>Ga0209550_10006870_pt1 | contig 10569 bp, 9 predicted proteins | sample LauGreSuBDMM15SN_2_FD_187567 | JGI IMG/M metagenome (GOLD analysis project Ga0209550, IMG submission 187567) | Freshwater lake microbial communities from Lake Michigan, USA - Su13.BD.MM15.SN (SPAdes) (version 5) | ecosystem: Environmental > Aquatic > Freshwater > Lake | place: Lake Michigan, USA... | reverse complement strand
TGTGTTGTCGCATGCCTGTGAAACAGGCGACATTGCAGATTGCGGTATGGGAAGCCTGAGCGATTCTGGGCGAATTGCGCCTTCGGCGGCAAACTAGGGCAACAACCACGCTACCCGCTGCACTCTCCCGCAAACTGCATTCACAGCGCTGCCATCGTACCGCGAAACTACGACCTCGGACAACCCTCTAAGAAATTTAGCGGCTGTCTAATTTTTTTTGCTAAAAAAGTGACCAAACCCGTGCTACGAGTGACGACAAGGCGAGGGCTCGAAACCCGCTAGGTCATCCGAAGAGCTCGCGGTAACACGCCCTGTTTGAGCCTTTGCCCCTAAAGGCTACGACCACAGGCCACAGCCGAGGCCCAGGCCCACTGAAAGTTATACCCCCCCAGCCAGCCCGTCACATCGACCGCTTCACCGATAAAGTGCAAGCCAGGTGCCGTTTTAGCCTGCATGCTGCGTTGGTCGAGCCCTTTGGTATCGACGCCGCCCCGCATCACTTCGGCCTTTTTATAACCGGCGGTACCGTCTGGGATCAAAGACCAAGACTGTATGCGTGCCGCAAGCTCGCGCAGCAAACGATCGGGCGCATCGGCGATACGCAGGGCGGCCTGCTCGCCAAGCCACTTTTCAGCCAGGCGCTTAGGCCAGAGCCCACCCAGCAAATTACCCAATTGTTGGCGTCCTCCAGCCTTCGCCTCAAGCAAGGCCGCCGTCATATCTTGACCGGGCGCCAAATCAAGTCGGATGGCCTCGCCCGGTTGCCAGTAGCTTGAAATCTGCAAAATCCCTGGCCCTGAGAGGCCGCGGTGGGTAAACAACACATCTTCAAGAAATGCAGGCGCGTGGCGACCCGCCCCAGTTGAGATATTGGCGACAAGGGCGAGTCCGCTCAACTCACCGAACTCAGCCCACTGCACACCATCAAACGTCAGCGGGACGAGCGCCGGCCGAGGCTCAACAACTTTTAGGCCAAACTGGCGTGCGATTTTTAAACCGTAATCGGTTGCCCCGAGTTGAGGGATCGCCAAGCCACCCGTCGCTATCACGACTTTATTGACCTGTAATAACCCTTCTGAGGTTGCAAGTTCAAAGCCACCTTCGGCACCCGACTCGATGCGCGTGATCTGCTGAACCGTGCAAGGCATACGCCATTGCACATTGCCCAGACTGCACTCGGCGCGCAACATCTCAATAATATCTTCGCTGCTGCGATCGCAAAACAACTGCCCGCGATGCTTCTCGTGCCAGGCAATGTTGTAGCGCGCCATGAGCGCAATAAAATCTTGTGGTGAATAACCGGCTAACGCCGATTTGCAGAAATGAGGGTTATTCGAGATAAAGTTTTCAGGCGCGACGGTTCGGTTCGTGAAGTTGCAGCGGCCTCCGCCTGAGATACGGATTTTTTCGGCCAGTTTTTCTGCGTGATCAATCAACACCACTCGACGCCCACGCTGCGCGGCCACTGCCGCGCACATCATGCCGGCCGCCCCCGCGCCAATTACCGCGACGTCAAAGTTCTGCATCTAACCAACCTACTAGCAAAGTGCCGCATTGAACTCGCCCCTTAGCAACGCACTGCGTCGAGCCCGCCTACAAGCAAAGCGCTACACTGAACTCGCCCCTTGCAACGCACTGCTTCGAACACGCCTTCGAGCTAAGCGCTGCACTGAGCTCGCCCCTTAGCAACGCACTGCGCCGAGCCCGCCTACAAGCAAAGAGCTGCACTGAACTCGCCCCTTGCAACGCACTGCTTCGAACACGCCTTCGAGCTAAGCGCTGCCTTCAACTCGCCGGCTGCTCGAGTAAACAGTCAACGTAATAACGCTTCTCGCCATTAGGCAAAATCTCTTCAGCTAAACCATGAATATAGGTTTCAAAGCCTGGAAATTTTTCGTTGAAGGAACGCGCAAACTGTAAATATTGCACGATCGTTTTATTAAAACGTTCGCCCGGGATCAGCAACGGAATACCCGGAGGGTAAGGCGTCAACAACACCCCAGTCACACGACCTTCGAGTTGATCAATTGACACACGCTCAACCTCACGATGCGCCATTTGAGCAAACGCATCAGAGGGCTTGAGTGCCGGGACCATATCGCTCAGGTACATCTCAGTCGTTAACCGCGCCACGTCGTGTTTACGATATTCGGCATGAATCTGCTGGCAAAGATCACGCAAGCCGAGTCGTTCGTACTGACGATGTCCTTTGCAGTAGTCGGGCAAAATTCGCCACATCGGCTGGTTACGATCGTAGTCATCTTTAAACTGCTGCAACGCTGTCAGCAGCGTGTTCCAGCGGCCCTTGGTGATGCCAATTGTGAACAAGATAAAAAACGAATAGAGACCGGTCTTTTCGACCACCACGCCATGCTCGGTTAAATACTTCGAGACCAACGCCGCAGGAATACCGGTTTCACCGAAACTGCCAGACATGTCCAGACCAGGCGTCACAATCGTCGCCTTAATCGGATCGAGCATGTTAAAGCCGTCTGCCAAGTCGCCAAAGCCATGCCAATGGTCATTCGACTTGAGTACCCAGTCGGCTTGCTCGCCCACACCCCGCGGCGCAAGATAGTCAGGGCCCCACACGGTAAACCACCAGTCATCGTCACCGTACTCAAGATCCACCTTGCGCATCGCGCGCCTAAAATCCAGAGCTTCGCGAATACTTTCTTCAACCAGCGCAGAACCGCCTGGGGCCTCCATCATCGCAGCGGCCACATCGCAAGAGGCAATGATGGCGTACTGTGGCGAAGTCGAGGTGTGCATCAAATACGCTTCGTTAAAAATATTGCGGTCAAGCTTACGGGTTTCGGGCTCTTGCACAATGATCTGCGACGCCTGCGAAATACCGGCCAATAACTTATGCGTCGAATGGGTTGCAAACACCATCGCTTTGCGACTACGGGGTCGATTAGGCCCAATCGCGTGCATGTCTTGATAAAACTCATGAAACGCCGCGTGCGGCAGCCAAGCTTCGTCAAAGTGCAAAGTGTCAATGGTGTCGCCGAGTTTGTCTTTAATCATCTCGACGTTGTAAATCACGCCATCGTACGTACTTTGCGTCAGCGTCAAAATGCGAGGCTGTTTATTTTTGACTTTGCGCGCAAACGGATTAGCATCGATTTTTTTCTGGATACTTTCGAGCTCAAACTCGGCCAACGGAATCGGCCCAATGATACCCATGTGGTTACGCGTCGGGCGCAAAAATACGGGGATCGCACCCGTCATAGTGATGGCATGCAAAATTGATTTATGGCAGTTGCGATCGACCACCACGATGTCATCGGCCGCGACGTTGGCGTGCCAGACAACTTTGTTTGAGGTCGATGTCCCATTGGTCACAAAGTAGCAATGGTCGGCATGAAAAATACGCGCCGCATTCAGTTCAGATTCGGCAATCGGGCCAGTGTGATCCAACAACTGACCGAGTTCATCGACCGCATTACAGACGTCAGCCCGCAACATGTTTTCACCAAAAAACTGATGAAACATTTGGCCGACCGGGCTTTTCAAGAAGGCGACGCCACCTGAGTGCCCGGGGCAATGCCACGAATACGAACCATCTTGCGCATACTTGACCAGTTCGCGAAAGAACGGCGGCGCCAGGCTATCAACATAGCTACGAGCTTCACGAATGATATGGCGCGCCACAAATTCAGGCGTATCCTCAAACATATGAATAAAACCATGCAACTCGCGCAAGATATCGTTGGGGATATGCTCAGAGGTGCGGGTCTCACCGTACAGATAGATTGGGATGTCGGCGTTACGAAAACGTAATTCACCAATAAACGTACGCAGGTTCTTAATCGCGCCCGCCACATCCTCTGGCGAATCAATATCAAATTCTTCGTCATCGATCGATAAAATAAAGGCGCTTGCGCGGCTTTGCTGCTGCGCAAATGAGCTTAAATCGCCATAACTTGTGACGCCAATGACCTCCATCCCTTCAGCTTCAATCGCAGAGGCCAAGGCACGCACGCCTAAACCTGAGGCATTTTCAGAGCGATAGTCTTCATCGATGATGAAAATAGGAAAGCGAAATTTCATGCGAACCGCCTCGCAAACGAATAAGAGTTTAAAGAGGGGCGAATGTAGCGCCCGAACATGTTAATGAAATGACAGTCTGGCAAACTTTAGATTGATAACTGACTTACGGCTGGCATGCCTGACAAACTTTCGACTGATAACTAGATTTGGGACTGTCAACTCGGTAAACTCTTAGCTGATCGCAGGGCTTAAGGCCGAAAGCTCGGTAAGCTTTAACATGCTGCGGCTTTCAGTTGGGTCGCAAACCGTCAATGACTATCGCGGCATCAAGTTTTAGGCAAGGTCACGCCGCGCTGACCCTGATACTTACCGCCTCGATCTTTATACGACGTTGAGCAGACCTCATCGCTTTCAAAAAACAACATCTGCGCGCAGCCTTCACCAGCGTAAATCTTAGCGGGTAGCGGCGTGGTGTTTGAAAATTCGAGTGTCACATGACCCTCCCACTCGGGTTCAAGCGGGGTCACGTTGACGATAATGCCGCAACGCGCGTAGGTACTTTTGCCTAAGCAAATCGTTAAGACGCTGCGCGGGATACGAAAGTATTCAACCGTGCGCGCTAAGGCAAACGAGTTGGGCGGAATAATGCAGATATCGCCCTTGAAATCGACAAACGATTTCTCGTCGAAGTTTTTAGGGTCAACGATGGTTGAATTGATATTTGTGAAAATTTTGAATTCATTGGCACAGCGCACGTCATAGCCATAGCTACTGGTGCCATAACTGACGATCCGACCCGATTCGTTTGAACGCACCTGACCCGGTTCAAAAGGCTCGATCATGCCTTCTGACTGCGCCACGCGGCGAATCCAGTTGTCACTTTTAATACTCATGACTAAGCGCCTCAATAGTTATCTGTGCCAAGAGGGCGGATTTTACCCCCAGACTGCGGGGTCGCGCTGCGAGAGGCCCATTAACTCGGTTCGTTTGACCGCAATCGTCTGGAGCCCGACTGGCTCAAGCGCGCGCGCCGCACTCTTAAACTCGTTTGACTGGTCACCGCTCAAATGCGCTTGATCGAGATGGCGCCAAACTTCTCGCTCAAATCCCTGGGCAAGGTCGCCACCCGACCCGCTAGCCTCAAGGCGATCTCACGGTACAAACCGGCGGCCTCACTTTGCGGGTGCGACACCACGATCGGACGACCGGCGTCAGCCTGTTCGCGTATGGCGAGCGCCAAGGGTAGGCTGCCCAACCACGGCGCTTTGTAATCAGTGGCCATGCGCATTGCCCCGCCCTGCCCAAAGATCGGCTCAGCGTGCCCGCACTGACTGCAAATATGAAGCGCCATATTTTCAACAATACCCAAAATGGGGACATTCACTTTTTCAAACATCTTCAAGCCCTTGCGGGCATCGATCAAGGCAAGATCTTGGGGCGTGGTAACAATTACCGCCCCCACCACGGGCACACTTTGGGCCAGAGTCAAGGCAATATCCCCGGTACCCGGTGGCATATCGATAATCAAGTAATCAAGATCATCCCAGGCGGTTTGACGCAGCAATTGCTCAAGCGCCTGCACCACCATGGGGCCGCGCCAAATAGCCGGCGTGTCGTCATTCATCAAAAACCCGATTGAATTCGCTTGTAAACCATGGCCTAGGATCGGAACCATTTTTTTACCATCCAGACTGGCTGGTTTCACCGATACCCCGAGCAACAAGGGCACACTCGGCCCATAGATGTCGGCATCCAACAAGCCAACGCGCGCGCCCTCAGCCTGCAGCGCCAAAGCCAGATTGACCGCCGTGGTACTTTTGCCGACCCCGCCCTTGCCCGAGGCGATCGCAATGATATTGCGCACGCCCTCAACCCGCGTAACGCCTGTTTGCACGGCGTGCGCTGCAATCTTGACCCCGATCTGCACGTCGGGGCTAGAGACCCCACGCGCCTTAAGCGCAGCGTAAATTTGACCTCGTAACCCATCAAGCTGGCTGGCCACCGGATAGCCCAGTTCAACGCGCACGCTGACGTACTCTCCTACCAGTTGGATTTGGCTGTCTTTAACCACCGACCCAATCGAGCGCCCAGTGTTGGGGTCAATCACGGTTTCAAGTCCCTCACGCACCTCAGCCAGCGTTACACTCATGGGTATTCCTCTGTCATGTTTTCCCTATTTTAGGCTTGCACTATGCTATCTCTACTCCAACGACTGGTTAGGCTTGTGGCATTTGTCTTCCTCGCGCTAATCGGTATGTTTATGGCCGTTGTGTTTGTTGCGTCAACCATTGTCGCAGTCGCGATCTTGGTCGTGGTGGCACGCTTGCGAGGCAAAACATTCTCGGCTAAAGAATATTGGATGGCGCGCAGTGCACGCCGCAAACCAATTTTGAAGAGCGGATCTTTTTCAACGAAAACCAGCGCCGACGTCACTGACGTCAAGGCCCGCGACATTTCTTGACGCATGAATCCCCCCTTACGCTCGGTTAGTTTGTTTGAACTGTTTAAAGGGTTCGCCACCATTGGTTTACTAGGCTTTGGCGGGGTTGCCGTCATGGCGCGACACGTGATCGTTGAACAATATCAGTGGCTCACCGAAAAAGAGTACGCGACCATTTTGGGCATGGGGCAAGTCTTGCCTGGCGCCAATGTGGTGAATGCCTCAGTGGTGATTGGCGACCGTTTTCAAGGGCCAAAAGGCTCAATCGTGTGCGTGCTCGGCATCATGGTGCTGCCAATCATGATTCTGCTGGTGTTTGCGATGCTTTACGACAAATTTGGTCAATTGCCTGCCGTCAGCGTCGCGCTCACCGGGGCTGGCGCTGCCGCCGCAGGAATGGTGCTAGCCACAGGCCTGAAAATGGCCATTAAGGTCAAACTCGACTTAGCCGGCTGGCTCATCATCGGGTTCGCAATCTTGGGGATGTTGGTATTGCACCTACCCATGGTGTACGTTGTGCTGGCATTGATCCCGACAGCCCTCGTCGTCACCGCTTGGTTGGGTAAAAAATGAGCGAACCCAGTGTCTTGGGCCAGTTAGCCCGCAGCTTCGCAATGCTTTCGCTCATCGCCATTGGCGGCATCAATGCAGTGCTGCCGGCGCTTCGCGACCTAGTGGTCGACTCGATGCGCTGGATGGACGACGCCACCTTTATGCAGCTGTTTGCTGTCACACAAATTACGCCAGGCCCAAATGTCGTGATCGTGAGCCTAGTGGGTTGGCAAGTGGCCGGTTTCGCGGGCTTGTTGGTGGCCACGCTCGCTATGCTTTTGCCCGCCTGCCTTTTGGCTTTTTTAATCGGGCGCATCGCCGTCAGACTCGAGGGCAGCAAGGGCCTGCGTCTAGCCCAAAATGCGTTGGTGCCCGTGGCAATCGGCCTGATCCTCGCAGGAGGCCTTGATTTAAGCCACGCCGCTTACCGTGGCTGGCTGACACCCCTAATCGTGGCGGCAAATGTCGCTGGCATCCTTTTCACCAAGCTCAACCCCGTTTGGGGCTTAATTGCCAGCGCCTTGGTCGCCTTGGCGGCACATTATTCTGGCTTGTTCGTGTTGGGTTAATGGGTTAAAGCGGTTGACCTTGTTAAACTCGCAAGCTTGATTCTCTTACCAGCGCCCGCCATGCCCCGCACCCTGTTCGTCACCACTGCCCTGCCCTATGCCAATGGTTCATTTCATATTGGCCACATCATGGAGTATATCCAGGCCGATATCTGGGTACGCGCCATGCGCATGGCTGACCACACTGTGCACTTTGTAGGCGCTGACGACACACACGGCGCACCCGTCATGCTGAAGGCCGAAGCCGAAGGGATCACGCCCAAACAACTGGTCGAGCGCATTGGTGCTGAGCGCCCGCAGTACCTGCAAGGGTTTCAAATTGAATTTGATCATTGGCATTCGACTGACTCAGCTGAAAACGTAGAGTTGTCGCAGGACATCTATCGTAAATTACGCGCGGCTGGCCTGATCAGTACGCGCGAAATCGAACAGTTTTACGACCCCGTTAAGGGAATGTTTTTAGCCGATCGTTACATCAAGGGCGAGTGCCCCAAGTGCCACGCCAAGGATCAATACGGTGACTCTTGCGAGGCCTGTGGCGCAGTCTATGCCCCGACCGATTTGATTGAGCCATACTCAACGCTCACCAACGCGCGGCCCGTGCTTAAAACGTCTGAGCATTATTTCTTTCAATTGTCTGATCCGCGTTGCATTGAGTTTTTACAAAAATGGACAACCGGCAGCAACGCTCAGGGCCATAAACATTTACAAGCAGAAGTCTTAGCCAAAACTCGCGAGTGGCTTGGCAGCGGTGATGAAAAAGCCAATCTTGGCGATTGGGATATCTCGCGCGATGCGCCCTATTTTGGGATCGAAATCCCTGATGCGCCAGGTAAGTACTTTTATGTTTGGCTTGATGCCCCAGTCGGCTATCTTGCCTCACTGAAGTCGTATTGCGCCAAAATTGGCATCGACTTTGAAACGCTGCTTGACCCAAACGGTGCAACCGAACAAGTGCACTTTATCGGCAAAGACATTATCTATTTTCACGCTCTGTTTTGGCCTGCCACCTTACAGTTTTCAGGCCGTAAAACGCCCGATCAACTCAATGTGCATGGTTTTATTACAGTCAGTGGCGAAAAAATGTCAAAGAGCCGTGGCACCGGAATCTCGCCACTGCGCTACCTTGAGCTTGGCCTGAACGCCGAGTGGATGCGCTATTACATCGCCGCTAAGCTCAACGCGCGGGTTGAGGACATTGACTTTAATCCAGATGACTTCATTGCCAGGGTCAACAGCGACTTAGTTGGCAAGTACATCAATATTGCAAGCCGAGCCGCCAATTTCATCAGCAAATATTTTGAAGGGCAGCTTGCTTACCCCGACGACGCTGCCTTATTGGGCAGCAACTGGGCACAAGCTGCAGACCGCATTCGCGCCGATCTTGAGGCGCGCGAATACGGGCGGGCGATTCGCGAGATCATGGCGCATGCCGATCAGATCAACCAAGCCTTTGATGCGGCTCAGCCCTGGCTCATCGCAAAAACCTTGACGTCTGCCGAGCCCTCGCAGCGCGCCGCACTACAAAACATCTGCTCGTCGGCGCTGGCAGGCTTCAAGGCTCTCTCGGTCATGCTCGCCCCCATCTTGCCCGCCCTGTCACAACGTGTCGCCACTGAATTGTTTGGCCAGGCCAACAACTTTGTTTGGGCTGATGCGGGCGTATTACCAAGCCAAATCAATCCTTTCAAACATCTGATGCAACGGGTCGAGCCGACGATGCTCGATGAGTTGTTTGAGATCCCGGCGCAGGTCGCTTCTGCTAAGCAGAGTGGCTCTACGAAACAGGGTGCTGTGGCTAAGCAGACTGGTTCAGATAAGCAAGGTGTTGCAGCGACCCAAGCGACCGCGGCCCACGACCAACAGCCCGCAAGTGCACAAACTACTGCTGGCAATCTTGCCGAGGCGAGCGCGATGGCTCCCGGCGGCGAGCCGCTCGCCCCCACCATCACGATTGATGATTTCGTCAAAATCGATCTGCGCGTGGCACGTATCGTCAACTGCGAACAGGTTGAGGGCTCAACCAAGTTGTTACGGCTGACGCTTGACGTGGGCGAAGGCCGACTGCGCAACGTGTTTTCTGGGATTAAATCGGCCTACACACCCGAGCAATTGATCGGGCGCCTGACCGTCGTTGTCGCCAACTTAGCACCCCGCAAGATGAAGTTTGGTATCTCTGAAGGCATGGTGTTGGCGGCGAGCCATTTTGACGACAAAATTGATAGCGGAATCTATGTACTTGACCCGTCGTCAGGTGCGCAGCCAGGCATGCGGATTCATTGATATCATCTTTATTGACCGCCTCACTCTAATTTTGAACAAATTTACGCCTTTAACTTAAGCCCGCCAACCGGAGGAAATCATGAAATTCGTCAAATTGCTCTCTTTTGCACTCGCTCTTTTATTTTCGACCTTCGCTCATGCGCAGGCCTGGGAATACCGCAATAAAACTGATCAAATGCGGGGCACCACCACCCGCTTTGCAGAGTCGACCAGCACCAATAAAATCAACTTTTCTGCGCCCTATTCGGGTGGCTCTTATCTAGAGTTAACGGTGCGTGAGCGCTCGCAAGACGGCCTGAATATTTTGTTCACAATTAGCAAAGGCCAGTTTCAGTGTGTAACCGGCTGTAAGTTCTTTGCAAAATTTGATGAGGGCAAGATTTATGAGATTGCCGCAACGAATTCGTCCAGTGGCAAAGTTGACACGATATTTGTTGAGGATGAACCACCATTTCTTGAGGCGTTACGCCAATCAAAAAAGCTGATTGTTGAAATGGAGTTTTATCAAGAAGGCTCAAAACAGTTTGTATTTAACACAGCAGGGCTAAAGTGGTGAGAGGCTGGAGCCTGATCATACCGGCATGTGCCTATGAGAGATCATAGGCTTAAACTGGGGCAGACAAGTGTTAAGACTGGAGCGGGTGATGGGAATCGAACCCACGCCTGAGGCTTGGGAAGCCGCCGTTCTGCCATTGAACTACACCCGCTCTGGCGCTCAGTCGAAACGAA
>Ga0209550_10006866_pt1 | contig 10574 bp, 6 predicted proteins | sample LauGreSuBDMM15SN_2_FD_187567 | JGI IMG/M metagenome (GOLD analysis project Ga0209550, IMG submission 187567) | Freshwater lake microbial communities from Lake Michigan, USA - Su13.BD.MM15.SN (SPAdes) (version 5) | ecosystem: Environmental > Aquatic > Freshwater > Lake | place: Lake Michigan, USA... | reverse complement strand
TCGGGCATGCGGATAGATGCGTGCTACACGTCAGGCCTTCAACGGTCAGTTCAAACGGCACAGGTCGTCTGTGATCATTTGCAGCAACAGCCGCGGTACCTGGGCCGGAAATCCATCCCGCTTCTGAAGCGATACCGGCTCAACGAGCGGCACTATGGCGCCATCACTGGTCTGTCAAAGTCGGCTGTGCCGCCGGGAGTGTCAGAAGCGGAGCTGCAAGCTTGGCGCTCGACGCTAGATGGCAAGCCACCGCCACTGACATCGGACAATCCGTTCCACGCGGCCATCGTCGACTCGTGCGACATGGAGGCCCTCAGGCTTGAGGGGTTGTCGCTGCCGTTGACGGAGAGCATACGCGACTGCTGCGCGCGAGTCGAGCCGCTATGGCGCGAGGAGATTCGGCCGCGGGTCATCGAGAGAGGGCAGACCGTCTTGGTCGTCGGGCACGCCAACAATCTACGCGCTCTCATTCGGTGCGTGCAGGGCCTCGACGACGACGAACTCTCCCGCCTCGGTGTGCCAAACGGTCTGCCACTCGTGTACGAGTTCCTCTCGTCGGGCCGGCCGCTTCCCGACCCGAAGGCAGTCGGGACGGTGCCGCCGCTCACGGGGCGCTATCTGGGTTTGGATGCGATCCGATTCGAAAAGATCGACACAGATCGCTCCGGCACGCTCGAGGTAACAGAGCTCAACGACGCGGGCATGTGCACCCTAGAGGACGGCTCGTGCGACGAGCTCATGCAGAGCATCGACAACAACGGCGACGGTCGCGTCGATTTCAACGAGTACGTGTCGTGGGTCAAGCGGCAGACCAACCTGCCGACGTCGGACTGAGCCCCGCGCGAAGGACGACGAAAAGCGAGAGACCACTCACAGAGAAGTAGAGCCGGGTCAGCAGATAAGTCAGCACTGGTGTCTATGTGCATGTTTATTCTCTTCGCGTGCCTTATTTCGTCAATCGTCGCCGGCGCTTGTTCTCTCGCGCGTTCCAAACGGGGGAATGCGAGGGTGCAGGGTCGCGCACGCTCTGAAAGAGTCTACGGAGTGACAGTATGCGGTGAGCGGCTGAGAACCCCTCCGCCTCGCCCGATCGATCCGGTGACGCCGGACCGCCCGCCGCGCCGGACTCCCACCGACGGCGCTCGTTGGTACAATTAATCGCTCATGCGGAGCATCGACAAAAACGGCCGGGCGACTGTTGGGCTCGCCAGGGACGCGCACGCGTGCCATGGACCGGGGATGGCGATAGGCGTGGTTACATAGTTCCGCGTACGCTTTGCGCTCCCAGGTCTGCTTCGCCGCGGCCGTAGGTAGCGCACGCCCGTCTCCGCCTCTCGCGTCTCGAGCTCATTGTGGGTTTCCGGCCGAGCCGCCTGCCGCTACGCGTCAGCAGCGCGTGCCTTCATTTCGCCGACCGCTTTTGAGCAGGCGCGTGGAGGCGCTCTATGCACTAATGGGAGCGGGAGCCGTGAGGGGGCAGGGTCGGGTTCGCAGGGGCGCGGCCTCTTCTCGGAGTCGGCCCTCCCCCGGTGTTTTTGAACAGACACGCTTTCTACGGCCCGCCGCGAAGATATTGGTTACCGGTACAGTACCGGTACCGGTATACCGGTAATTGTCTTGTCATTCCCCCTCGTGATCGAGCGTCTGAGTCGGTGCGGCATGCCGAGGACGCCCGAAGCACTGCTCACTTCCGCCGAATTGGAGGAATGTGCCCGGGCAACTCCGCGATGGCAAGCACTCGTCGCGGGCCTCGAGCGGCCGTTTCCTGTCGTGCTCAGTTACACGACTCGGGTGCCTTCAGCACCTTGGTACTTGGGCCTCTCCGCGTCGTTGCACAGTCTTCCGCTCGCCATCGCCGGCCTTGGCGCACCAAGATGGCCGTGGTATGAGGGTGGGTCACAGGTCATCACCGGCACCCGGCGCGCGGCACACCTTTTGCATCACCTCTTGCCAACGGGCGCTGTTGTTGCGGCCGACAGTGGCGATACGATCATTGCCAATGCTCCGCGACGTGGCTCATCAGCGGCGGCAGCGTTGAGGCGCGTGCTTGATGAACAAGTTCCGCGCGTGCTCATTGGTGCGGAATGTCGTTCGTGGCCGAAGTGCTATCGTGAACTCTTTGCCAATGTGAGCGCACATCAAGAATGCTGGAAGCGCAGCGCCTCGTGCTACGCAAATGGTGGCATGGCTTTGGGAGCGACAAGGTCTTTCATGATGTGGGCCGAGGAGATGGCGAGGATGTTCTTTTCGTATCGGACCTTGCCTATGCGATCCCCTCTGATCGGCAACACAGAACGCACTAACAACCAGGCAATCTTGCACCGACTGCTCGCAAATCACAGCGCTCTCGCCTTCGACGCCTCTCTCGACGACGCCAACGATTTCTTTCTGAGCCTGAACTCGTGCGAATTCAACATGTCGGGAACTGTGGCGGGCCCATTCCGATTCTGCAGCGAGCGCGCATTCCATCCGCTCAGCCAGATTCGCACAGGTAACAACTCCAGACGAGGCTCTCACGCCGAGGAGCATGGTGTTTGGTTTGGCGACCAGCTGCCCTTCCTTCTGCATGCGAACAGTGCGCATAGCAAACTGTTGGAACCCGTGCTTGAGCCGCTGCTCGCGCGTGTGCGAGAGCCGCGCGACGTGTGGCTCGATCGGCCTGTGCTGCTCCTCGACGCGATGGGCTGGGGTGCGAATGGATCGACCGCCCCATGCACCGAGACCACCTTGGGAGCCTTGCTCGCGAGCGCAAAGGCGAAAGAATAAAGCAGGTGACCCCGGTGGCGCCCTCGATGTGGTAGTAGATAATCACACTGGTCGTTGAACTATTCTCGGAGTGTGAAATTTAAGTCATTTATAAGTCATTTTGTTCGATGTTCGATCACAGCCATGACCCATGCATGGACCCATGTTCCCGATGTTGCGCAGAAAAGCGGCAGCCATAAGTGGCTTCTTTCGAGCGGCCGGTGTCAGTCCTCGGTTCCTCGCCAGCGTCCGGGGCATTCCGGGCGTCGGTGCCGGTGGCGTGTGTCCTCAGATGAGAGCTGTGTGTGAATCCTCTTTCGAATACGTACCGGCTACCGGTACCGCGTACCGCGTGGTGCCATGCGCGTTGCGTTAAAAACTTCATTTCCATCCAACAAAACGCTCTTTATATGTAGAACTTTCCTTTAGTCAACGTAGAACTTTACGAGTCGAAGTGCTCGTTAATTAACTTTCGAAGAAGCGAAGAACGAAGACCGATTGGTATCGCCGATTCGCGTACGCGTACCGCGCCACAGTGAAAAAGAAAATCTGTAGTTATCTATCAGCCCTATGTAAGCTACCCACCTACCCTGAGCTGCGCCCACCATGATCGGCTCACCGCCGCTGCCGCCGCAACGCGCCTGCCGATGGTAAAGCCACTACCGGCATGCCCCAAGGCAATCCGCAGCACCTGGGCTCGCTCGGGCGGTGAGCAGCGGCGGAGGGCCTCGTCAAGCCGGTCGTCATCCACAGCCTGAATCGCCAGCAACGCCTGCAGTGGTGGCTGCGAGACGGCCGCCGCCACGCACTGTCGAGCGGCAGGGTTGCCCAAGGTGGCCTCTGCCAGGATGGGCTCCAGTAGCTCCGCGCATGAGCCCAAGCTCAGATCATCCCAGCTCGCCGTCGCACTTGGAGGCTGCAGGAGCAGGGGCAGCAGCAGCTCACACGCGGCTGGCCCTGCCCGTAGCAGCAGCTGCAGGCCGCGCTCGCGCGCCTCGTACCTCAAGGGGACCGCCGACAGGCAGGCGAGGGCGGCGGAGGACGCGAGGGCGGCGGAGGACGCCCGTGACGACGCGTCGCCGGCCGCCACAGCGGTGGCAGCGTCCGCGGCGGCGGTCACGGTTGCGGCGGTGGCAGCGTGCTGTCGTCTCGCGAGGAGCATTCGGTCACGGAGCAGCGCGCTGGCGCAGAGCGCCACCGCGCCAAGCCCATCGTCCTTGGCCGCACCGCTCTCTCGCCAGCGCGCGAGCCACGCCCGGCGCACTCCCTGCAACCACAGGGGCTCGTCAGTCACCACGCGGCGCAGAGCATAGCAGTGTACCCCACTCTTGAAGATCAATCGGAGTTCCTCCTCGGGCGGCGGCAGCACGCTCGCGCCCGAGGACAACCCGCCAGTACCGGTAGATGCCGTGTTCGGCGGCGCGTCGGGCGGCGCGTTGGGGGGCGTGGTGGATCGCGTATTGGATGGCAGTGGGCGTAGCCGGAGCACGGGGCGATCAGAGCCCTCGCCGCGTACTTCCCAGCCGAGTGGGCAGCCTTCCCAAATAGGAAGCAGCTGCCCCGTGCCTGGCGGCGCGAGCGGCATCCCCAGCAAGCTCTCAAGTAGCGAATGGAAGCTCGGAAGCGACGGGTGAACTTCATAGCATTCGGCACCGCCACCGCTGAGGTAGTGAATCCCTGGGCGTGCGGCGCACAGGCTGAACCAGAGCGCGCCGCACCGGTGTCCGCTGCTAAAGCCCTCACGAGCGAAAAAGTGGACGAGGGCCTCGTCGGCGGTGGGCGGCAGCCGGGAAGGCTCAAAGCGGCCTCGGCGACCGTCCCAAAGAGCGAGAGAGAGGGTATCGCGTGCGATGGCCTCGACGCAGTCGGCGACCTCGGCCTGCCCCCTGTAGCCGTGGCGGCTCTGCTCGACATCGGGACGGTCATTGCCTCTCGAGGCAAGGGCAAAGGCGAGCAGCTCCACAGCCTCGGCAGCCGGTGGCCAGGTAGTCAGCCCGCTGAGGCTGCTCGCGGCGGCGCTTGCGCTTGGGCTACCGTCGGCTGCACATTGCTGCGTATAGGCCGACTCGCTCCACCGGGCGCGCCAGCGCTCGCAGACTGCATTGTACTCGCCGCCGAGCAGGCTGGCAGGCGGCAGGTGGGTCGCGGCAGCCTCCAGAAAGTCGAGCAGACAGGACTTGGAACTAGCAGTCATCCACAGAAAGGCAAGCAGAACCGCGCACGGGTTGAGGCCGCACGGCATCGAGTCTTCGGCCAGGCCGGACTGCGCAAGCTCGACGACGCGCACGAACCGCGAGATTGAGACCTTCGTGGCACGTGCGAGCTGGGCGATGCCTTGCTCTCGAAGCGCAGCCTCCACAGCATCCGAGTTTGCACCGCTCAGCACGAGTCCGAAGACATGCCCTTGGAGCTTCGGCGACGACGCGAGGTGTGCGCCAGGTAAGGATTTGTTATGCGTTTGTCGCAACGGCTCCTGCGGCTCGTTACGATGCCACAGAGATCGCACGAGTGTGGCGGTCGGGCATGCGTGTGTCAGACCGCCGAGCTCCCACAGCGCAGGCAGCGCCGGACTGACGCTCAGCAACAGGCCTTGCGAGGGGCTCGCTCTCGCTCGTGCGCTCGCCGTCAGCACACTGGACGTGCCACGCACCCAACGCGCGTGTAGAAAGCGTGCGTGCGTGCGAGTACTACTCGTGTGGCCTCGCGCGGCAAGGCGTTGCCACGGCTTGTCGACAGTCCGCATTGCATCTAATCACCCTCTACACGCGTGGGCCATGGAGTCATTTGTGCAAACGGATCGGACTTTGTGTTAAGAGTCGTGTAATTTGGAGTGAGTTTTACTTTCTATAGTTGAATTGTCGCGCGTCTTCACAGCCAATGTTTAGAATTCTTCACACCAGCGCAACGAAATGAAGTTCCGTGTCTTTCAGGCACTCCAAAGGCCGTGCTGTCTCCTGATCACGACCGCCGCCACGCATCAAAGAAATGCGCCGCGGAACAGGGCATAGCTTGAGGCTGCTGTTAGTGGTGATCGGGGTCTCTATTCCTGCCGCGTGGCAGCCTAGGCTGCACCATGTGGCACGGCGGACACCACAGTATTGCTCTCCATCTGGAAGCGCTTGGATCATTGCGTGCGCAGGCAAGAGCTCACACAGCGACAGCGACAGCCTGGTGGCGGCCGTGCCGGCTTCGGCAGCTGATTCGCTGCTCGACGCCCTGGACAGCTGGATGCGTGCGCAGACCGTCGAGGCCATACTGCCCAAGGTGGAGGCCAAGGCACTCTTGCTAAGCCTTCGTGAGGATCGGCGCTTCTGGGCGCAGCAGCGCAAGCAGTTTAGCGTCGTGTGGATCACCTTTGAGAAATCGCTGCGCGACGAGAAGCGGCCACTCTCCGAGCTGCTCGGTTCGGAGACCAGTAAGCGGCTGCTGACGGCAGTGGAGGAGATGGAAGACGACCCCGCGCTGGTGAACACCGTCCTGCGCTCCGAGATCGTCGAGCAGCTGCTCGGCAAGATCCTGTACGAGGGCATCTTCGAGTTCGTCGAGCGGTCGGACCCGCTTGGAAACTTCCTCGGGCAGCTGCCCCTTTTGGGATTGGTTCGTCAAGCAGCGCTCCAAACGGCCCGGAAGCAGCTGGACAGCTTGCTTGGGGACAAGCTCTCCAGTTTCCTCGGCGAGTACACCGCCTCTGCCGTGGAGTCGGCGACGACGTTCCTCCTGTCGCCCGAGACAGCCGACGTGCGCAGGAGCGCGCGCCGTTCGGCCGCGGCAAAGCTACTTGCCAAGCCAGTACGCGAGCTCGTGCAGCTCAACGAGGTCGAGATGGTCCTCGTGAGGGACGCCGTGTGGGCGGCGGTGCAAGAGTTCCGGCTACCGGACGAGACGGACCTCCTCGATCGGCTCTACGATGAGTTCGGGCGCCAGCCCTTCTCCATCTTGCTGCCCTCGAAGGCCGCCATCAGCCGTGGCGACGCTCCTCTCTTCGAGCGCGGCCGCTCTGTGCTCGGTACGAGATCATCTCGAACTTCTCGCTGCATGCAAGTGCTCACCACGGCACCATTTCCCATGCAAGTGCTCACCACGGCGCCATCTCCCCACAGGTACGATCATCTCGAGCTTCTTCGCGTCGAGTGAGTGGCAGAGCTGGGCCGGTGGCGCTGGTGCCGCAATGCCCGACGCGCCCACGTCTGTGAACGTGAACGAAGCTGTGAACGTGAACGCAGCTGTGAAGAGCGCCCATACAGCGAGCTCCCCGTCGAAAGCTGCAGGAGCCTCAGAGGTTGGCCCTGGGCCCGCTGTGTGGGATTGAGATTCGACTGGTCCACTTGTCGACATGCGATGAGGCGGGACCGGCGACGAGCGGGCGGCCCGGAGACGGACCCGCGTTGGGAGTGAAAGACCCCATCCTCTGCCGCTCGCACGCGTTCCCCTCCCCCGCGCGGCGAATTCGGTGGTTCGATTTTGTACGTACTCGCGGGACTATTCATCTCAGTCGTCCCCGGCGGCCCTGACGAAGACCGGGGGCACGGGCAGCTGCGCGAACGCGCATGTGCGCGGGACGACCCGAACGGTACCGGGAACGTGCGGAGCGACTAGGCCGGCTTTCGTATCGAAATATTAAATACTTAATGCACCCGCAACCATGGTTAATCGGCGATTCTCGGCTCGCCGACGGCGACCGTCAAAATACAGATCTCGATGGTGCCCGTCGAGACCAAGTCGTTCCGGGTACCGTCGGCAAGCGCGTGATGCCAGGCCGCGGCTCACCGCTCAGCCTCAGCTCGAGTCTGGCGTGTTGCGTCGTCATGTGCATCCGCCATTCCTCCCATTCGGCATTCAGCGGATGAAGCGCTTCGCCATTTTGACCACCTCGGGGACACGGGCCGCGCTCGCCGTGGCCTCCTTGAGCTTCTGGCGCGCCTCGAAGTCGGCGAGGAGCGATCCGTCGAGCAGATTCTCGCGCGGCTCCCACGAGTCATCCTCCCGTGAGAACCCGACCCAGCGGACTCGGTACTCGTCGATGGGGTTGCCGTGCTCATCGTTGACTGTGCGCTTCGCCAGAATGGCCTCGACCTCGTACACATCCCCCTCTTCCTCGCCACCGTCCTCCTCGCCCTCGCCCTCCTGAACTGAGTCGTCCTCCTCGCCCTCGCCCTCCTCGGCGCCCTCCTTCTGAAAGGAGTCCACCGCGGCACCTTCCCGGGCCCTCTTGGCCTCCTCCTCGGCCGCCAGAATCGCCAAGGCTTCAGCCTTTCGCTTCTCCTTCTTCGCCTTGATCCGCTCACGCTCGGCCTCCTTCCACTCCTTCAGGGCAGATGTGTTCTTGACCCCCTGCTCGTCGATCCACTCTTCCTCGCCGCTGCTGGCCCAGCGCACCTTGTAGATCGTATCGAACTCATCGCGCCTCTCGTCCCACACGGCACGCTCCTTGAGAATGCACTCGATGCCCAAGTCTTCCTCGTCATCCTCAGCCTCCTCGGCCTTCGCATTCCGTTTGCGCGTGCCTCGCTCGCTTGACGACTCGCTCGCGTCCTCGTCGTCGTCCTCCTGATCGCTCACCTCGCCGTCGGGCTTGAAGGACGCGTCGCTCTCCTCGTCGCTCTCCTCTTCCAAGAAGTCGTCGAACTTCGAGCTCTTGACCTCCTCGAGTGCGAGCTGCGCACACAAGCGTGAGCCACGAGACGTCTTGAGCTCTTCGGCCGACACCGGTTGCACCTCGTCGATCTCCTCGTCGCGGCGCCGCTTTTGCTTCTTGCTTGGTTGGGGCGCTGGCTCTGGGGTCTCTGCCGGAGCCTCTTTCTTCTTTCCTGCTGACTTATTGACCGGAACTGGCGCCGCTGCCGTCACCGTGGTGGTTGCCTGGAGCTTCTTGATCTGCGGCTGTATCTCGGCCGCCTTGGCATAGTCCTCGGCGGCAACCGCTCGCGCGAGCGCCGCCTGTAACTCGGCCAAGCGCGTCGCGTTCCTCTGGGCTGCCTCAGCGCTCGCCTTCCCGGCCTTTGCCTTGGCCGCTTCTTCCTTCAGCCACTTCTTGTACGCCACCGGGTCTTCGGGAGCCTCAACCACCGTCGCAGCGGCCGGCTTCTTCTTGGCAGGAGCTGGAGCCGCCGCAGCCGCCGGGATCGGCGCTGGTACTGCCGCCAATGGCGCGGCGGGCGCCTTAGGCTGGAGTAGCTGGAAGTACTTTAGCATGATGGTCGGAGACGGTGGAGTGGCGGGAGGGCGTTGTGGAATCCAGGACACGTCAGTGCCTGCAGTCAGTCAGTCAGTCAGTTTCGTCGCGGTCCCCCCGCGCTCACTCCGCCGTCTCGAAGGACGGCTCCCCGCTCCCCACATGACCGGATGGCTGTGAGGTTCGTCTGTCCGTGTGTCCCGTGTGTGTCCCGCATGGTCCCGGTTCCCCCCGGTGTCTTTTTACCGGTACGCTTGATCGACTACATTGCAACCTCCTCCGACCGGCGTCCCGTCGATTCAAATTCTCGCACTGTGCGAGACAACGCGGCGGCGCGAAGACTTCGCCATGAGTTCCACTCCGCCGCGCCTGACTCATGGCAAGCTCGCCCTCGCCTTTGGACTACTCGCCCTCACCCCGATTGGGGGGCTGATCTCAAACCCCAACCCTCCGACCCTTTGCACCGAAACTTGCATATACGCCAGTGATGGAGAGTGTGACGACGGCGGCCCAGGCAGAGAGTTTTCTACTTATTGCGATCTAGGAGCTGATTGCGTCGACTGCGGGCCACGGGCGTCAAACCTCCCTAGAGGGCCGCCATCACCTTCACCGCCTCCACCCTCACCGTCGCCGCCCCCACCCTACACCGTCCCACCCTCACCCTCGCCGCCCCCACCCTCACCCTCGCCGCCCCCACCCTCACCGTCGCCGCCCCCACCCTCACCGTCGCCGCCTCCTCGGCCTCCGTCGCCGCCCTCGCCTCCGCCGTGGACTTCCGATGCGTGCCCGTGCGCGAGGCAACGGCAAGCCGAATCGATCTGTGGCGGCTCCAATGCCTTGTTGTGGAATGCGGGTCGCCGTTTGTACTCAAATCAGGCCGTGCAGATGTGCCCGTTCCCGGCCGACATGCAGTCGTGGGTAAACGGCATGCTCCCAATGGACGGAGTCCGGTGGCGCTGCCAGCAAATGGATGCAGCGGCGTGCCCGTCGACACAGACATATGGGGTCGTGATCTACACGTCCAGCATCGAGTGCATTCCGTGCCCGTCGCCGCCGCCGCCGCCGCCGCCGCCCAGGCCTCCCTCACCGCCCCCCTCGCCGTTCTTCCCTCGCGCGGATAGCCAACCGGTGTGGGTCATCTTCGCTGGAGGTTCGTCAACGTCTTCGTCTACCACCACCGCCGCCCAGGGCTCTACTCCGTACTGCGAGCTCTCTCGGGGCGGTTGGTGCGTGAAGACGGTCGGCGTCGGTTACGGCCCGAGTGAGGAGTGCAAGGTGCGCAACACCGTGGACGCGAATGTAACCGCTTATGCCTTCCGCACCGAGCAGACCTATGCCACCGTTCAGCTGCAGGCGTCTGGATGGGTGCAGTCCTACTCCGGCACGACCGGCCCCGTCAACGTCTTCATGCCCGCCCTGAACGTGCCCGATTTCTCGACCCTTTGGTCCTTACGATGGACGACGGACGGCGGAGTGCTCGGCAGGTCTGCTGGCTTCACGGGCTGGGAGATATGTGCACGTTCATACGCGCCACCTCCATCCCCGCCATCAAGACCGCCATCGCCATCAAGACCGCCACCGCCGTCACCGCCTCCGCCCTCGCCCTCACCGCCTCCGCCCTCGCCCTCACCGCCTCCGCCCTCGCCCTCACCGCCGC
>Ga0209550_10006865_pt1 | contig 10575 bp, 9 predicted proteins | sample LauGreSuBDMM15SN_2_FD_187567 | JGI IMG/M metagenome (GOLD analysis project Ga0209550, IMG submission 187567) | Freshwater lake microbial communities from Lake Michigan, USA - Su13.BD.MM15.SN (SPAdes) (version 5) | ecosystem: Environmental > Aquatic > Freshwater > Lake | place: Lake Michigan, USA... | reverse complement strand
GTCTGGAATTACTACTCTTCTAACTACAGAGCATGAAACATCGCCTTCATTCCATTGATCTCCTGCTAAATCAGCCGCCATAGTGTTAAAGCCGCGAAGTAAAACCATCATGCCATTTATGCGTTCAGATGATCTGGAGTTCATTTTATGTGGCATTGCGGAGGATCCAACTTGACCTGCTTTAAATCCTTCACTCACTAATCCGCAGCCAGCCATTAATCTAATTGTGGTTGCCATTGATGATGGCGCGGATGCAATCTGTAACAACTTAGATACAACCTCAAAATCAACTGATCTTGGATAGATCTGACCAACTGAGGACCAAGTATTTTCAAAACCAAACTCTTCAGCAATGCTTTTCTCTAAATGTTCAAAATCCTTTCCCATCGCATCTAGTGCATCTTGAGATGTACCAACTGGTCCCTTAATGCCACGCAGGGGCAAGCGAGCGATCAATTCTTTTAGCGCAGTATGGGCAAATAACAACTCTTCAGCACATGTTGCAAAGCGCTTACCTAATGTAGTTACTTGAGCTGCAATATTGTGAGATCTACCCACCATATAGGTTTTTTCATACTTTGAAATTTTCTCACTCAACAAAAATAGAGTTTGTAGCACTCGATATTCAATTAAGTCAAGACCAGCTTTAATCTGGATTAACTCAATATTCTCGGTTAAGTCACGACTTGTAAGTCCAATATGAATTTTTTCAATTCCAGCGAGTGAGTTAAACTCATCAATCCGCGCCTTAACATCATGCCGTGATTTAATTTCCCGCTTATCAATTGAATCTAAATCAACTTTCTCAAATACCTTCTCATACGCCTTGATGTCACCATCTGTAATTGGGAGTCCAGCTTTTTGTTGAAGTTTAAGAATAGTGACCCAAAACTTACGTTCACTAATAATCTTATTTATCGGATCAAAGACATCCACCATCTCTTTAGTTGCATACCTACCTGCTAAAACATTTGGAATAATAACCATTTTATTCAATTCCTCACCACAAGAAATTTACCTTTACCGACGCCAGTTCTACTGGTAGTCATTGATAATACCAATTACTTTCTATAATCGCTACACCAACCTATATCTAGTTTTAAACTCAAAATTGCTTGATACCTAATTCTATTAAGTATATCATTGATTTAGAAATCAATATGTATTAATTAGTGCGTTTGAGAATTAGACTCTAGAGAAAATAAGAGATATAAAAGTCCTGCTATTATAGATTAATACTTGAACCAAAGGAATTTTCTTAACTATTTTAATTTACTTTTTATAGTTTAGTCTAATAGCAAATTGGAAAACAAAAAATTAATTAGGTTCTCATCAAACCCCTTACGAGCAGAAAATGAGATACTGACATTTTTGCCATCTTCATCTTTTATTAAGTTAGGTACCACTATCTGAGAATAGCCTGCAGCTGTAATAAGTAAATTCATATCAAAATCGTATGTGGGATCTTTTAATGGAGCACTAGAATTGGCCCCAAGTGAAATGATTAGTGAATCTCCAACGAAGTCATTAAACTGTTCTCGCCAGTTTTGTAGTTGCTTCAAATGGTCTTTAACTTTTTTTTGATCAGTATCCTGCTTCGATTCTACAAAACTACTAAATTCAGAACTTACCCTGTTATCTTTGATTTCTTGCTGAAAATAATATGACAGGTTGTCTTTATAGATTTTACTGTGAATATCTCTAATTTCAAATAGAGCAAGAGGAAAGTTAATTGTTGAGAATTTATCAATGTATTTCAAAGCAAATTGTTTCGCTTTATTTCTTAATTGATTTGATGCTCTATCAAAATTATCCCCTACTGCCAGGATGAAGCTATTGAATTCTTTAATACTGCGACGTTTTTCGTTAACCGGATAATTCAAGCCTTTTAGTCTAGTTGCAAAATAGAATTCAGCGATGTGACTTAATGATTTACCAAAAAAACCAACTGTGTCAAACTCATCTGTTGTCTTCAAAATACCAGTTCTTGGATAATCACCAAATGTAGGTTTCATCGCGAGAACTGAACAATAACTTGCTGGCCTGGCTATAGAACCAGCCGTCTGAGTAGCAAGTGATATGCAAACTGAACCGTTAGCTACAGCAGCCGCACTCCCAGAGGAACTTGTTCCAGAAGTTCTCCCGTGATAATGAGGATTAACGACGTTAGTTTCCTTGTGAACCGCAAACTCAGATGACTTAGTTTTACCACCGATTACTGCACCTAAGTTTTTTGCTTCAGACACAATTCTTGCATCAAAACCCATGTTTGGATTCTCCCAATTTTCACCTGATCCCATTTTGGTGGGGAATTCCTCCGTTGCGATTACATCTTTAACGCCTAGAATTAAGCCACTCAAAGGTTTATTTTTGTTTTCAAACAAATTCAAAGTGAGTAAGTCTACGTCTTGATTCGTGCAAACCCATGGGTTTAATGCATTTGGTGTATTTTCTAGATGATTTATGAATGAGTCAGCAATTAGACGACATCCATTTACGTCCTTTGACAGGTTTCTTAAATCACCTATGCCTGATAGATGCATTTAATTTTCAGAAGTCCAGCGCTTTAAATCTTCAAAAAACAAGGATGGTGCGTTTACCTCTGAGTCATTCTGATTAATCTCTAAACTGGTGTTGGTTAGTAAAGGATGTTTTAATCGACTCACAGTCTCAATGAATTCCTGTTGATTTACCCCAGTAATCTCTTCAAAGTACTTAAGGGCTTTCGGGACAACGGAGTCTAAAGGAGTTAAGGTTTCAAAAGCCTCTTGCCGGGTTACAATCCCTGCCCTCACATCTGCACTTGCGTGAAAACTTGCCCTTCCATAACCTCTTTTCAAGTAGTTAGCAAAATCATGAACGCCTGGCATAATGCATTCTGCACTTTTATACCTTTTATAAGTTCCCTCAACATTTGTTTCACGCCAGTCATACTCCCTTTTAATAAACTCTGTTTGCCTTTCTTCATCCCAATAAATAAAATCTCCTAGATGAATCCCCTCTATCTCAGCTTGTTTATACTGATCAGCGTTTAAGGATTCAAAAGTCTTTAAATCCCTTTCATCCATGTCCGGTGTAACCATTTCTTTGAAAGGCACTTTTGCTGATACTTTTAAGAAGTAATCTTGATCAAATTTAAATAAAGGTTTGCTATAGGTGCCCCGAGAAGATGACTCTGAGATGCTCTCGCCCCAAATTACTAATTTTATTCCATAATCTTTTGCAATTTTTAAAGGGAATGCTCCAACGCCAGCATGGCAGTGCCAGCAGGCATCACCTATTACCTCGAGTGATTTTTTAGCTAAGGCATTAACTTTCTTCCGTCGAGGAGTAAACATAATATGGTCAATGTCAAAAACTTCCAAACAATTAAACAGGTTATACATTCCTATTGCGCTGTACCAGTTATGGCTGAAAGTAACTGCAAGAGGTCGCATGCCATATTCGCGTACCAAAACATGTAATTGATACATACTATCTTTACCACCGCTTATTGGAATCAGACAGTCATAAGTATCTGACTTATGGTGTGATTTTGCGCGATTCAAAACCACTTCTAAACGAAGGCGACGCTGATGCCAATCAATTTTCATTTTATCTTCTGAGGATCTGCACACGTTGCAGAAGCCCATCTCGTCGAGTGATTGACCCTCCTGAGTTTCCGGCATACAGCAGCGGATACAGTAAATTAACTCCTTGTAACGCATAGGAGAACCATATCATCCCATTTTTGACGCTTACTAAATCACAATTGTTATAGGCTTAAAATAGGTCAGCGGTAAATTACGTAGAACTTAAAGTACTCTTCTATATCTAAGTTTGATAGATAATATATGTGTTAAATTTCTTGCCTTAGTGAAAGGTAGTGTTTCAAATAGTGACACCATCGCGCTTATTGTTCCTCGAGTTTAATCCGATGCTGGATACAACAATTTTGGAAATTCATCAAAAAGAACTTGCGGATGTAAGTCATATGCGATATTCACGGCAAAGAAAAATAAAACATTCGCGCAGGACAACTTTAGAATATATTACCGAATTAAACAATTTAGGTGGAAAATTTTACTTTCTCAAACAACTATCAGATGAATCAATTATAGGTACGATCACTATAAAACCAAAAGATATCAAATCTGCAGACGTTGGGATTCTTATTTACAAGAAGTTCTCTAACCTTGGATTTGGTACTGAAGCTTTCCATATGGCCCAGATAATACTTATTCAAATGGGTTTGAAAATTATGTGTTCAGGCACAGCAATTGATCATTTTGCTATGAGGAGAGTTTTTGAAAAAAATGGGATGAGAATTACTACATTAAGAAATTTTATAAATGGTAAATTTGTGAAAAAAAATATAGTATATTTTGAACTTAAATTATCCTAAATTGTGGGCCATTCCAATTTGGGTTAGGTTTTGTTGTCGAAAAACCTGGAATTTGAATGGACTCAGCCAAGTAATGCAAGTATGAAATTGGCCCGAATACAATCTCAGCGTTCTGTAAATCTTGAGTGAAATCTATTGATTCAGAGAAATGAAAATCAGATGTGTTACCTAGATTTTCTTTAAGAAATTGAAATTCACAGGGGCTTCGATGATAGCCAGGATGAAGTCTTATGCATATCTTTTTGTTTGGCATAATAAGTCGAATGCGATTTATGTCTTGGCATATACATTCCTTTCCATGCATCTCAATTGGACGGCCTGAGTAATGATTAGGTGGAGATGCAACATAAAGTAAGTAAGATGGATTTCTCGGTAAACACTTCTTTTTAACATGGCTCAGAAGGTAGTTTTCGATAACACATATTTGCTCATCTTTATAAATACTTTTTGCTAATTCAAATGCCCAAGAGTCGGTAACCCAAACACTATTAGGTTTTAGACTTTCGTTTACTTTGTAATCAACCCAACTATCTAAGAAAAGATTCCATTCTATTCTTCTCTTTTGAACTGATAGTATAAACGCTAAATAGTCACCTAACTTTGGAGTCTTACCCACAACCAAAAGATCAATGTCGGCAATAGTAGGTAAATTAGTTATGAAAGGCACATTTAAAATTTGAGCATAAGCCATTAAATTGTCACTGAAAATTATTGGCATTCTTTGATTTATATCTTGTTTAGCCCATAGTAGGAGTGGAAGTCCAGAACCAAAATCCCTTATTAACGCATACTGCATCAAACTATAGGCTGAGCAGTACTCGTCGAAAATTTTCTATTACCGTTTCAATGGCAAGAGGGGTCCAATCTATTCCACACATATAAATACCTAAAAATTCTTCATCTTGGAGATTTTCCGCTACTGGTAATTTTGTCTGTCTAAACTTGCTGAATGCTGAGTACCGCTGAATATTGTCGTAGCCAAACAAAATTCCTGGCGTGCCCAGCGCTTTTAACTTATGGTAGATATCTTGCCTCTTATTGGCGATTTCTGGTTGTAAGTTTATTCCCAGTATATAAAAATCATGTTCGGTCAGGCTTGGCTCAGGTAGCGAAATGCTTTGTAAATCTGACAGTCCCTGAATAATGGCGACAGCAGCTTTCCTTCTATGCATGACCAATTTTTCAATTCTTGCCAATTGCTTAACTATCAATTTGGATTCTATTTCTCCGAGTCTAAGATTATGACCTGAAACAAGTAAATCTTCAGACTCTGTGGTTACTTCGGCATGATTTCTATAACATTGCATTCTTTTTATGTAACTGGGATTATTTGATACAGCAATTCCCCCTTCGCCACATTGCAAATGTTTATGTCTATTAAAACTGTAACCTGATATATCTGCAAATTCACTAGATCTATAACCTCCGGTAGTTGCAAGTGGCGTTTGCGCAGCATCGATAATTAGAGGTACACCAACACTTTTGGCAAGTTCGCTCAATGATTCAAATGCACAGGGTTTTCCAAATATGTCGACCGCCAGTATAGCCCCTGTACTTGGTGATAACAATTTTTCAACTTGGTTCGGATCAATGTTGTAAGAGTTGGAATCTATGTCACAAAAAACCGGAATCAAATTATTATTTATAATGGCTGAGCCAGTTGCCACCATGGTCCAAGGCGTAACAATAACTTCTAATCCTGCTTCGAGTCCTAACGAAGCAATCGAAGCCTCTAAACCTGAAGTCCAAGAGTTAAAAGTCACAGCTCCTTGTGTTCTGGCTAGTTCTGCCCATAATTTCTCCAATAATTGGACTTGTGGTCCACCCAAATGTGATGGAGATTTCGTGCCTAAAAATCCTGAAAGGTCACCATCTCTTAACAATTCACATACTTCGGCAATGTCTTCTTCTTCAACCCATTGAAATTTACGAAATAAACTATTACTTGATAAATCTAATTTTGACATTAAGTGGTCAACTCTCTTTCTATTGCACACATTAAAGATTGCACTCTGACGGTTCTGGCAGATTCATCATCAATTAATGTTCGGTTCTCGAACTTGAATAATATATCCTCATAAAAATTATGAATACCTATAGATTCAATTCGTTTAGATGAAACTTCGATTTCATCCCAGCCTGTATCAACATTTAATTCTCTAGATAGTATGATCCTACCACCATTCATCAGTGTATAAGTGCCGTTCTCGCAACTAATTTTTATATCTCCACTTCTTACTCTTGATTTATCTAAGCCAATAAATGTCAATTTAAGTCCATTTATAGTGTGAGAAACCCAAGAGGGGTTTTCTAAATTCTTAAAGGCTGCATCAATTCTGAAGTCTAAGGCACCAACTAAGTAGTCGACTAGGTGGAGAAAGTGGCACCCATTTTGCCTCAACCCGTGACTATAGGTCACTATCACTTCTTCAACTTTGCCCTTCTTGCCTTGACTTAAAGATTCTCGCAATTCAACTATTTCTTTTGCGTGAATCCTAAAGTATGGAGTGAGTATATTCACCCCGGCTGAGCTAGCCGCATCAAACATTTCTATTGTCTCAGAAGTGTTCATGCCGGCCGGTTTCTCAAGAATAACATAACGGGGTTCGAGCCTTTCTAGCGTGGCCTTAAAAATTTTATGGTGTAACTTCGTAGGAACTGAAATAATTGCTAAATCAATTTTCTCGTGAATTTGGTCAACAAGTTCCACTGAATCAACCTGAGTAGAGCTTGTAAATAGATCTCTGTTTAATTTGTTTTGATCCACACCTACCACTAGTTCTAGTGAGTCATTAGACATCACCGCTTTTGTATGACTAAGGGGGATATCTGAATTATTTAAGTTTGATACATCATTCAAAAATCCAATTCTACCGAGCCCGATTACAGCTGTTTTGAGCTGCAAAGAATTCACTTTTGTATGCATGATGTTAGAAAAACTTCGACGATCATGGTAAAATTCTATACCAAATTATGAATATTGCACTTATTCCAGCAAGAGCTGGAAGTATTAGGATTCCTAACAAAAACATCAAAAATTTTCGAGGTAAGCCAATCATCGAGTACACAATTGAATCATTAATGAATTCCAAGTGCTTTGATGAAATCTTTGTTAGCACAGACTCTGAAGAGATCGCCGAAATCTGTTTGAAAGTTGGCGCAAAAGTGCCTTTCAAAAGAAACTTCAACTTATCAGACAATACGACATCCACAATAGATGTTGTAATCGATGCAATTAAAAACCTAAGTCATCTAGATATAAGCAATTTATGTTGTGTGTATGCAACAAATCCACTTTTACAATCTGAATTTGTAAAGTATGGGTTAGAAATTTTAAATCAAAAATCTAATTGTAATTACGTGACTACTATCACTAAGTATGGTTTTCCAATTCAAAGGAGTTTATTTACGAACTCTAGTGGGCTAAGAGAAATGACCTGGCCAGAAAATATGTACAAGCACAGTCAAGATCTTGTACCTATGTATCATGAGACTGGACAGTTTTGGTGGGCAAATGTAGACACCTGGTTATCAAAGATAGGTATGCAAACAGAAGTTTTTGGAATTGAGTTACCAAGTTGGATTCAACAAGATATAGATGAATTAGACGATTGGTATTTGGCTGAAGCTAAATATGATTTTATGAAAAAAAATCCTGAATTATTAGCAAATGTAATTAAAAACTTAACTGGAGCTACAAATCCTCCAAACTGAAAGGCATTCCGGCTTTTATCTTTCGTTTAGCGGTCTGCCCTATCAAATTCAAGAAATTTGAAGCCGATATTCCATCGTCTGGAATGGGCCTCAAACTAATAATATCTGAGTTATCAATTTTTTTTCCTGGTTCAATATCAACCTTTGCGTAGAGTCCCCTCCTTGCAAACTTTATTGCTTTCTCCTGCAACTCAATAAACCTATGTTCATCAAAATCTATGGCTGTATGCAAGCGCTTAAGAATACTAATGCACTCGACGACATCAGAGGTGTCAAATGAGTGGTAATGGTCATTTCCTTTTTTACTCTTCGTAAGCGTGAAATGCTTTTCAAATATTGTAGAGCCTAAAACGAATGCTGCTGGAATGAGTGTGAGGCTGTCCGATGGTTTAGTGTGATCAGAATATCCAACCTTGTAATTCGGATAGTTCGAGCGTAAATATGTTATTCGACCTAAATTTGCATTTACAGCACTTGTCGGATAATTCAATACGCAGTGTAAAATGCTGATTTCGTTTTCGGAGTTGGCACGAATTATCTTAATAGCATTATCAATTTCGCTAATTTTTGCCGCACCTGTTGAAAGGATTATAGGTTTTTGCTTTTTAGCAATGTGTTCTAGAAGTTGATAATTTGTGATGTCTGCTGATGCAATTTTATATCTCGTAAGTAGTGGGTCCAAACTATCCACCCAGATTTCGTCAAAACAAGTAGTCATGAATTCAATACCAACTTTGTCGCACTCAGTTTTTAAAAGCCTGTAATCATCCAACTTAAAATTATCATACTTTTCGAAAAGTTTTCTTTGAGATTTAGTTGATTCTTCCTGTAAGTCCCAGTAATAAGGAGATTCAACTGCTGCAATCCTACTTGCAGTATAACTCTGAAATTTGATTGCAGTTGCTCCAGTTGTTGCTGCCTCACGAATCATACTAATAGCAGCTGATAAATCTCCATCGTGATTTACGCCAGCCTCTAAAATGAATTGGAATCTCATGTTAAATAGGAACTGTGTTACTTAGTGAGGTTCCATGTTGAACGTACCTATACAGTGGTAAATTGAGTCTGTAACATCTAAAATTTGATTTGTGAAATCTACTCATAAACTCAAAATCTTCATTTATCCTTAAAGATTCATCATATTGACCAAGAAATTCAAAAGCGTCTATTTTAAATGCAATGCCGCATGCAATGGGGCTTTCTATTTGACTGCACAACTCTATCAATTCACCATTCTCTTTAACTTTAAAATAGTCACAACTTATTGCCTCATACTCGTTTCCAAATAAATCAAAACCAACCAATAAAATTTCCAAAAAATTGGGGTGAACATAATCGTCTGCATCCACTCGAACAAAATATCGCCCCATGGCCGACCTGACCCCAATATTTGATGCTTGCGCCAGCCCAACATTCTCTGTAAGCAAGATACATTTAATTTCATTTTTAAATGAATCATAGATTTTGTGTGAAGAGTCGGTCGAGGCATCATCCACAACTATTATTTCATAGGATTCGCGAATAATTGATTGTGAAAGAAGCGATCTGATACATCGCCCAAGATAGTGACCATAGTTGTGATTGGTTACAATTACTGAGATTTTTACCATTTTCCCCCAACCCAAGAGGATCCTAATCCTACCACAGTGCCCTATTCTAAGCGATTCTTTTCATAAAGTAATACTCAACGAATTAAATCAAAAAAATTGTAATTGTATTTTAGTGAGTTGCTGAAGCATAGTCACTTAGTATTCCTGGCAATATTTGAGATAACCTATTTGCAATTTAAGAATTGTGATCCAAAATTTTGGTTCATTTATAATTTTATTGACTGGTCCAAAGATTGCCATCATCTCTTTTATGGAATACCTTGTGGCTAAGACATTTGTCGTAATGATCATATAATTAAATCCCTAACCACAATTGTTTCATCTCTTCCTGGGCCAACACCTATGGCACTTATTGGAGCTCCAGAAATCTTCTCTAAGAACTTCACATACTCCTGAGCATTCTTTGGAAGATCTGTAACAGCTTTCGCTTTTGAGATATTTTCCTTCCAGCCAGGTAAATATTCATAAACTGGCTTTGCATGATGAAAATCAGATTGAGATGCTGGTAATTCTTCAACCCTTACGCCATCAATCTCATAAGCTACACATACTGGAATCTTCTCCCAACCAGTTAAAACATCTAGCTTTGTTAAGAAAAAGTCAGTTAAACCATTTACTCGAACTGCGTACCTTGCAATTGGTGCGTCAAACCAACCACATCTTCTATTACGCCCAGTTGTAACACCAACCTCGCCACCAATTTTTCTAAGTGCCTCGCCATCTTCATCAAATAACTCAGTTGGAAATGGTCCACTTCCTACGCGAGTTGTGTATGCCTTAAGAATTCCAATTACACGTGTGATCTTTGTTGGTCCAATTCCAGAACCAGTAGAAGCTCCCCCTGCAGTTGGGTTAGATGATGTAACA
>Ga0209550_10006863_pt1 | contig 10575 bp, 4 predicted proteins | sample LauGreSuBDMM15SN_2_FD_187567 | JGI IMG/M metagenome (GOLD analysis project Ga0209550, IMG submission 187567) | Freshwater lake microbial communities from Lake Michigan, USA - Su13.BD.MM15.SN (SPAdes) (version 5) | ecosystem: Environmental > Aquatic > Freshwater > Lake | place: Lake Michigan, USA... | reverse complement strand
GGTGACGCATCTGCCGTCACGGCTCAACTCACACCCTCGGCCCGTCACGATCTGCCAGACAGCGGACGCCGTGGTGTTGGCCATTTTCGTATTAGGAGGGTCTCGACAAGCGTCTGAAGGCGCAGGGTCTCACAGCGTCGAGACGGAAAATCCAATTCTCGGAAAGTTCTCTGAAGGACGAAACGGAAACTCAAAGGACAAAACGGAGCATGACACGTTTCGACTAATTTAGCTTGGAAGCTTGCTTACGTACCCCACACGCCACACAGCCACATACTCGACTTCAACTGTTCGACTCGACGCCGCTCAGGGACAGCACATTCAGACTTTCAGACCTCTCTTGCACTGGAAGACGACCCTCCTCGACACCCCTCCCGAGGCTGTATTGTTCCTGTTTATGACTCTTGAGGTCTTGAGGATAGCGTACCGTTGCCTTCGAACCAGCGCTTCATATCGAGCTTGAGGTACGCATTGCACGCCGCCGGCCTCCAGTTGCCAGGCTCGGTGCCCGTGCCGGCGCCGTCCTCCCATGCGGCGTAAGCGATGAGGTTGGTCGGGTCGGTGGCGACCGAGAGCACATTGCTGCCGCCCTTGAACGGCGGCGTGCATGCCGCATAGTCGGGGCCCTTCTGACCGATCAGCGCAGTGAGCCGAACCGCATCGAGCGCGCTGATCGGCGCCGCGCTGCTGCGGATGGTGTCCGCAATCAGGTGGTACCGGTGATCCGAATCATTGTATGCGCCGGTGGTGTTCCACATGAAGTGGCTGACGATGCGCGTGTCGAAGCCGTGGTTGGTCCGGAAGACGGCGTCTTCCATCGGAGCACCATGAATGATCCGCCCGCCCGGTCCGGGGAAGGCAGCGGCCGCCTCGCGCGGGTCATTGGCGCTGAAGTAGGCGCTCGTCTGTGAGTTCGTCTCGATGACGAGTGCGGACTGGTCCGCGGCCGAGGCGATCATGTGGTTGAAGCCAACGGTGTTGTTTGTCTCCGCCCAGACGCTGCGCGCCTCGGCGAGGTTGGAGGCGCGCTCCATGACGTGGCGCAGCCTGAGCAGCCACGGAAAGCCGCGAAACGAATCGAGATTCGATTCGAGATTCGCTTCGTGGACCGTGAGGCCCTCAGCCGACATGCCCGCAAGCGCACCGATCAGCCCACCGAAGCCAACCGTCATGTGCGCGTGCCCGTCAGGCGGATGGTAGACGGTCACGATCTTCCACTTGTCGAGCCCTGTGTCTTCGTTCCAGTCGAGATTGCGACCTGAAAAGATCTGGCCGGCTACCGCGGTGCGCTTGCCCCACACGCCAAACATGGAGCACTGCGCGAGGGGCCAGCGCAGTCTGCCCAGCCAACCGCGCAGGCTCGGAGCGCCGTCGCCGCGACCGTTGTTCCGCAGTGCCTGAGCTGAACGGAGTAGGGCCTCCGCTTCACTGGCCACCGCCTTGGGCAGCTCGTCAAGGAGGACGTAGACAACGTCCGCCACGTCGCCCGGCGCGTTCGCGAGCACCTGCGTACGTCCAACCAGATGCTGGCAAAATTGCCCGTCGAGCGGTCGCGCCGACATGCAGCCGTCGGCAAAGCCGTTCAGCTCCTCGACCATGTTGGATGGCACCGCCTTTGACAGCGTGGACGACCACTGCCAGTCAATGACCACCTCGAGCGCGGCCTTTTCGAGCTTCCCCGCGAGGGTGGAGGTATCGAGGAGGGCATCCAGCAGGCTGTCGTAGTTCTCGCGCGCGGCGTCCCCACCAAGCTTTCCCGAGGCAAAGCCCTGCTCGTACCGTGTGCCGTGCAGATCAAGAAGCTGCGGGGCGCCGCTGGTGTACTCGGTGTTGGCGGTCACGATGTTGTACAGTGTGCTCTGCTTGTAAGTGCCCACGATGTCGAAGCGAACAGGTTCGACGATGTAGCCTGGCACTGAGCTGAGAATCGCGGCGGGGCCGATGATGAGGGCAAGCATTTCGGCGAGGCCGCGTACCGGTAAAAAGACGCCACCGGGGCCCGGGGGGGCGACGGGGCGTCCGGTAAAAAGACACCGGGGGAGTCCAGTACTGCACTTCCTTTCCGGCGCCCCCCGGTGTTGTTGTACGGCGCCCGACTTTTGCATCAGAAAATCACGGAGCATTCACACATCGAGAACTTCACACATCGCGATCCCGCAGTATCCGGATATTATGCGCAGTATCCGGATACAGGTATCATCCTCGAGCGCAGTCCCGTCTATGGCAATGGACGACGAGATTTCCATGCCTCTTGATGTCCTCTTCGCCGACGCACCAACCTCGTCCTGGTCGGCCTTTCGACTAAGCGACGCAGTCACCGTTGACCTTCCCGTCACTATGGCAGTCTGGGGCTCGGCGCTCTACCTATCGCAATGGCTTGTTGCACACCCAGGAATTGTGCACGCTCGGTCCGTGATTGAATTGGGAGCCGGCATCGGCCTGCCGTCGCTCGCGAGCGCAAAACTCGGTGCTCGATCTATCGTCTGCACCGAGTTTTGCGACAAAGCGTTGGCTCTCATTGACGAGACTGCAGCGCGCAATCAAGTGGCCGACAGGCTGCGAGCCTCAAGGCTTGACTGGTTTGACGTGCTCCGCACTCGGTCGGGGGCGCCGACGGCGGAGGTGGTGCTGGCTGCCGATATCAATTACTACACTGAGGCGGTGCAGCCACTTTTGGCCACGATCCGTGCAACGCTGGCGCCAGGCGGTATCCTTGTCCTCGCGTCTCGAGAGCAGAGACACGGGCTGCTCGAGTGCTTCAACGCTCTGCTCGCGATGCCCGACATGACGCTCACGCAGGCCGTGAGCTTCGACGGTAACGGTGACGGTGCGTGGGTACATCTCGACCACGCGGATCTGTGCACGAGCACACCCAGTTCACAGGACGCCACCGCCGACGCGCCAATTGTCGTCGCCGAGCATCGGCTTTGGGTCTTCCGCCGATGTAGCAGTGGTGTAGCAGTATTGGACGATTGTTCGTAACGGCGGCGCGCATTATTTATCTCACGCTATCTGCCCGAACGATGCGTGGGAAGTCCTCGAGCTTGACGAACGCGGCTGCAACCTTTTGTCGAAAGCGCGTTAGTTTGTCCGCTTGTCCGCACTGCGCACAGGTTACGCACCCAGGCTCGAGGCTCGGACCACGCAAGTCAGGCACAGCCGCACACACCAACCCCACCCACAAGTGCCCAGACCGATACACGAGACCCAGACCGACCGAATGGGCGAGCGATCATACGATCTGAGCGCGCGCCGCGACCACGACAGGTCACGATAGGCGATTTCCCTTCCCTTGGCTTTCACACAGAAGGTCTTCACACACGGACCCACACACGTATGCGGACCGGCCTCCGGCGTACGCTCACCGCGTGGATGACATGAGCAGCACGATTATGTATGGGGAGGTGGCGTCGGCCGTGGCACCAGCTGTCTCCGCCACCATTGCGCCATCAGCGTCACAAGCGCTGCATCCGTGGGGCGCCATCATCGCCACGTACCATGCCGGCGCCAGTGCTGGCGCACACGAGCGCGCAGCTCCCGAGTCGTCCTGCGCTGTGCTGTTGCGGACGGCAACGTACGGCTACGACTGGCGCGATACGACCATCAACCTGATCGTGCTCGGCATCTGCGTAGGCGCCTTCTGTGCGGCCAGTGCGGTGGGTGAGCTGACCTTCAGCGCGCTCTTCTGGGTTCCGCTGGCCGGACTGGTCTCAGCGCTCCAGTGCATCGTGACGGTGCTGGCGGAGCAACAGGGCTTCTCTCTCGTGTGGGCGGTGCTGGGCGGGCTGATGGCGTACGAGGAGGCGTGCCATCACGTCTTCTCGCGCGCAGGAGTCGGCGTCGCCGCAGTCGCGCTCGCCGCAGCCGCAGCCGGCGGGCTCGCCGTCGTCTACTACGCCATAGAGGAGCTGTTGTGGTTCAACGTGCCCAAAGGTGGCGAGCGGTGCCCCGCGCTGTGCTGGTACCGCACAGGCACGACGATGCTGCATTTGGCCATGTTTGGCCTCGGCGCCCTCGTTGGGCTCGCTGCCGATTCGCACGCCGAGCGCACCTTGCCTTTTTGGATCGTCCTTGGCCTTGCGGGCGCTGCCGGCTTGGCGCTGTTTTGTGTCTTACGGCGCCTGCGGTGGCTGCGCCGCTGTTGTGGCTTGGCGAGAGTGGCGCCGAGCGACGAGCCCGCGAGCAGCTATTCGGATCAGGAGCTTGCGATCGCTTTACTGCAGGCGCAGCTCCTGCAATGCCGCGACCAACTCGGTAGAGCGACAGCAGCCGCGGCAGCGGCAGCGGGGCGCGCGGCGGCGGCGGCGGAGAAGGAGGGCGCCGCCGCTAAGCGCGTGAACGTCGAGGCGCAGGACGTGAGCAGACCCGCGCTAGATCCGGCAGATGCGGCAGATGCGGCACGTGCGGCGCATACGGCGCGTGCGGCGGCGCCAGCAACAGCGAAGGTGGCAGCAGCGGCGGCGGTGGCCGTGGCGGCAACGGCGGCGGCGGCGGCGGCGGCGGCAGAAGCCAATGAGGCGGCGGCGGCGGAGATGAAGGCGCAGGAGAAGATTGAAGAGTTGCGCAAGCGAGAGTTGCTGCTGCTCGAGCATATCGCCGAACACGTCGGCCAGCTTGGAGATGTGCCCGCCTGCACGGCGATGTGCTCGAGCTCGCCGAGCTCGAGTACCGGTACATCTCATCAACAACCAGCTACCCGGGGGGGATACGCTGCCGCCCCGGCAAAGCCAACGGCGCAGGTTAGATTCATTAATGTCGTGCCATGAGTTTTGGGGCGGCGCACAGGAACGCACTGGTCACTGTGCCCTACTAGAGGAGACCAGTGCACTTCTATCGGTTACTTCGTTATCGGACCGGGGGAGTGAAACGTCACGAAACTGCTGCACCGATTGTTTCGGCGACTCGGACTGAGTGTGAGGAGACTTGCAAGACCGCGACGTCCGGTCGGGTGTGATCACAGGACAAGAGTGTCGGCCGGGAATTCCTATGAAGTCGAGCGAGTCAACCGAAGTCCTTCGTGTTAACGTTCACAGCCAATGTTCACACACCAAACACCCCTCCCTCCCTGCTTGAGCTGACTACATGGAGCCACTCCTGTTCGATGCGCTGCCGAGCACCTCATGTGCCCTTGTCGCCGAGCAGCTGTCACAGCTCAAGCTGAACGCCACGCGCTGGTTATCGGCAGCTGCGACACCAAGAACGCCGCTCGAGGAAGCTGCAGCGGCCATTTTCTCGTTTCACACAAGGAGCATGAGTTTTGACGCTTCGCAGTCGGGCGCAGAGTTCTGGGTGCAGTCGCACCTTGAGAGCAAATCGATTGGCGTGCCATTGCACCGTGACTTTGACCTGGGAGCCCTCGAGGCTGAAGGTCGCACTGACCTCTTTCCAGCGGTCTCCACGATAACCTATTTCAGCAGCAGTCCGTCCATGCCTACAATCCTTCTCACCAACTTTACGCAAGGCAAGACGGTGCGCGACTCGGTCGCACGCGAGGCGTGGGCCGTCTTTCCTCGCGCGGGCAAGCATCTAGCCTTCGCCGGCTCCGCGTGGCATGGAGTGGCACCTCCTCTTCTCTGGTCAGCCGGTGTGACCACTCCTACTCAGCTGGCACGCCCTGGACAGTTGCGAGTGACGCTGCTGGTCAACATTTGGCTGGATCACGTGCCATTAGGTGCTGCCCAGCGAGAGCGCGAGCGTACCTCTCAGCGGCAGAAGGCGTCCGCGGCGGCTGACGACCTCATCTTGATCCCGACCCTTAATCTAGTCGAGAGCAACGACCCAAAGGACCACGAACGATGGGTGCTTACGGCGCGTGTGTGGACGCACGAGGTTGGCATCTCCCCTAGCGAGGCTGGAATCTCCCCGAGCCCGAGCCTCGCTGACGAAGCTGACGAAATATTTTCCGGGCCCGCCAAAGCGGCCGTGGTGCAGCGCGAAGCGGCGCTCGCTTTGGTCATGGACCGGGCAGCGTGCACAGGAGCCAAGCTATGGTTTCCGGAGCTCATGGCAACGGCCCGTGGCTCCGCAGTGGCGCGGAAGGTGACTTTCACAGAGGAGGGGCGTCGTTTGGAATCGGTGAGTGGCCTGTGCATGAGTCTCGAGCCGACTGCCCATGCAGCTGCGCCGTCCGAAGAAGCCATCCAAGCCGCCTTGGTGCAGGCAGAGGCTGACTATGCAGAGGCCCTCGCGATGCGTTCGACCGATATGGCCGCATCCATGGCACTGATCCAGCGCGCCGCGGCGGGCGGGCATGCTGAGGCACAGTCGGTGATGGGATTGGCTTATGCCCAGGGCCACGGCGGAGTCGCTGCCGATCTGGAGAAGGCAGTGCACTTCTGTCGCGCGGCCGCCCTTCAAGACCATGCCGAGGCGGTTTACAATCTGGTCGCCCTGTGCAACGCCCGCCCCGGCTGCCTCGAGGCTCAGAGCTCTGAACAGGCGATCGGATGGCTGCGGCAAGCTGCGACCCAAGGGCACGCGGCGGCGGCGTACGAGGCGGCCCAGCTGCTCTTGCTGCACGCCCCCGGGGAGCCGCAGGGCGCCCTTGAGCTCTTCCTCATCGGAGCCCGGGCCGGACATGCCCGCGCCCAGTACAACGCTGCGTCCCTGCTGCATGAGATGGGCTCCCTCGACGAGGCGCTCGTTTGGTTTGGCCGAGCGGCGGAGCAGAACGATGACGCCAAGGTAGCGGCCGACGCCCAAACCGCGCTGGAGGTGCTCAAAGCGAATCCCATGTTGAAGGGGGAGTTGTAGAGAGAGCACTGTGGACGGGGCCATCGGGACGGCGGGGCGAGAGCACTGTGTGAAAAGAATTCAACTTAAACACCGCCTCCCAAAGAAAATTGGGACGAAACCTCGTTCACAGGATGGGTAGCTCGCGACAGCGCGTTCACGGGATCTAACTCGGATCGGCTACCGTCCGAAAAGGCATGTCTAAGCAGTCCATTACGTCGCTTCAGGCTCTGTGGGTGACCGCGAGCAGCGACCAGGAGCCAGAAGCGTACTTGAAGGCATTCGTGACCGGCCAGCGCTCGGACGGCTCGCTCCGGTGCACCACCCAAGGCCGGAGTCCAGGCGAGAGGATCTGCAGGTTGCACGTGGATGCGTGGCCACGAATTGCGGACAGCGCTTCTATGGGAGAGGAGCCATCCGATCTGACAGAGCTTCCCCTTCTTCACAAGCCCGCCCTGCTAAACTGCCTTCGTCGGCGGTTGGAGCAAGACCACGCCTTTGGCACGTGGCTCGGCCGAGACTCGTTGCTCTGGCTCAACCCATGCGGACCGACGCCAGAGCTGTGGACGGCGAAGCGCATGCGTATCGCGGCGGCGGCGGCCGAGGCGGACGATGGTAGCCCGCCCGATGCCCACTGCTACTCGCTCGGCGAGCGAGCGCTCCGCGCTGCGCTCGGGCGTAGCGGTACTGGCGCCGCTGCCAGCAAGGAGACGCTCGCTCGATCACAGGCAGTGCTTGTGCACGGAGCGCAGGGCGCTGGCCAGCCTGAGGTCTTCGTGCTACTGGCCTCTTATTGGCTCTGGCGCACGACTGACCCGTACGGCCGCGCCGCCGGCGTGCTCGCAGGCGGAGCTGGTGGCAGTGGCAGTAGCAAACTCGTCAGCAGCAAACTCGGTGGCAGTGGCAACGGCGGCGATGCAGCGGCACTTCTCGCGGCAGGCGAGGCGGTGCTGCAGGCTTTCGGCAGCGCGCGCTCGCGCCAGTTTGCAAGCACGCCCCGCTTTGGCCGGTGCCTGCGCTTGCGCCTCGACGCACAGAATGGCTCGACCGTCTCGATAACGGTCTCTGCATTTGGTCTCGAAGCTTCCCGCGTGTGCGAGGCGGCTAGCGAGGCGGAGGGCAATTTCCATGCGTACTATGCCGTGCTGCACCAGGCGTCGCTGCGCCATGGCGCACCGCTCGCCACGGACGCCGAGAGGAAGCCCATGGCTGCCGGATCTCGCAGCGTCTGCGCACCTCCTCGTGACTTTGCGATGCTGCGCTCGTGCGCGGCGGCGGCCGACGGTGCGCGGCGTGGCCCGGAAGACCTTGAGCGCCTGCGCGATGCGCTCGGGACGGCGGCGCTCGGCTTGAGCGGCAGGGAGATCTCGCATCTGTGGTGCCTGCTCGAAGGGATGCTGCATCTGAGCAACCTCGTCTTCGTCGACGAGGCGGCGGAGGAGTATGTCGACGAGCACGCGAAGGCCTCTATCTCCTCCGTCGAGCTGCACAGATGTGCGGCACTCCTCGGCCTGCCGTCGCTGCATGCGCTGCTGTGGGAGGCCGAGGTGCGCTCGATGACGAGACTGCCGTCGCCGCCGCTCTCGCAGCTGCAGCCGCCACCGCAGCAGCCGCCGCCGAGGGCGTCGTCGCCCTCGGCGCTCGCGGCGGTGCGTCGGACGGCGGCGCAGGCGGCCACGGTGCGCCGGGCGCTGATGGAGGAGATCCATGCGCATGTCTTCCAGCTGCTCAACGGCCGGCTGAATGCGGCACTCGCACGGCTCCTCTCCAAGCACCAGGCTGGAGGCCGCAATGCTGGCACTGCGCCGGGGCCGCCGTCGGGCGTCGCGAGCACGGAGCTCCTGCTCCTCTCACCTCCGCCCTCGGAGATCTTGCCGGTGAACGGCCTGCACCAGCTGTGCTCGCAGTACGCGTCCGAGCGCCTGCACGCCCTCTTCGTGAGCACCACACTCGTGGCAGAGCAGCGTCGCTACCTGGACGAGTGCGTCGGGTGGACGGAGGTACCCCTTCCCGACACGCGCGCGCTGCTGTCGCTGCTCGATGGGCGCGTCGAGATTGAACCCCTCGCACCCCTCCCCCCATCACCAAGCCGCCGCGCGGCGCTCACGGCCGAGGGAACAGACGGCGCCGCCAGCAGTGTCGGCGGCAGCACTGGGATGGGCGGCGGCAGCGGCGGCACGCCACTGCTCGCGCTGCTTGAGCTGCACTCTCGCGCGGTTCCGTCAAGCTCAATAGCCGATGAGGCCACGAACGCCGCACTGCTCACCAGCGAGCTGCATCGCAAGCACCCTAGCTCCGCTGCTCTGGCGCACCACACCGCCTCTGCCTTCGTGGTGCACCACACGGCTGGTTCCGTGCTCTACGACGCACGCGCCCTGCTCAGTTCGGGCCGGGGCTCGGGCCTGCCGTACACTGCCAAGCTCCATTTTCTGGAGTCGTCCAATCTCCTCGTCAAGCAGATTGGCGAAGCCTTCCTCCCCGGGGCCGCGGCAGTCGGCGGTACGGCCGCCGATGGCAGCAGCCTGGGCGGCGCGGGTGGCATCGGCGGTGTCGCCAGGCGTGCCGTTCGCTCGGTTGCGGCGAATTTCGTGCACGAGCTGCGTGAGATTTTGCACTCCTGCGAGCTCTACGAGCTGCGCCACCTGCTCTGTGTGGTCCCCAACGGCTCCGAGGTTCCCCACACGTTCGAGCCACGCGTCGTGCTCCGTCAGCTCGATGCGTTGGCGGTGCCCTCGGCGGCCTACCTGTTAGCCAACGGCTACCCTGTGAAGCTACCGCTGCTCGCCGTCACTGGCCGTCTGCGCGCGGCCGCGCCGCCTTCATGGGCGGCTCTCGCTCCTCGTGGTTTCGTGCAGGCCATCTTCACAGCATGCGGGCTGCGCTTCGGCCGCCACTATCAGCTCGGGCGCACATGCGCGCTCGTGCGCACGCAGCCGCGCTGGGGCGGGCGCAAGCTGTACGCGCAGGTGCTTGCGCTGCTTGCGCTGCCCGAGACGGCGCTCAAGGCGGAGCTCGCTCAGCTGCATCAAAAGTCGTCACGGCTCACGCTATATGCGACGACCATCTTCACCTACTGGGCGCGCCGTTGGGTTCGAGCCCATCGCGACGCACCCAACAGACCGTATCGGGCGATGCGGGCCGTACCGGTACCTGGCGCGGCGAGACCCTCCCCGAAGACGGAGCCATTGCGTCCCGGCCCACCCCCGATGACGCCTGCGGCGCACCTCGAGGCTTCACACCTCCATTCACACCTCGAGGCTTCTGCGCCCCGTGGAGCGCCCCAGACGCTCGCGGATGGCGAGTCATTGGCTTCTCAGCCCCGTACCCGAGCAGCCGTTGCAGCCGAACCGACCATGTCGGCGGAGGCGTGCCGTCTGCAGCAGCAGATGGCGCGACAAGAGTACGAGGATGCGGCAGTCTCCGAGGCGAGGGATGCACGCACGGGCCGGGCAGCCGCGCCCAGCCTCACCCTTGCCGCCGTCGAGGGACTAGTCGACACGGCCATGCGCGCGAGTGCCGCTTGTCCGCCAGCGTGGGCGCGCGACCCCCCGCTCGGGCACGCTCGCTGCGCTCTCGTGCGTCCGGACGCGTCGGGTGGCATGGTGCACACAGCAGCGCGCTCGCCGGAGCGCCACCACTTGCATCGGCCTGCGGCTCTTCACTGGAGCCCTAGCTGTGAAGATCTCGAGGCCGATCTGGCCGGTGGTCTGGCAACAGAGGGGAGCAGCACCCCCGCTCGCTCCATGGTGCTCGCGGTCGCTTCGAGGGCAAGCCGAGCGCTCGCATTCGGAAGCCGCGCTCCCACGAATGCGAGCGCTCCCACGAATGCGAGCGCTCCCACGA
>Ga0209550_10006862_pt1 | contig 10575 bp, 10 predicted proteins | sample LauGreSuBDMM15SN_2_FD_187567 | JGI IMG/M metagenome (GOLD analysis project Ga0209550, IMG submission 187567) | Freshwater lake microbial communities from Lake Michigan, USA - Su13.BD.MM15.SN (SPAdes) (version 5) | ecosystem: Environmental > Aquatic > Freshwater > Lake | place: Lake Michigan... | reverse complement strand
GTCGAGCCGGTTCCTGCGGATTTGCACCAGCCGGCCTGGTGAGACCGTGAGACCGACCACCAGGGGGTTTTTCAGCCCGACAAGACGTTCACCGTCTTCCTGGCCTGGTACCAGTGGGACATTGGCCGCTCGAATCCCGCGGTGTGCCAGATAAATACTGGTCGGTGTCTTGGAGGTGCGGCTGACACCGCACAGAACGACATCAGCGCCCTCCAGCTGGACCGCCGTCCCTTGGCCGTCATCATGGGCCATGGCATAGTCAAGGGCGGCGATGCGGTTGAAATAGTCGGTATCGAGCGCATGCTGAGCCCCGACTCTCGTCGACAGGGCGGCCCCCAGATATCTGGACAGCGCGCTGACCAGCGGGTCCAGCGCTGCGATCTGGGGCATGTCCAGCTTGCGGCAACCCTCTTCGAGCAGTTCTCGGAGCTCCCTGTCCACAAGCGTATGCAGTACCACCCCCGGTGAAGCGGCTACCTCCTCCAGCACCCTCTCCATCTGTTTTCCGGAGCGGACCAGTGCGTAGATATGCTCGATCGGAATGACCCCGTCGAAGCGGGCGACCACCGCCTTGGCCATGGCGTTCAGGGTCTCGCCGGTTGAGTCAGAGACCAGGTGGACATGGAAATAGGTCGCCAGCCGCGTGGGGCCCGCCGCACGTCCAGATGAACCGGGGGTCATCGGCGACTGTCCATGACTGCGAGACTCCTGTGGATGAGCCCCGGCACCGTCGGGGCGCCGTCGGGGCCGACGGGTGCATCATTTCCTATAGCCGGGCCCGGCGTCTGCCGCGAGCGGGGACGGTGGTGGATGGCTGGCCGGTTGCCGGAGGGTTTCATCCCAAGGTCGCTACCGGCTCAAGACCAACCTGTGGAAATCCTTAACGGGAGGTTAACGGCGCCCAGGCCAGGAAGCCGCTCTCCGGTCGTGAAACCGCTTCGTTAAGGGATCGTTAGGGTTTATCCCCGGTTTCACCAATCCCGATAGAAGGTGCGCTGGCGACTGTGACTGTTTGCGGAAAACTCGTCCGGTGTCGGCCAAATGGGCCTGTTTGTCCCCGGCATCCCCGGCCCTGCCTTCTTCTTCCAGACTTCAAGACTCTTTTATTGAGAAGGATGGAAGGGTGCGACACGTCTCGGGCTTGAGCGGAACCGGGGCCACCGGTAGGACCGGTGTCAGATGACCATTTCCCCCGCCTCTCCCCTGATTCTGAAAGTTCTCGCTGGAGAATCGAGCGCTCGCCCGCCCGTCTGGTTCATGCGTCAGGCCGGGCGCTACCTGCCGGAATACCGGGCCCTGCGAGCGACGACACCGGATTTCATTTCCTTCTGCCTGGATCCTGAAAAAGCCGCTGAAGCGACCCTGCAGCCGATGCGCCGGTTCGGTTTCGACGCGGCGATCGTCTTTGCCGACATACTGCTGATTCCCCGGGCCCTGGGGCAGGAGGTCTGGTTCGAGGCTGGTGAAGGGCCACGGCTGGGTCGCCTTCCGCCGGTTGAGGCCATGCACGATCTAACGTCGGGGGCCGGCGAAGCCCTGAAACAGGTGGGTCAGACCCTGTCTCTGGTTCGATCGCAGCTTGAACCGGACCGGGCATTGATCGGCTTTGCCGGAGCACCCTGGACGGTTGCGACCTATATGCTGGACGGTGAGGCCCGAAGCATCGGAAAGGGCGAGCGTGCACAGGCCCGGACCTACGCCTATGCCGAGCCGGAAAAGGTTGCAGCCTTGCTTGAGATACTGGTCGAAGCCACGGCCCATTATCTGAAGATGCAGGCTGATGCCGGGGCCCAGGTGCTGAAGATCTTCGAGAGCTGGGCCGAGGGTCTACCGGAGGACCTGTTCGAAAGCCTGGTTCTTCGCCCACATCAAAAACTGGTCGCGCGTGTCCGCGAACTGGGGGTCACAGTTCCACTGATCGGCTTCCCACGGGGTTCGGCAGCGCTGGCGGAAAGGTATGCGGCAGAGGTCGAGGTACAGGCCGTAGCGCTGGATACGGCCTGTCCGTTGGAGATCGGAAGGCGCGTGCAGGCGATCAAGCCGATTCAGGGAGCGCTTGATCCGCTGTTGTTGCGGGCGGGCGGCCCGATGCTGGACCGGCGCGTGGATCAGCTGCTGGAAGCCTGGGGGCAGGGGCCCTGGATCTTCAACCTCGGGCACGGCATCCTGCCGGACGTCCCGATCGCCCATGTTGAACACGTTCTGAAGCGGATTGGTGCGCAATGAGTGGTCCGGCAAAAACTCGGAAAGACGGTCGTCGGATCGCGGTGGTGCTGTTCAATCTCGGTGGTCCGGATGACCAGGCGTCGGTCAAACCCTTCCTGTTCAACCTGTTCAGCGACCCGGCCATCATCGGCCTGCCGAATCCGTTTCGGGCCCTTCTCGCAAAACTGATCTCCAGCCGTCGCGAGACCAGTGCCCAGGCCAACTATGCGCTCATGGGCGGCGGCTCGCCCCTTTTGCCCGAGACCCGGCGTCAGGCTGCGGCCCTGGCGGAAATCCTGTCCGGACTTCTGCCGGGTGACGTGGTCGAGGCCTTCATAGCCATGCGCTACTGGTCACCATTGACCGAGCAAACCACGGCTGAAGTTGCCGCCTTTGCGCCCGACGAGATCATATTGCTGCCGCTGTATCCGCAGTTCTCGACCACCACGACCCAGTCGTCGCTGAAGGCCTGGCGCGAAACCTATGATGGTCCCGGGGTCAGCCGGACCGTCTGCTGCTATCCGGAGGCACCGGGATGGATCTCAGTCCAGGCCGACGGGGTGAAAGCGAGGCTCGCCGAGGCCGGCGATCGACCGGTCCGCGTTCTGTTCTCGGCCCACGGCATCCCCGAAAGTCTGGTGGTGAAGAAGGGCGATCCCTATCAGGAGCAGATTGAATCGACCTGCGCCGCGATTGCGTCACATGCCGGTCTGACGGACTGGACCATCTGCTACCAGAGCCGGGTCGGGCCGATGAAATGGCTCGGTCCGTCTACTCCCGATGCCTTGGCCCGGGCCGGGCGCGATCAAGTCGGGGCCGTGGTAGTCCCGGTGGCCTTTGTCTCGGAACATATCGAGACCCTGGTCGAACTCGACATCGAATATGCGGAACTGGCTCACGAACTGGGCGTGGCACCCTATCTGCGCAGCCCGGCGGTCGGCGTTGCCGCGCCGTTCATCCGGACCCTGGCTGATGCAGCGGTCGAAGCCCTGTCACGGACTGGAACAGCACCCTTTGGTCCCGGTTGCAGGGCTGGCTGGAAAGCCTGCCCGCGGACCTGCCCAGGGAACCTCGCATGACCTTCGAGATCGTGCGGGGTCTGCATATTCTCGCGGTCATCGCCTGGATGGCCGGTCTGCTGTTCCTGCCGCGCCTCTATGCCTATGACGCCGAACAGGCGGACAAGGCCGAGCCGCTGCGGTCCGGGATGCGGGACTTGTTGCGGACATGGCAGCACCGGCTGCTGAAGATCATCGTCAACCCCGCCATGATGGTTAGCTGGTTTTTCGGCGTCTGGATGATCGGCATCCACATGTTCGAATACGGCGAGGGCTGGGGCTTCCTCCTCCAGCCGTGGATGATCGCCAAACTGGCCGGTGTCGTTGCGCTTTCGGCCTGGCACGGCTTCCTGGCCGGAGAGATGAAACGCATTGAGGCCGGGACTTCGAGCCGATCCGGCAAATTCTGGCGCATGACCAATGAGATTCCGTTTGTCATCGCCGTGGTGATGGTGCTTTCGGTGACCACTCAATGGACATTCGGCTAGCCGGCCCAGCTTGACCTGAGCGCCCCCGCGTGGTTTCGCTCGATCTATCCGCCCTGCAGGAGTCTGGGGCGGCCCACGCCTTTCGACGCCCGCTGGTCTCACCGGGACGACCCGTCGCTTTCCCACCCGGCCGAAAGGCCAGACATCGCTGGATTTTCCCGACCGCGCGACGCTCTGTCCCGCGGCGATGCTTATGATTGCACGCCATGACCGACATCACCGACACGCCCGAAACTGAACCGACAGCAGAGGTTGAGGCGCGCGCGACCAGCCAGGAAATGGCCGCCGCCGATCTGCCGATGGTCGACCAGGAGTCGGGCGACGAGGATGACGACGGCGAACCGATCGTCCCCAATGGCCGCATCACCCTGCAGGAGCTCAACGAGAAAACACCGGAAGACCTGGTCGCCTTCGCCGAGAGCCTCGAGATCGAGAACGCCGGCAATCTGCGCAAACAGGATCTGCTGTTTGCCATCCTCAAGACCCTGGCCGACGAGGAAGTCGAGATCATCGCTGACGGCGTGCTCGAGATCCTGCCGGACGGATTCGGTTTCCTGCGCAGCCCGGACGTCAATTATCTTCCGGGTCCTGATGATGTATATGTCTCTCCTTCCCAGATTCGCCGCTTCGGCCTGCGCTCGGGCGACACCATTCACGGTGCCGTCCGCGGCCCGCGCGAGGGCGAGCGGTATTTCGCCCTGCTCAAGGTCGATACGATCAATTTCGAGGACCCGGAGACGGTCAAGACCAAGGTCCTGTTCGACAACCTGACGCCGCTCTATCCGGAGGAGCGGCTGCATATGGAAATCCAGGACCCGACCCCTGAAAGACCGGTCGGGGCGGGTCATCGACATCGTCGCCCCGCTCGGCAAGGGACAGCGCTGCCTGATCGTGGCTCCGCCGCGGGTCGGCAAGACGGTGATGCTTCAGAACATCGCCAAATCCATCGAGAAGAATCATCCCGAGGTCTTCCTCATCGTCCTGCTGATCGACGAGCGGCCCGAGGAAGTGACCGACATGCAGCGCACGGTGAAGGGCGAGGTCATTGCCTCGACCTTTGACGAACCGGCCACCCGTCACGTCGCCGTCGCCGAGATGGTCATCGAAAAAGCCAAACGACTGGTCGAGCACAAGAAGGATGTCGTCATCCTTCTCGACTCCATCACCCGTTTGGGTCGCGCCTACAACGCCACAGTTCCCTCCTCGGGCAAGGTCCTGACCGGTGGTGTTGACGCCAATGCCCTGCAGCGGCCGAAGCGCTTCTTCGGCGCCGCGCGCAATGTGGAGCAGGGTGGTTCGCTGACCATCATTGCTACCGCCCTGATCGATACCGGGTCGCGGATGGACGAGGTCATTTTCGAGGAGTTCAAGGGCACGGGTAACTCGGAGATCGTGCTGGACCGCAAGGTGGCTGACAAACGCATCTTCCCCGCGATCGATGTGCTCAAGTCGGGCACCCGCAAGGAAGAGCTCACCACGCCGAAGGATCAACTGGCCAAGACCTATGTCCTCCGCCGTATCCTCAACCCAATGGGTCCGCAGGACGCGATCGAGTTCCTGATCGACAAGCTGCGCCAGTCGAAGAACAATGCGGACTTCTTCCAGTCGATGAACACCTGACGGCGGTATGGCCGCTGTTTCACGTGAAACAGGAGCGGGTCTATGAAGGTAAAACTCGAGGTCGACTGCACTCCGGCAGAGGCGAGGGCCTTTCTTGGCCTGCCCGATGTCGAGAGTCTGAACGAACAGCTGGTCACCGAGGTGAAGCGCCGTATGGACGACAACATCACGGCCATGCAGCCTGACGAACTTATGAAAACCTGGACCAGCTTCGGCCTTCAGGCACAGGACCAGTTCCGCAAACTGATGGAAGCTGCGGTCAAATCGTGACGATTGTCTTCTCCCCAGGTCGTGGGGAAGGGTGCCATCCGAAGGGCGGTGGCGGGGTAAGGCCCCGGACGCCGTCGGATGTGGCCAGGCTCCTCCGCCGCTTCCCGGTCCTGCTGCCCACTACCCGAGGGTAGACCGCTCGCCATGACCGACACCATCTTCGCCCTCGCTACTCCGCCCGGCCGCGGGGCTATCGCCATCCTGCGCCTGTCCGGCCCGGATACGGACGCCGCCCTCCTCTCGCTCGGCGCCCGCGGGCTCAAACCCCGAACAGCGTCTTTGCGAGCCCTCGCACATGATGGCAGGGCGATCGACCGGGCTTTGGTGCTCCGGTTCCCGGCCCCGAACTCCTACACCGGCGAGGACTGCGCCGAACTGCATCTGCACGGCGGTCGGGCGGTGGTGGAGGGGGCTGCTCTGGCACTGGTCGATCTGGGCCTGCGTCCGGCGGAGCCGGGCGAGTTCACCCGCCGGGCGTTCGAGAACGGTCGTATGGACCTCGCCCAGGCCGAGGCCGTCGCCGACCTCATTGATGCGGAGACCACGGCCCAGGCCAGCCAGGCGCTCGGCCAGCTTGAGGGGGCGCTGAGCCAGACCTATGCCGGTTTCCGCAGGGATCTGCTGACCGCCCTCACCCTGATCGAGGCCGAGATCGATTTCCCTGATGAGGAGGTCCCGGACAATCTGGCCCGATCCGCCGGACCCCTGCTTGATCGCTTGATCGCTGACCTCAAGGCCGCCCTGGCCGACGCGCAGCGCGGCGAGCGGGTGCGCGCGGGCTATCGGATCGTCCTGATCGGGGAGACCAATGCGGGCAAGTCCTCGCTGTTTAATGCTCTGGTCGCGCGGGAGGCGGCCATCGTCACCCCCATCGCCGGTACGACCCGCGATGTACTCGATGCCGACCTGATCATTGGCGGCTATGCCGTGACCCTGTCCGACACCGCCGGCCTGCGCGACAGCACCGACCCTGTGGAGGTCGAGGGTGTGCGCCGCGCCCGCGCGAGGGCCGGGGCGGCCGACCTGCGGCTTTGGGTCCGGGGGCCGGACGATGCCGAAGGGGATGCCGCCGGATTTGTCAGATCCGGCGATCTTCTGGTCCTGACCAAGGCCGACCTCGGGACGGCCCCGGCGGTGCCGGGGTTCGAGACCCTGGCCCTGAGCACGGTGACCGGCCAGGGCCTGGGAGATCTGCTCGGCTGGATATCCGCGCGACTGTCCCGTGACCTGGCCGGGACGGATTTTCCGGCTGTGACCCGTGAGCGGCACCGGCGTCGGCTTGTCGAGGCGCTTGGGGCGGTCGAGGCCGGGCGGGCAGTGCTGGAGGCTTCACCGGAAATGTCCGGGGACGATCTGCGCCGGGCTGCCGAGGCCCTGTCCCGGGTCACCGGTGCCATCGGCGTTGAGGACATACTGGGTGAGGTCTTCTCGACCTTCTGCATCGGCAAATAGGCGGTTTCGCGCGAAACCGCCCGATGGCCGAGGTGGCGAAGAGGACGGTTTTGGCCTATGTGCCCGCCCATGAAGGGTTTCGATGTCATTGTTATCGGCGGGGGTCATGCGGGCTGCGAGGCGGCGGCTGCGTCCGCGCGCACGGGTGCTCGCACCGTTCTGCTGACCCAGAAACTCGAGACCATCGGAGAAATGTCCTGCAACCCGGCCATCGGCGGCCTGGGCAAGGGCCATCTGGTCCGCGAGATCGATGCCATGGACGGTCTGATGGCCCGACTGGGCGACAAGGCCGGGATTCAGTTCCGCCTCCTGAACCGTTCCAAGGGGGCGGCCGTGCGGGGCCCGCGCAGCCAGATCGACCGGCGGCTTTACAGGGAGGCCATGCAGGCCGAATTGGCGCAGACGCCCAACCTGTCCCTGATGGCCGGGACGGCGGAGCGGCTGATCCTGAACGGCGACCGTGTTGTCGGCGTAGTGACGGGAGAAGGCGTCGAACTGCGTGCCGGGGCTGTGGTCCTGACCACCGGCACCTTCCTGAACGGGGTCATTCACAAGGGCGACCAACGCATCCCGGCCGGACGTCACGGCGAGGCTCCCTCCACCGGCCTGGCGGCTGACCTCTACGGTTCCGGCCTGCAGATGGGCCGGCTCAAGACCGGGACCCCCGCGCGCCTCGACGGCCGGACCATCGGCTGGGACCGGCTGGAGATGCAACAGGCTGATGCCGAGCCGGTGCCGTTCAGCTTCCTGACCGGGCGGATCGCTGTGCCCCAGATCGCCTGCGGCGTGACACATACGACCGAGGCGACACACCGGATCATCGCCGACAACCTCGGTGACAGTGCGGTCTATGGCGGCCATCTGTCCGGCCGCGGGCCGCGCTACTGCCCTTCGATCGAGGACAAGGTGGTCCGGTTTTCGGACAAGTCCTCGCACCAGATCTTTCTTGAGCCCGAAGGTCTGGACGATCCGACCGTCTATCCCAACGGCATCTCGACCTCTGTGTCGGATGCGACCCAGCTTGCCTTCCTGCGCACGATCCCGGGACTGGAGTCGGTCGAGGTTTTCCGGTTCGGCTACGCCATTGAATATGACTACGTTGACCCGCGCGCCCTGACCCCGGCGCTGGAAGTCAAGCGGTTGCCCGGCCTTTATCTGGCCGGTCAGATCAACGGCACCACGGGCTATGAGGAGGCTGGGGCCCAGGGTCTGCTGGCCGGGTTGAACGCGGCCCGCGCCGCCTCAGGCTCCGATCCGGTCATCTTCGGACGCGACCAGGCCTATATCGGCGTCATGGTCGACGATCTGGTTACGCGCGGGGTGACCGAGCCCTACCGGATGTTTACCAGCCGGGCCGAGTACCGTTTGACCCTGCGGGCCGACAATGCTGATCAACGGTTGACCCCGCTCGCGATCAACAGCGGGCTTGTGTCCCCCGATCGTGCCCGGGCTTTTGCCACCAAGGCCGCTCAGCTGGCAGAGGCCTCGACTGTTTCACGTGAAACCGTGTTCACGCCGAAGGAGGCCGCAGCGCTTGGGATCCACGTCAATGCCGATGGTCAGCGCCGTTCGATCCGCGATCTTCTGGCCTTCCCGGGCGTGACCCTGTCCACGTTTGCATCCATACGGCCCGAGATCATGGGCTGGTCCGCCCAGGTGTGTGAGCAGGTCGAGATTGATGCCGGCTACGCGGGCTATCTTGACCGCCAGGCCTCGGATGCAGCGGCGCTGCGTCACGAAGAGTCGCTGGCCCTGCCTGTAGACCTCGACTACGCCGCCATCGGCAGCCTCTCCAACGAGGTGCGCGAGAAGCTGACCCGGGTGCAGCCCCGGACGCTCGGTCAGGCGGGACGCATAGAGGGCATGACACCCGGGGCCCTGACGGCCCTGCTGTCCTATGTGAAGAAGGCGAAGGTGCCGGCGTGAGCACGCTCGATGCGGCCGCCTTTCAGGATCTTTGCTCCGCAACATCGGCGCAGATGGCCGATCTCGAGGCGCTGATCAGCCGATTGACTGCGGTGAATGCGGTCATGAACCTGATCGGCCCCGACACCCTGCCGGATGTCTGGAACCGGCATATTCTCGACTCCGCCCAGCTGCTCGATCTGGTTCCCGTCGCCTCGACCTGGGCAGATCTGGGTGCCGGTGCCGGCTTCCCCGGTCTGGTGCTCGCTATCCTGCTCAAGGACCGCGCCGATAGTCATGTCTGGCTGGTCGACAGCCTTGGCAAGCGCTGCCGGTTCCTGCAGGAGGTCGTCGACGCCCTGTCGCTTCGGGCCACCGTGGTCAATGGCCGTGCCGAGGACCAGCGCCTGAAGGTCGACGTTGTCACCGCCCGTGCCCTCGCCCCGATGGACCGGCTGCTGGGCTATGCACAGCCTTATCTACAGCGTGGCGCACAGGGCCTGTTTCTCAAGGGGGAAAAGGCCGAGGCTGAGTTGATCGAAGCCCGCAAGGTCTGGCAGTTCGATAGCCTGCTTTCTGTCTCGCGCAGCGATCCGCGCGGCCGTATCGTTTCCGTCCGGAGTCTCCGTCGTGTCCAAAGCCGGTAAGACCCCCCAGACCCGTACGAGAGTCCTTGCGGTCTCCAATCAGAAGGGCGGGGTGGGCAAGACCACCACGGCGATCAACCTCGGCACGGCCCTCGCGGCGATCGGTGAAAAGGTTCTGATCGTTGACATGGACCCCCAGGGGAACGCCTCCACCGGTCTGGGTGTTCCACGTGAAACGCGCCTGGTCACCATCTACGACGTCATTGTGGACGGGCGTTCGGTCGATGATTCCGCTGTTCCGACGACGGTGCCGGGCCTCGATATCGTGCCCGCCGACGCTGACATGTCGGGCGTCGAGATCGAGCTCAGTCAGGCAGATCGTCGCTCCTTCCGACTCCGTGACGCCCTGCGGGGCCAGGGCTCTGAGGGTCAGACCCGGTATGACTATGTCCTGATCGATTGCCCGCCGTCGCTCAATCTGTTGACCCTGAACGCCATGGCTGCCGCTGACGCGGTACTTGTGCCGCTGCAGTGCGAGTTTTTTGCTCTCGAGGGCCTGACCCAACTCATGAAGACCATCGAGATGGTCCGGCAAAGCCTGAATCCCACTCTGGAGATCCAGGGCCTCGTCCTGACCATGTACGACCGCCGCAGCACCCTTTCGGGACAGGTCGCGGCGGATGTGCGCAGCCATTTCGGGGACAAGGTCTATGATGCCGTGATCCCGCGGAACGTCCGGGTTGCCGAGGCCCCGTCATTTGGGAAGCCGGCCCTGATCTATGATCTGAAATGCGCGGGCAGCCAGGCCTATCTGCGCCTCGCCCGCGAGGTCGTCGCCCGCGAGAAATCCCGTCGGCTCCAGGCCGCATGACCATGAATAAAAGATCGGAATCAGTCAGTTGAGCGAACGTCAGCGCGGGTCACAGAATCGCGGTTTGGGCCGGGGCCTCTCCGCCCTTCTCGGAGAACAGGTGGCCGAGAGCGCGGCGG
>Ga0209550_10006861_pt1 | contig 10576 bp, 9 predicted proteins | sample LauGreSuBDMM15SN_2_FD_187567 | JGI IMG/M metagenome (GOLD analysis project Ga0209550, IMG submission 187567) | Freshwater lake microbial communities from Lake Michigan, USA - Su13.BD.MM15.SN (SPAdes) (version 5) | ecosystem: Environmental > Aquatic > Freshwater > Lake | place: Lake Michigan, USA... | reverse complement strand
CTTCCGATCGCTTAATACTTTGCGCCCGTAGCTCAACGGATAGAGCATCTGACTACGGATCAGAAGGTTCGGGGTTCGAATCCCTGCGGGCGCACAATTCAGGTACACAAACATTAAATCAATTTTAATTATAATTTTGTCAAATAAAATGTTAAATCATCGAGAGGAAAGAATTGACTTAAAACATTCTCGTACCTGTTTGGGAGTTTATTAGCTACCATAACTAATAATTTTTTTAAAACATTCGGAGAAATAATATTCTCGTTGAAAACTCTTTTATCTACCCTAAATCTAATATCGGTATAGTCATAGGAAGTGTATATTGGGTGAGAAGGGTCATAATAGGCAAAAGAATCCACCGTATAGAAAGTTTTATGGGTGGGATCGGCGTATGCCCATCTGGATCTGAAATAAGGAACAATCACCTTTACGTTACCGCCAGGTTTCAACAACCTATACAATTCAGTCATAGTGGATATTGGGCTTTCCAAGTGTTCAAGAACGTTATCTAAAATACACAGATCAACTGAACCCGATTCAAACGGATATGGGAAAACATTTAAATCATGTACAACATCAGGGTTATATCTGTTAGATATATCAACCCTTATTGATCCTGGATATTCTTTATTGCCGCAACCTAAGTTTAAAATTTTCATGATCCAATTGTAGCCTCTTTCCTCAAGTTTACCTCATGACTGATAAATAGTTTCTAACTTTATCCATAAGGGCGTTGTCTCCTGCAGGCCAGAAATCCTCGGTTATAAATTCTAACCTAAAAACTTCACTTGAAGTTTAAATCCCAATTAAATTAAAATATAACTATATTTCAGTTTTTTTATATTTTAATTAATTCCAATCTGTTCTCAAAGTTCGAATTAATCTCAAGCATCGAAACCTGAGACAACCATCCCGTTCTCAATAAAACCAACACTTACACTAGCTGAGGATCAGAAGTTCTGGGGTTCGAATCTTTGCACCCGTAGCTCAACGGCTAGAGCACCTGACTACGGATCAGAAGGTTCGGGGTTCAAATCCTTACGAGCGCACCCAAGATTGAATGGTTATAACAGTTACTCAAAATCGCTTTGCGTAACATGTTGATTACTAGAAATATTGCACTTAGCTCGCTTTCCAGCCAATAACAATCGATCATCCCAATTGAGGGGGCCAAGAGGTTTTTTTAGTGTGAAAAACTCTTCTAGCACAATCTCACCTTCCTTCAAATCTCTATTTAGAGAAAGCCCTCTACCGAATTTTTTGCGAACCTCAATCAAATTTGAAGCAGCGATATCTTTATCGTATTCAGGATCGTATAAATCATTCCATAAATTTCGAAAACTACTTACTAATTTTGCCTCATCAAATGTAAGAGAAGAGGTACTGTCTGGTCCAAATTGGTCTTTACTATATACAACATGAAACTCTATAAGATCAGCAAATCTTGCAATAGCTGCAATTGGTACAAATGGATTTCCAGAATGGTCACTTAAACCAACTTTTCCCGCAATGCCTAAAATTTCATCGAAAAATTTCATTCCAACGTTTTTAGGTACCACAGGATAAGAACTTGTGCATTGTAAGATAATAAATTCACCAATAAAATCACTCATGAAAGTTATTAAGCCTTTTAATTCACTTTTTGTGCTCATCCCAGTACTCACAAAAATTTTACTAAAATGTTGTTTGGCAAAATTCAATAGTTCCCAGTTATTTGCGTCTCCGGAGGCAATTTTAACTTCAGTACTCCCCAAATCTACTAATTTTTGTGCTGCCCATACAGAAAAAGGTGTACAGAGAAATTTTATTTGAACGCTTTCACAGTAAGCAATAATTATTTGCCATTGGTCCTCCGTAAAGCTAGTCCGTTTCCAGAAGTTATATCGTGAGTCATCTTGAGGAAATGAATTAACTCTGAAAACTTCATCTTTTGTTGATTCAAAATCTGGATTGTGAAATTGAAATTTTGCATAATCAAGGTCAGCTTTCTTACAGGCATTAATCATAGATAGAGCCGTTCCAAGTGATCCCTCATGCGATAGGCCAATTTCACCAACCAGTAATGTTCTCTTCATATAATACGAGACTCCTTATTGTAGAAGTTAAACCAATAGTTTTTCAATTAAGTTTGCAATTCTTATACCTGATTTACCATCGCCATAAAGATGAGAAGGGGTGTAAGTTTTTTTCATAACTTGTAGTTTGATTGAATCAAAAACGTCCCGTTCGTTAAATTCTGAATCTATGACATTATTAGCACGCTCTCTTTCTAACTGTCGCGTACCAATATTCACTGCTGGCACACCGAGCAGTGAACATTCTCGGATTGAAACTGAGGAATTTCCCACAACACAACTAGAATTTTTTAGTATCGCTAAAAATAACTTTGGCTCAATTGATCTTTCAAAATGAACTGATTTTAGATAACCCTTATCTCTATTTCTCGAAATTTCCCGAATTATTACATCACTACCATAATCTGCATTTGGCCAAATCCAAAGAGTAGGCATATTTATCCTATTAATTGCATCTATAGTGACGCTAATTTGCTCTTTTGGACTTAAGTTATTTGTTGTTTCAGCATGCTGTATCACAACAATGTATTTGCTTTTAAAAAGTTTCTCAGTTGCATACCCAACGCCACCTAAAGCATTAGCAAAGTTATCTTTATTTTCCATCGCAGCTTCAGCCATAAAATCTAAAGAAGGGCACCCTGTATTATAAATAGTGCTCGGCGATATCCCACACTCTTCTAATCGTGATTTAGATTTAGGAGTGGCTACAAAATGATAGTCACTTAAAAAAGAGTTTGCATATCTCACTTTATGATCAATATTTCCTGATTTCTCACCACCTAATAGATGAAAAACTTTTCGATTTAAGTAGGAGCCAGCAATAGCACCTGCTATAGTTTCATGGCGATCTGCAATAATCAAAACTCCATCAATGTTAAAATTTAAAATATAGTCAGAAATACTAGATAGGCTTGAGGCTGTGGTTTTAACCATACTAGACTCCAAAGTAGCATCAGATTGCGACTCGGCTTTCCAGTTCACTTGAATTTTATCTTTTTGTAAAAAGCTTTCTAAATTTCCATATTTGTCTGATGCTGCAGAGGCAATAAGCATTAAATGTGAATCAATACTTCTCGTCGTTTTTAAAGCCGCCAGGACCGAGCGCACTCTTGAATAACTAGCTCGCGAAGACAAAATCGTGAGTAACTGCTTCACTTTAAATCACCTTAAGGCTTGAGGGCATGTGCGTCGTGACCAAAATATTTATCAAGAGTCGACCTTTCTCAAAGGTATGGAGGTTAGCATATAATATCAAGGACCACTCTATCTGAGCCATTTGAAACTTCAAAAGAACTTTTCAGATATAGAATTTTCTCATGATTACACAACAAGTTGCAGCGGATATTAGGATGCTCTTTATAGGGCCAAAGAATTTTTTCATTGATATTTTATCTTATGTCCCCAAAACTTGGGCAGTATATTGTGTTGAATCAGTTTCTGATTATCTTGAGCTGCCAAGGAATGTTAATATAATTTTGGATGCATCAATCCGAGAGGTGATTGATTTAAGCGAAAAAAAATTTTCAGATGTAAATTTGATTGGATGTGCCTCCACTGGCACCAACCATATCAAATTTTCAGGACGTCCAACCAACACTCTAAAAATCATTTCCCTTAGAGATATTCCAGAAGTACTTAATAAGTTAACTTCTGCTGCTGAATTTAGTTTTGGTTTATTGATTTCACTTGCTAAAGGATTAGTTCCTGCCGTAAAGTCAGTAGAATCTGGTGTGTGGAATCGAAGTGAATTTCCTGGAGTAATTTTGAAAGATAAAAAATTGGGATTAATCGGGCTAGGGCGTATAGGCAGCGCTATGGCAAATTTTGCAGAGAGTTTTGGGATGTCGGCTGTTTACTACGATCCTTACCTAACTAGTCAAACTACACCTGCAATCAAATGTAACTCAATTAAAAGTTTAGTTTCTGAATCCGATTTTGTATCTTTACACGTTCCATATGACAAAAATAAGCAAGTGGAGCCTATTTTGACAGAGGATATTTTTGCTTCATTTAAAACAGGTTCATTTTTTATTAATACTTCTAGAGGGGAATTAATTGACGAAGATGGATTAATAAAGGCCCTAATGTCTGGCCGCATTCTTGGTGCTGCTCTTGATGTTTTGCATGATGAGCCAAATATTCTAAACAATTCCATCTACAAATTCGCTAATCAGACTGGCGCAAACGTGATCTTCACTCCACATATTGCTGGTTATTCAATGGAAAATGTCAGAATTGCGACTAATGCAATCTTAAATAAAATATTGAAAATTAATTTTGAGAAATGAAATTATGAAAAGTGATTTTATTATCCAACTCTTAAACACTATTGGGGTAAAGAAATTAATTGGTGTTATAGGAAGTGGAGACTCCTTTAAGATAGCCGAATCAGTTATACATGCAGGTGGTGAATTTATAGAAACTCCAAACGAATTTTCGGCACCAATAATTGCAAGTTCAATGAACAAAGTGGGTGCAGGAAAAAACTTTTGTGCATCGATATCTATTCGTGGGCCAGGAATGGTCACAAGTCTCCCCGGTATTTATCATAACTTCTTAGAGGATTTAAAATCACTGAGTATTTCTGAAAGCCTGAGTGATATAGAATCAATAAATTCTTTTCATAAAGATTTTGATTTAGAGAGTGCTCTTAATTCGGTTAGTTCAAGTACTAAACCTATTAAAATATCCTTAGATGATTTTGACTACAAATTTAAAATAAATGATGATATTCGCATGGTTCATTTAACATCTGGCAATGACATTTTTTTTTCGTATCGAAGATCAAGTGAAGAGATGTGTTCGAATCAAAATGAAAAATCTGGATTACTACAAAAACATAAATTACTTGTCGTTGGGAAAAGAGGTATTCAGCAATCAGAAGTTATAACACTTTTGAATACTCATGTTCCATTTTTTTTGACTCCTGCAGCTTTGCCGTATATAAATCTAAATTTACCAAATTACCTTGGTGTCTGGACTGGAATGGAGCAGTTTAAATATCTACAAAACGATTCAAATTTTCTTACCAACTCGATCATAATTCGCCTTGGCGTTATGAAAAGAGAATTATTAACATTGAAAGAAAATGCTTGCCATTTTGACATACCGTTGCTTCCTGACAAAACAAAGATGAATTTATCTCAATTTTTAGAGCATTTTGGTTTCAATTCAGCTAGTAATGAGCAAACTGTTATCAGAAATTTAAGAGAGAAAATTGCTTTTGGTTCGAAAGGTTGGAGTGTATTCACTGCAATTTTCATTCTAAATGAGCTGGAAGATGATTATAATTTAGTTTTTGATGTAGGTAGTTTCGCTACTATTATTGAAAATTATGTGGTTAAAGTTAATAAACTACGTTTACATAGCTCATTTATTGGTAAATTCATGGGGACAGCAGCTTCAATAGCAATTGGCGTCAGTGTTGCAGAGCCTGTTGTACCAGTTATGTGCTTGATTGGTGAAGGGGGCTTTGCAGCAGCGTTTAGCGAGATTACGTCCATTGCAAGCCTGCAACTACCAGTTTGTACGATAGTATTTTCCAATAACGCTATGCATAGTGTTGTGTCAGGTAAAACAATTAAGCCTGAACACCTCAATAAATATTTGCCAGTAAACTACGCGGTCCTAGAAAAAACTAAAATTCCAGATATGCCCGTAAATTTTGCCCATTCAAGTGAGGATTTTTTAAACATTCTAAGTAGTTGGGATAAAAAGTCTCCAATTTTAATATTTCTAAAATTTAAGGAATACGATTATGTCAAAGGAGTTGAGTCGCTTAGATGAATTTTTTAATTATTGGCTATGGAAGTGTCGGTAAGAGACACGCTAGTAACTTATCAGGACTAGGCGTTAATTGCTTAATAGTGGATACTAAAAGCAGTAGATTGAAAGAGGCCTTAGAACATGGATACAGTGTCTATGACAGTCTAGATAGTTTAGATTCCAGCGAAACTTTTGAAGCTGTAGTAATTTGTTCACCTCCAGTCTTCCACGTCGAACAAACAATCTGGGCCCTAGATAGAAATAAAAAAATTTTTCTTGAAAAACCAATCGGAATAAATTTTAAAGAATGCAATACGATATTAAGCTTGGATTTTGAGAAAATTTTTGTTGGTTATAACTACCGATGGAATCCCCAATTTATAAAATTACAAAAACACATTGATAGAGGTTTAATCAAGAATCCTTTTTTTGCAACTTTTACAATCGGCATGCATCTAGAAGATTGGCACCCATGGGAAAATTATCGTGATTTCTTTATGTCCAATAAATCTCAAGGCGGTGGGGCTCTTTTGGATGAAAGTCATTTTTTAGAATTAATTATAGAGATTTTTGGAATTCCTCTGAGTGTGATGGCAAAACAATTAAAAATAAGTTCACTAGAGATAGACACAGATGATTATGTTTCAGCACAGTTTCTTTTTCATAATCTTTTGGTAGAAATGAGACTAGATTTGTTTAGGAGACCCCATGAATCGTTCATTCAAATTTATGGTGAGGATAGTTCCATAACTTGCAATTTTTTGAATAAAATTAACACTGTCACAATTTCAAAATCTTATGCAGAGCCTGGGAGAATAATCAAGAGATTCAAATATGAAAGAAATGACGTGTTCGTAGATATGATGAAGGACTTTATTGAATTTGTTAATTTTGAAAACGTCCTACCTCGAGTAACTTTTTTAAGAGCTTTAGAAGTTATGTTTTTAATCGAAAAAATTAGGGAGTCCTCGCAAATAAATCATTGGTTAAAAGTTGATAAATAAACATAAAAGAAATGTTATCTGCTTGATTCCTGCTCGCAAAGGTAGTGTGGGTTTGAAAAGAAAAAATCTCAGACGTATTGGTTGCCTAACTTTAATTGGCAGGGCAATTAAGGTAGCACGGCAAATACAGCCACCAGTTTTTATCATTTTGAGTACGGATGACGAAAAAGCTATCAAGCGTTATTCAAAAAAAGTCAACCTTTCTATTTTTCGTAAACCTGAACTCTCTAGTAATCATGCTCGAATTACTGACGTTATATCAGACGCCTTAAAAAACCTGCCAAATTTTGGAAAAGATGATTTATTGGTTCTATTAGAGCCAACCAGTCCAAATAGAACAGTTGAAGATTTAAATAGAGCAATAAATAAAATGCGCAAATTTAATCATGATTCCTTGACATTTGTAAGCATAGTCGAGGCAAAATTCCACCCTTTTAAAATTTTAAAACCTAACACTAAAAATGAATTGATAGCGTACTCTACGAGCACTCCAGCAATATCCAATCGTCAAGAGATTACGAAGGAACTGTATTACAGAAACGGAATAGCGTATGTATATCGATTAGAGTCAGCAAAATTACTTACAAGCACGGTGCCCAAGGGGACACATTACATTGTCACAAAAAGAATGGTTGCCAATATAGATACTAATTTTGATCTATGGGTGGCTCGATACTTACATTTCAAGGGGTTATTTTACAAATTAGCGCGCCTAAAGCAGCATTTAAATAGTAGATAAAAAATTGGCTTGCGTGTCATTGAATTTGTCTAGTAAAATGTAGTAATTAATATAATAAGTTTAGGTAAGATTTAGATAAAATAAGGAGATATGAAGTGTTTCAACCATTAAATGAATTGGGTTACGAGAAATATCTGAATATGAATCCGTTTCACATCTTACTTGGAGTTAATTTAAATGAATATAACTTACAGAACAGCGAAGATAAATTAAACAAAAATAATTTAAATGATAGTGAAAATAGATTATTAAAAAAGAAAAAAAAAGGTAAGAATTTTTCTGTAAATCCAAATGATAAAGTTCCACTCTTTGCTGAACTCGATGATTTAATTAGGTTACATTATTTAGTGACTAGTAGAAAAGTTTCTACGATCCTAGAATTTGGAGTTGGGAAAAGTACATTAGTTTTTGATCATGCGTTGACATCTAATAAACAAAAATGCGAATCTTACGTCACTGAAAAATTGAGGAGATCTAATCCCTTCGAGTGCCATTCAATAGACAATTCTAAAAAATGGATAAATGAAGTTAAAAAATTGAAACCCTCCAAGAATGTTTTCATACATTTTTCTCGCTGTCATATGGGGACTTTTAATAGCAGAATATGCACTTTTTATGACAAAATACCAAATATTTGTCCGGACTTGATTTATCTTGATGGGCCTGATCAGTTTTCAGTAAAAGGGGATGTACGGGGTATCTCAACAAGAAGTCAAGATAGGCTTGCAATGGCTGGCGACATTCTTACACTAGAACATTTTCTTCTGCCAGGAACCCTAATTGTGGTCGATGGAAGAACTGCAAATGCTCGCTTTTTAAAATCAAATCTTCAAAGAGATTGGAGTTATAAATACTTTGAAGAATACGACCAACATTTTTTTGAATTAACTGAAACTTCATTAGGAAAACTTAACTCATTACAAATGAAATTATCAAATCTAATATCTTGAGTCACTAATAATTTTGTTGGTCTAAGCGGAGTCTTTTAGTTCGCAGCAAAATGAGCGATATTCAAAAATGCCGAACAAATTTAATGTTTTAGACCTTACCAAAAAACTTTCTATACAGAATATAATTTTGATTTTAACTTAAAATTTGTGATTTATTTATGCATGTCTTTTATGAGCCATATATTTTTTCTACTTAAAAAAAAATTTGAACTATTAACTTGTTCTTTTGAAGAATAGAGTATTTTTTTAATTTTATGAAAAAAATATTGCAAATTATATAAAAAATAAACTGCATTCTGAATCAAATACCCTTTATATTTGTTTGTTTTGGACACAATTTTTCCCTTTGATAAAGTTTTCATAATCTCGAACATTAGTGTGAGAGATTGCGACTGATACGGAAAATTAGTTTCAGCACTCAAAACCTCGCGCAAGCTGTAATTTGACATTAACTTATCAAAATGAGTCGCAGAATTAGAATTTACCAAATCCATCAATTCACCAATAGATTTTGGCTTATACACGTAATTCATAACATTATTGTTTTCTTCAAAACCTGATTTAATTCTCAAATTACGGTGTGGATCCAAATTTACAGTACAAATGGGTAAAGTACCTAACAAAAAACAATCGTAGAAACTGGTGGACGCTGGACCGATCACAACTTTTTGTTTAGTAGCCCAATGAGTAAATGGGGTGAAGACTTTTTCAATTTTAATTTGATTATAATTATTTTTAAAATATTTTTGGTATATCACTGGATTTTCTCTTGGATGTATTTTTAACGAAACGCTTTTTCCTTGGTCAATCAACAAATCTATAATTTTTAACGTAAAATAGAAATCTATGGCATCGTTAAATAAGTCACCAGGGCCATCTGTACCCCTACCTTCAAGTTTTAGAGAGTCACCAGTAGTTGAATTCTCGTAATTTAAGCGTTGTTCACTATTGTAAATGCTGATTAGGTTTTCAGCTGAACTTTTGTTTTGATAATCATTGAGCATATGAAATCTGGTAAAAATACCAATAGATTTATCTTCATCATTTATATATTTTATGTCTTTTGAAATTATTGAACCGTCATGTCTAGGATGTCCAATAACATGGCTAATAGACTTTAACTCAGGAAAATACTGGGTTACCACATTTTTAACTTGATGTCCCCAAAAGCAAAATGCGGCCACTTTTTCTACATTTGATTTATATCCAGACATGAATTCTTGATTTAGTGCACCAAAAAGTACCACTTTCGGATCTTTGTCATCAGCAATGATTCCAATATTCTCAGTGTACAAAATAATAATCTTTTTTTGAATTTTTTTAACTTGTTGGGTGTTGAAGTATTCTTTAATAAAAATAGGTTTGGGTATAATTATGAAGTCAAAAAGAAATTCTAACAGGCCAATTATTTTCTGTACTCGTCTGTTCCCATAAATTAATATCCAGCCATTATCCTTACATATTTTGCCTAACGCTGAGGCGACTATCGCGTCTCTATTTAACTCGTCGATGTGGAAATACACAATCATAATACAACCTCACCTAGCTTGGAATTGTATAAACGAAGTCTCAATGGTAACAATCTAAACAAGTTCAATTTTATAGATTGAGTAAACCTGAACTAATTTATTAGCGCTTTGTTTCATAATGAAAATACTACCACCTTAATAAAAAATTGTACTTAACATGCTAATTCGAATGAAAAATTCATTTTTCATGATTATGGGTACGGAACCCTATTATAATTGGGCTATAGAAATATCCTTTTCCTCTCATTTTTGTGGTTGAGAGTGATGATTTTTGTACTTTTTACAAAAATGTTTAGAATTTTTGCTATGAATCAGAAAATTTAGGATATAAATGTTAGCAAAGATTATAATAAGATTACTGGATGAGTTCTCAAATCCGGGTTCGTAAATTGGATTCACTTTCTGATCAGCATTCAGGTCGCAATGTATTTGATCAAACTTGGGCCATGGATTCAGGCACAGAAATAACACCAAATCTTTTGCAGGCAATGGTGCACAGCGGTTCCTATCTTTC
>Ga0209550_10006859_pt1 | contig 10576 bp, 2 predicted proteins | sample LauGreSuBDMM15SN_2_FD_187567 | JGI IMG/M metagenome (GOLD analysis project Ga0209550, IMG submission 187567) | Freshwater lake microbial communities from Lake Michigan, USA - Su13.BD.MM15.SN (SPAdes) (version 5) | ecosystem: Environmental > Aquatic > Freshwater > Lake | place: Lake Michigan, USA... | reverse complement strand
CCACCACCAACAAAACCACCACCTTCACCGCCACCACCTTCACCGCCACCACCGTCGCCGCCGCCATCGCCACCGCCGTCCCCTCCTCCGAGGCCACCGCCTCCTTCACCACCCCCGCCATCGCCGCCGCCAAAACCACCCCCACCATCGCCGCCGCCAGCACCACCACCGCCATCGCCACCCCCATCGCCGCCACCATCTCCACCCCCAAGACCACCACCATTGCCACCGCCACCGAGTGAAGACTGCACTCTCATGTGCATTTACGCGTCCAACCCACTCACCGAGAGTGCTCCATTCTTTGTGCACCCTACCATGGCCGAACCGCCGAGCGACACCGGTCTCTGGGGGGACGCGAACTCAGCCTGCTTTGACTCGTGCGAGTTCGCCTCCGACTCCCACTGCGACGACGGCGGACCCGGCGCGGAGTTTGCCGAGTGCACCATCGGCACCGACTGTTTGGACTGCGGCCGTCGCACGATCACCCGGACAGATCGAGCCGTGGCTGTAGACTCAGCGGCGGGGACACTCGTGTATCTCGACACGATCCACCCTGTTGGATCGGCTTCGAGCGGCCATTCCATGTCAATCCTCGGTACCGAGCAAATTGGTGAGCACATCGGCAGGACGCACAGGGTGGGCCGCTCGACGTGCCAGTGGATACGGCACTGCAATAGCGCTGTCGAACTTCCCGGGCAGCGGTGCAACGCCACACAGAGCAACGTGCTGCTCGTAGGCTTCTGCTTCACGTCCGACACGGGCAGTCTTGAGTGTGGCCGCGTCTCGTCCATGGACAATGTGTACGGAACCTTCCAGGTCAGGTACCACGAGTCAACGCCGCCGCAACGTTGTCCAACGAACTCGCCAGCCCGCTCCTTGGGACATTTTACGAGCACCCGCCCATTGATCGCCGGTTGCATGATTTCATCGGACGTCGCATTCGACGCAGCGGCTGAGGTGCATGTGCCAGGATTTTGCAAGGGAGACAGTTCTAGCGGCACGAATGCTAGCGGCACAGCTGCTAGCGGCACAACTGCTAGCGGCACTAATGCTAGCGGCACTAATGCTAGCGGCACTAATGCTAGCGGCACTAATGCTAGCGGCACAAATGCTAGCGGCACAAATGCTAGCGGCACAAATGCTAGCGGCACGAACGACATCGGCGTGAAGGCAAGCATCGGGCATGGCACCGCCTTTGATTACTTCAAAGGATGCATGCTCGCGGGCGCGGCCAACTACGATCCGGCTGCAAGGCAGGTGGGTGACTGCATCTTCCCGACGACGGGATGCATGTCATCGAGTGCGCTCAACTTCAATGCGCTCGCCACTATTGCCGATGACTCTTGTATCGAGCCCGTCTTTGGGTGCACGATAAATTCAGTCAGCTATGCCGGCGTCGATGCTCGCACGCCTGGCTTTCGATCAGGCTATTACGGCAGCGCATTGCGGGGCGTGGGCACCGTGTCGGAGACCGAGTACAGCAGCCCCGTCGTACTGAATTACGATCCACTCGCCACCGTCCTCACCAACTGCACTATCGCGATCGAGGGCTGCATGGATTCAACCGCGGTGAACTACGACCCAGAAGCGAACCTCAACTCGCGAACGTGGTGCATTCCGAGAGTGGTAGGGTGCATGATGCCAACTCAGAACAACGCCGCGACGGGATTCGTCTTGGCGTCTCCGTTCGACGGTCTGAACGTCAACTATAGCAGCAGCGCGACCGTTCATGACCCGAGCCTTTGTGTGATTGCTCGCTATGGCTGCAAGCAACCTCCTACGAGGGTGCGAGGCTTTATCGCGCCTGTTCTTCCGCTCAACAATGACGACACTGTGACTGTCCCCTTGAATGGCACGTGCGTTTTCCCCAAGACGGGCTGTCTCAACCGTGCAGCCGTCAACTTCCAATGCGCTTCTTCCGACTCGATTGTCATGTGCCATGGTCAGGGGATCACGGTGCACGCGCCATCCGTCTGCCGATACGCATGGGAAGTGTTTGATAGGCTTCCGCCCTCTCCGCCACCTCCGCAATATCCACCTGGCGGCTCGGAGACGACGTACCTGACGCAAACGTTCATAATTTCGTACTCGTTTACGGCAGAGGGCACGCCTGAGATGTTCAACGACGACACGAGGCAGACGATGATTACCGCCTACGTAGGCGCAGTCTGCGGAAGCCTGCCGACGTGTTCCGTGTCGGCGTTCAACACGCAGGTTTCCATCGTGGCAAGCAGCGTGTCAATCACCTTCAGCACCTCAGTTACCGATCAAGCAGCTGCCCAAAATGTCATGAGTCAAGTTCAACTCCTCCCAACTACTGCAGCCGGGCTGCAGGCGGTTTTGGGTAACCAGTTGGGCATCCAGGTGCTCACGGGAGGCACAGCCGCGATGGAGGTGTTGTCCACGTTCGCTCCCAACCCTTTTCCGCCGCCGCCGCTGCCTCCATCCGCGCCGGATGTGGGTCGAATAGTGGGATTGTCCTTCTTCGGCGCGACACTAGTCATCATAGTCTTCATGTGCACCTTCTTCTACGCCGTCCGACCAAAGCGGTTCCAAACGGCGGTTGCAGACGTCGCCAGTAATATCGAGTCGGCAGTCCATCAGCTGTTCAGCAATCCAAGTCTGCCCACCGACGATGCTCTCGAAGGTGCCAGAAGCCGCACCGATGCTTCCTCAGACAGTGGCACAGGCGCCGTTCCACAAAAGAGCAGTATGACTCGCCGCCCAATGGCATCATCGGTGGCTACGCAGATCAACGCCAACCGCCTTGCGTCAACCCTCGCCAAAGACGTCAACCCGAAGAAGGCGCAATCGAAGCAGCTGGCAGAGCGGACGCTTCAGCGCGCTCTCGCCCAGCTAGGCAAGGATGATCAGTACCATCGACTCCAACGTTTGTACAACCCCAGCGAGTCGCCGAGTTCTCCCGATGAGCTCGAGGTGCTCCGGCGGGCGATCGACGCCGCCAAGTTTCTTGGCGTCGACGTGAGCGCCGCGGAGGCACGCCTAGCTGAGGAGGAGCGCAAGAGACGCGAGCTCAAGGTGCAACTGAACGTGCCTGTGCTCGCGGAGGAGCGCATGCAGCTGAGCGGCTTGGAATTGGTGCCGATGGAGCTGAAGATGCCTGTGCTCGGTGAGGAGCAGCTGCCGGTGGAGCTGAAGGTGCCTGTGCTTAGTCAGGAGCCTACGACGGCCTTAACTTCGGGTGTGATCACTTTGCAGCTCAATTGCTTGGGGCTGGTGCCGATGGTGTTGAAGGTGCCCGTGCTCATCGAAGGTGATGGCAAGGCCGAAGCGCGCGCTGCCTTGAAGGCCAGAGCCATGGCTGCGTACGCCACTACGGGGAAAACGGCTGTTCAGAATGCCCACTCTGAAGGCTGGAATCTAAAGCCTGTATCGGCCCAGTCGCGCGCCACCTTCAAGAGGACCGGCCGGGCCGCTCTCGCCACGACCGGCCGTGGCATCGAACTTGGCGCGCCTACAGTGGCTGCACCTGAACCGACAAAGAGCTCGCATGCGAGCCTCAAGACGACCGGCCGGGCCGCTCTTGCCACGACCGGCCGCGGAAAGAGCATCACTACAGATGAGTCGGGGATGCCATGAGATCATGAACCTCACAAAAGAGATTTAAGAGATTGTCGGAAGAGGTAGAGGAAGCATGCGCATGAACATGACCATGAGCATGAGATTCAGCAAAAACCTACGCCGGGGTCTTCACGCGACGCCACACCGTCGGAGCACCGAATGCGCGCGCCGCACAGCTGTATCACCTCGTCAGGGAGCACTAGCAGGCCGGTTTCGTTTAATCGAGAAAACCGTCGTAACGCGATATACTCCTCCGCCCGAGCGGGCAGAGCGACACTACACTTTATTTCTCAAAGTAATATATACCTAATACGGGGCGCGAAACTTAACAACAACAACAGAGCTCCTTAACACCCACTGTTGAACCAAGGATCTCAAAACCCGCGGTCGACCGCTCAAAAGTCGCCGACGAGCCCGATGCTCCCCTCGAGCGAGGCCGCGACCACCTCGCCGGGCTTCTCGAAGGAGAAGCGCCCGATCGAATCGATGGAGACTGGCCCGAGATAATCGCGTTCGAGTGTGCGCGCACACTTGAGATTGAGCGCCGCGCACCAGCGATCGATGGACGTAGTCGTCGGCTCGATCCCCGTGGCCTTCATGAGCAGCACGAACCCAACGCCGAAGGCGTACGTGTACTTGAAGGCGCTCACCCTTGCAATCTGGACGAAATCGTCGGACGCGAGCAGTTCTTCGGCAGTCATCGTGGCAGCAACGCGACTGAGCGCCGCGGCATCGGCGGCGACCGCGTCGGCGTCCATGCCGAGCGCGTAGCACATGGCCGTGCGCGCGGCCATTTGGTCGCTCAGGCTCAACCGGGATCCTTGCTGAACTGCGCCCAGGAATGAGTCGCACAGCGCCGTGAATCCGACCGCCCACACGCGGCTGTACTCATACTTCCAAATGCACGTCGTATCCAAGATAACATTGACGAATTTCACGGTCGGTGCTCGGAGTGTAGAGCCAGAGAAGGCCCTGCGGAAGGCCCGTTTGGCTTCCGTAATCGTGGTGGGCTTCACAGGAAGACGGATCCCTTCTTGCAGCGGTCTAGGTGCCGCGGTGGCAGTGAGCATGGCAGCGTCAGTTTCATACTTCGCAGAGGCTTTGGACAGCGCTTCCGTGACCGTCTTTTGGATGTCCGCCTCGCTTGCCACTTGCTGCACAACCAACTGTTGCACAATGTTCGAGAGCGTCCCCAGTGTTGGAGACTCAATCGCCTGCGGTGCTGAGATGCGTCGGAAGAGGAGCCGAGGCGAATCCGGAGGACTTGTATATGCCAGAAGGCAAGTGGTCAGTGCACTGCACGGCAAGAGTCGCATTGTTACACAAGACGCGTCCGCAAGCGCGATCTCGGGCGGGATGGCGGAATGGCCTGGCGTGCGCGTGCGGACTTTGAAGTGTCAGACGTGACTTGTCTTGCCTTCCCGTATGACGTCCACGGCCGAGGCGTCCGCGTTTGGTTCGGGAGGCCAAAGTTGGTTCGGGAGGCCAAAGTTGGTTAGTGGGATGGAGGTTGAGGGCCGCCAGGGCCTGCCTCCGGAGGAAGCTGTAATAGCGGCTGTCAGGTCAGCACAGGTCGGTGTTCACCGAGGCGTCGAAGACGGCAACATCTACCAGGAGCACAACTTGTTGGGAGTGTCGGCTCCCAAACCCAAGGGCACGGCGTGGAGCCGCTGCTGGGGCAGCATGGTGTTCAAGGATTTGGTCGGCTACCCGCTTTGGGAGACTGCGCTCCATAACGAGCTCGAGCCCGTCTTTCCCGTGCTGCAGCAGATTTTTCTGCACTACCGTGGGGCGACGGCGACGGGCACCATGTCCATCGGAAATGCGACGAAGCTTGGCATGATGGAGATGCTTGACTTTGCCAAGGATACAGACTTATGCACGCCCACGTTCAAATCTGCCGACCTTGAGCGCCAGTTCTACATTGCAAACAATCAGGAGGCGTTGCAGACAACGGGCTCCGCCGATCGCCACACAGGTGGCACGCGCCAGGTCTTCAGCCGCCGATCTGCAGCGACGGCAGGGCTGCGGCCGTCGGTGATGACCACATCGGGTGCGGCGTCACCGCGCGGTGGGCAGTTCTCATCGCGCGGCGGGGGATCTGCTCGTGGACCACCAAGGAAGGAGAGCATGCTCCAAAAAGAAAAGGTCCGACCTGATATGCAGCTCACCCTTTATGAGTTTGTCAACTTCCTCGTGCGCGTCGCCTTCTGGCGGGCGAACCCGGACTGGGGCGAGAAGGACAACAAGCTTGACTTGACGCCGCTGCCCGAGTGTGTCCACATGCTGATGCACGACGTTGTCCTGCCCAATGCGAAGCGGGACGAGTCCCACCTGTTCCGGCAAGTGATGCAGGCCGATGCGGACACTCAGAAGGTGCTGCATGATTGGCGCCCCAAGATCGAGTTGTGGCTCCGGCCGATCTTGCATGATATCCGTGGCTGGGAGCGGTCCGATTGGCGGCGCGACCTGCAGCTCGGGTACGACGACTGGACGAACCTGATGGACGGCACCAAGGTGGCAAACTCGAGCGAAACCGTCGATTGGAAAGCCTCGGAGAAGGCCAAGAAGGCTGCGCGCTGCCCCAAGATGGTGGGCGAGTGGCAGCTGAAGCAGGAGTCGCAGATCACGGGTGACGAGCGCACGGGGCCCCGCATGGTCATGTCCTTCATCTGCAAGCTCTCAATGGTCCAGTGTCGCTTCAATTTCTTACACTCGCAGTGCCTTGACGGCGACGTGGAAGCCGCGGACGGCTCCATCCTCTCGTTGGATGAGCTCCTAGAGTGTATCGCGCGCTGCGCTGTTCACGCGTACACGCAGCCCATGTCGATCTACCTGCCTTCGCACCGACGGCACGCGATGAGCATGGCCGACGCCGTGCGCAGCTGGATCATGAATCTGCTCTGGGTCAAGTCACCAGAGTTGTGCATGTGGGAGGCGACAGTGATCCGCGCGCCTCGATACGATTGGAGGACGCTCACGCCCAAGCTGCCTGGCTTCACCGACGCGCAGCATACGCTCTTCTGCCACTGCTGGGAGGGCATGATGCTCATGGACATGCACCACTTCCCGCTGTGGGAGAAGGGGGTGCACAACTGCCTGCAAGCTCGCTTTCCGGACCTGATGAACATTTTCACCAAATATTGCAAGGGAATCTCGGGCGTCGACTCCGCCACGGATGCCCTCCAGATGGAGCTCGAAGAATTTCACGATTTCGTCAAGGATGCGAGGCTCGAGACTAAATTCGTGAGCTTCACGCAGTTCTCGAGCATCTTCCAGAAAGCCAACGCCTCGCGCACGGCTGAGGCGTTCGAGCACCATGTGCGCGAGACGCGCAACTCGCAGGTGGTCATGGAGCAGGAGCAGCAGGAGAAGAACGAAGAGTGCAAGCGACTCGCTAAGGGCCGCCAGGACAGGCGCGAGGGCAACGTGGGCACGCGCAAGATCATCAAGAAGGATGAGGTGCCTTCCTCGAGCATGACGATGACTGAATTCCTCGGCTGCCTCGTGCGCATGGCCTTCCTGCGGGCCAATCCGCGCTTTGGCAACTTGGACGCGCACGGCAAGGTGCTAACAGTCGAGCTGCCCGGCTGCCTGCGTCGCATGCTCGACGACAACGTGCTGCCCTTCTCCAAGCGCGACGAGTCGCATCTCTTCCGGCAGCAGATCGCAACGGACGAGAGCGTGCAGGCAGTGCTGAGAGAGTACAGGCAGCGTCTCCACCACTACTATGAGGCCATGTGCGCGCTGCACTTTGGGAATACCAAGGAGCGTTCGTTTGGGTTTGAGCTCTTCCTCGCGATCTGCAAAGGCGAGATCAAGTGGAAGAAGGCAGGTTACGACTTGAAGGTAGGTCACTCGTACAAGGCGGTGCGCAACGAGAACCCGGATGCAGGGCAGGCGAGTGGGCTTGGCACTGACGCGATCATCGGCGAATGCTCCATCGGGCGAGAGAGCGACATCACTGGCGACGAGCGATGCAAGCAAAGGTTCTCCATCCGCCTCACGATGCTCGAGGCCAAGTACGCCTTCCTCGACAGCCAGTCGCTCGAGCAGATGGTGGCGGGCGATACGAAGGTGAGCGACGACATGGCGACGATCGACTTCACCGAATTCCAGGAGTGCCTTTGCCGCCTTGCGCGCGACAAGTACGGCGAGATGCCCAAGGAGCACATGAGCCTCGCTGACGGGGTACGAGGCATCATTCACAACATCCTCGGCGAGCGCTCAGATGAGGCTGTGCTGCGTGACCATACGTACATCCGTGCGGAGCGGTACGACTGGCGCACGGCGGCGCCGATGGCCGGCGAGAGCGAGAAGAGCTTCGGGCGTTGGCTGGAGTGCTGGCAGTGCCTGGAGATTGCAGACCTGCACTACTTCCCGCTCTGGGAGGGGGGCGTCTTCAAGATCCTGCACGAGTGCTTCGAGTCGCTCGTGCAGATCTTCGCGCACTACGCCAAGTCAGTCAGCGACACCACCGTCGAGGACACGATGGAGATCACGATGACCGAGTTCAAGAGGCTGGTTAAAGACGTTGGCCTCGAGACCAGGGACTTCAAATGGGAGAGGATGCAGACCATTTTCAAGAAGGCCAACTCGCTGCATAACGACAAGGTGCACGCGCAGCGCAAGTTGGAGAAGGGCAATAGCGAGGTGGTGCGCGCTGGCTCGGGCTCCAAGACGATGGCGCACTCGAAGCAATCGTGGGCCGGCGCGCTGCTCACCCGCACGGGCAAAGCGGCCGCCAAGAAGGAGGACGAGATGGATCTGGAGCTGGTGCTGCACGAGTTTGTCGAGGTGCTCGTGCGCATCTCCTTTGCACGTGCCAACCCCAAATTTGGCGACTTCAAAGATGGCAACAAGCCGCCCACCACATTGACCCCGCTGCCCGATTGCTTGGACACGATGCTGAACAATGTCATCCTGCCCGCTGCCAAGCGCGACGACTCGGCGGTCTTCAAGGACAAGCTCGCTGGCGATGCGGCGATGCAAGCCGTGCTCGCCGCGTATGAGGACAAGCTCAAAGCTTGGCACGAGTTCCATGGCCGCGCAACGAGGCTGCAGTCCGCCGCCGCCGCGAAGATACAGTTCCAGAAATGGCTCGACCTGCTCAAGCAAGGTTTCGGCGCCAAGCACGGCGTACTCGGCTACACGCCACCCGAGCAGCTAGGCAACTGGGAGATCAACCAGGACTCGGAGATCACTGGCGACGAGCGTTGCCGCGACAAGTTCAAAGCCACCTTCTCGATGCCGCAGGCCAAGTTTGCATTCATCAACTCGCAGACGCTCGATCAGATGAGCATTGGGCAGCAGACGGACACCGACTCAATGGCCACGCTCGACTTTGAAGAGTTCAAGGAGTGCGTCGCACGCTGCGGTGCCGAGAAGTTCAAGCTCGTCACGAAGATGTCCGACGCGCAGCGCGTCGCCGCCTTTTGCAAGAACCTGCTCGGCGAGGAAAACACGGAGGAGAGCATGTGGTCGGCGACCCTCATCAAGGCGGAGCGCTATAATTGGAAGCTCCTCTCGCAGCCTCTTAAAGGCCAGCCCCTTAAGGAGCACAAGAAGTGGCTCGCTGTGTGGCAGCGTATCGAGATTACGGACGTGTATTACTTCCCGCTGTGGGAGAAGGGCGTGCACGACTTGCTGCAGAAGCACTTTCAGACGCTCTCGCTCATCTTCCTCGCCTACTGCCGCTCGGTCCTTGGCTCGAGTAGCGCGGCGGATGCCATCGAGATGGAGATGGCCGAGTTCAAGGACTTTGTGGATGAGTGCAAGCTCGAGACCAAATTCGTCAACTTCGACCTGATGACCAACATGTTCATCAAGGCGAATGCCGTCAACAGCGCGCAGGTGCGCGATGCGCACCACGAGAGTCGCCGCACAGCGGGCACGAAGAGAGACCAGCGCACGACGATAGATCCAGGCAGGACCAAAGGGAGCAACGACGGCACCGAGGCAGTCAAGGATCAGGAGCTCGTGCTGTTTGAGTTCATCGCCGTGCTCGTGCGCATCGCCTTCCAGCGCGCCAACCCAACCTTTGGCAACTATGGAAACAAGAAGGCGGTGGTGCAGCTGCCCGGCTGCCTCGAAGCCATGCTCAAAGACGAAGTGCTCCCGCGCGCCCGGCAGGACACGTCGCAGGTCTTCCGCGACACTATCATGGAGGAGCTCTCCGTCAAGGCAATCATTGAGCAGTACCGGGAGCAGCTGCGCGTGTGGTACGAACACAAGTGCACAGACTACAACTCGAGCACGCAGTTCGCCAAGATGAACATGGAGTTTTTCTTGCACCTGTGCGAGGCGGACGAGGGTGCCTCGCTCAGGGTAGTCGGAGATCTGCAACGTACCACCTCGTCTAAGACCGTCAGCGCCTCCGCAATCTCGGGCATCTGCGGCCGTTGGGAATGCCGGCGCGAGTCGGACTACACTGACGATCCGCGCTGCAAGAAGCAGTACAGCTGGAGTCTTTCGATGCACCAGGTACGCATGGCCTTTATGAACTCGCAGCCGGCCGAGCAACTGCAAGGCGCCAAGTCGATGGGCGGCGACGCGATGGAAACCCTCAGCTTTGACGAGTTTGTCGAGTGCCTATGCCGCATGGGAGTCGACAAGTACCACAAGCACGTGCCCGAGGTGGCGCCGGCGCAGGCGGTCGAGGGCTCTTTCCGCAACATCCTAGGCGAGGCGACCCCCGATGAGATCGTCATCGCCGCCACTTACATTCACGCCGTGCGCTTCGACGCGGAGACGCTGCCTCTGCTCAAGGACGAGTCGAAGTTCGAGCACAGGAAGTGGCTGGATTGCTGGTCGCGGATGGAGATTATGGACATGTACATGTGGCCGCTGTGGGAGAAGGAGGTGCACGACATCCTGCACCCCCTCTTCAAGGAGTTGCAGCTCATCTTCCTCGCGTACACGCGCTCCATCTCGGAGGACAGCGCCGAGGACGCGATGGAGATGTCGATGGACGAATTCCACGACTTCGTCGTCG
>Ga0209550_10006858_pt1 | contig 10576 bp, 12 predicted proteins | sample LauGreSuBDMM15SN_2_FD_187567 | JGI IMG/M metagenome (GOLD analysis project Ga0209550, IMG submission 187567) | Freshwater lake microbial communities from Lake Michigan, USA - Su13.BD.MM15.SN (SPAdes) (version 5) | ecosystem: Environmental > Aquatic > Freshwater > Lake | place: Lake Michigan... | reverse complement strand
ATCTTCAATACATGGGATTGGAGTTGGTTCATCATTACTTGACTTGTATGTAGATTTGTCTGCATTGAATATTTCATACTGTTTCTTCAAATCTTCCAACGATGAATCAATATTCATATTTTATTAAATAGGAGTTATCTTAATTATATCAATTTTAAGTGTATTTAAAATTGATTAAAAAAATAAAAATAGATTACACAAAAATGGCATTTACAATTGTTAAAAAAGAGTGGAAAAATAATACGTATGTAGCTTCTTATAGAGAATTGCCAATTTTTGAAATAGGAATTTTAGTACCACACATGAATTATTATGTACAATTTATAAATAATCAATACCAGATATTTGATACGTCATTCAAACCAGCAAAGCTAATTACATTTGGAGATATAATGGAATTAGCTGAAGATAAAATAGCATCAATTACAGATACAATAACAGTTATGAATAAAATCATGAATGAAATTTAACGTTTATATTTTTTTGATTTTCTATTTCTACGTTTACCTTTTCTAGATTTTTTATGTAATGTACCACCACCAAAATTAACATCATAACCTCTTTCTTTCATTATAGTTTTAATTATATCTATTTGTTTTTCAAATATAGAAGGTTGTACACTATCTTTGTATTGGTTTAATTCACCAATCATTCTAAGTAATTTTTTTCCTATTAATTCATATATATAATCTTCTTTACTGAGTCCATCTAGAACTACACTGTCTCTATCTCGATCTAGGTTTTCGTTTACAATTTCATTTATTTTTTCTATTATTTCTGAATTATTTGTATAATCACCCTTAGAAATTGTTTCAAACGTTTCAAAATTTTTTCTTCCATTAGCAATCCTTTGTTGTTCTCTTGATTCGGCGCTCTGTTTAGGAACAGAAGCACTTTGCATACCAGTGGGATCCATATATTAACGTCTATATTTTTTTGATTTTCTATTTCTACGTTTACCTTTTCTAGATTTCCTAAATTTTCTTCCTGCTCCTTCAATTGGTTGTGTAGATATGTTTTTTTCTTGTAATTTTTTTAATCCATTTAGTATTGTTTGTGCAATTTTTTTTTTAAATTCAAATTCAGCATCACCATCAAACTGATGCTTATCTACAAATTGTTGAAGTAATTGTATTTTTGTAGATATGACATCTTTATACAGATTGTAATAAGTAGTAATCATTGAAGTCTGTTCTGATAAAAAATTATTTATAGAAGTATCATCATTATAATTACGTTTATGTAAATGTTCGCCATATACAAAATACATTAACATAAATACACTATTTGCTTCATCACTTTTTTTATAACTTTCATATGTGGTATAAACGGTTGGTTTTGATTTAAAAAAATTCATATATAATATAAAACGATTATAAATTTATATATTAATGTATTGAGAATCTACCACATACCGTATTCCATTATAATTGAACGCAACCGACCCCGACAATTTATTGAAGAATTCCAAACACGTACATGGCTGCATCGGCAAGAATTTAACATAGGCAATATTCTGTTCTTCAAAACTGCACTCTTTCACACATTCCACTCCAAACAGGTCTTTAAGCGCATCTTTTACGTTCTGGATATTTACCGAACGAACAATCACAGGTGGAAGCTGAATAAGAGACATTTTATATATTCTTAATGTATTCTATTTTCTTTCAATTTTATAATTTGTTTACAATTAAATAGTATATTCTATCATTAACTATGGGTAACCACAATACCAAAAAAGTAAGTTTTCAAGATATACAATATGCACAAACCAATGAACGTATCTTAATTATTAACACCCTTCCTGCTAACGAACAAACTATTTTAATTTATAAAACCGTTCCCATTTCTAATGAAATTACAGAAGTTGAAAATGCAATCAAATGCAAAAATAATATTATCATTTACGGTAAACATAGTAATGATGAAACAATTTATTTAAAATATACACAAATTTCAAAACTAGGTGGATCTGTTTATGTATACATTGGCGGTTTATTTGAATGGCTTTTACTTCAAGATATTTACGGTAAAGACATGTTCAAAACAACAACCAATACTATTGACATTTTAAAGTTTAAACCAAACAATATATTAAATACAAATTATATTATGAATTAGTTATATGGTAGGAGGATTATTAAATTTAGTTGCGATGGGGAATCAAAATATCATTCTACACGGAAATCCACAAAAAACATACTGGTCTAGTACTTATAAACGAATCACCAACTTTGGAATTCAAAATTTTAGGCTAGATTATGAAGGATTACGACAATTAGCTACAACTACAGAAACGACGTACTCTTTTAAAGTGAAACGGTACGCAGAACTACTTATGGATACTTATTTTGTGATTCAAATTCCAGATATTTATAGTCCCATTTATCCAAATCAAAAATCTAATGAATGGGTACCTTATGAATTTAATTGGATTAAAAATTTAGGTGCAATGATGATTAAAAATATTAAATTTACCATTGGCGGTAATTTAATTCAACAACTTACCGGTACGGATATTGTATTATTAGCCAATCGCGACCTCTCTGCAACTCAAAAAAAGAAATGGGATGAAATGATTGGCAACACTGTAGATATGTATGATCCTGCAAATGCTTTCAATCGTCCAAATTTATACCCCAATACTGCATATAACAATGGCGTATTACCAGAACCATCTATTCGCGGAAAACAATTGCGAATTCCATTGCCTATATGGTGGGGATTTACTTCTCAACAAGCATTCCCCCTTGTTGCACTACAATATAACATTTTACAAATTGACATTACAGTTCGTCCATTACGTGAATTGTTTCAAATTAGAAATGTAGTTGATCCTGATTATATATATCCAGTTATTGCACCCAACATGACTATATTAGAACATCAATTCAATCGGTTTCTACAGCCTCCTCCCAATATTGAATTAACTTATACAAATACAAACACAAATTGGAATGAAAATACACATTTGTCGTGTCAATATTGTTTTTTATCAGAAGATGAAGCAAAACTATTTGCACTACAACCACAAAAATATTTGGTCAAAGAATATTATCAATCTGTATTTACCAATGTAGCTGTTGCAGACAAAGTATGGTTGCAAAATTCGTCAGGATTAGTAACCAATTGGTCTTTTGTATTTCAACGTGATGATGTAAATACTAGAAATGAATGGAGTAACTTTACAAATTGGGAATTTGATTATTTACCAACACCTATTCAATTGTTACCGGATACAACTACAAATGGACCATTTACAAACAAAACAACTGGTTATGGAATGAATCCTGGAGGTGATATTACTAATTTATACGGTACGGGTGATTTACATAATGAAAATCAAAAGAGTATTTTGTTGCAATTAGGAATTACATTTGATGGAACAGTTCGTGAAGAAATGCGAACGGCTAACATTTATTTACATGACCAACAATATTTAATTAGTGATGGATATGGTTCTTCTGGGTTAGATGGTTTATATTGTTATAACTTTTCTTTGCATACATCTCCATTCAATTTACAACCATCTGGTGCTATTAATTTAAGCAAATTTTCAAAAATAGAATTAGAATTTACAACGATTACACCACCATTAGATCCAAATTCTACCTTTTTAGTTATTTGTGATCCAGAATTGAACCAACAAATTGGTGTAAATAAAGCAGTATACAAATTATATAATTACAGTTTCAACCTATATGTATTAGAAGAAAGGTATAACGTACTTACATTTGTTTCGGGTAATGCAGGAATGATGCATGCACGATAATATCAATATTAAATAATATAAATAGATTACAATCATTTCATCATGGAAATACCATGGGCAGAAAAATATAGACCAACTAAATTTTCTAATATTGTATTAAATCCATACAATGAATTGTTGTTCAAAAATATGATTGAACAAGAATATATTCCCAATATGTTATTTTTTGGGCCGCCTGGTACAGGTAAAACAACAACTATTATTAATTTAATCAAAATGTACCAAGAAAAAAAGCAAGAAATGAATAAAGGATTAACAATACATTTGAATGCATCAGATGATCGGGGAATTGATATTATACGCAACCAAATTCATTCTTTTGTAAATTCTAAAACATTTTTTAATAATGGATTGAAAATTGTTATTCTAGATGAAGTAGATTCAATGACGAAAAATGCACAACAGGCTCTTATTTATTTGATGAATGATACGTATGAAAATACACGATTTTTTTTGATTTGCAACTATATTAGTAAAATAGATGAATCGTTGCAGTCATTATTTTTAAAAATAAAGTTTAACCATTTGCCAAAACAAGATATTTTAGGATTTTTAAAACATGTTTCTATTAATGAAAAATTAAATTTAACGGATCTTCAGTTAAATTATATACAACAATTGTTTGGATCAGATATACGAAGTATGATTAATTATATGCAAACGAATCAAGATAACCAACATTTCAAAATCATACATACGGATATATGGGAAGATTTATATAAATCTAATACTCCATTGATAAAAATAGATGAAATTAGTCGTGATTATAACATGGATAAAAAACATATTATTAAAGAATATTTATATTATACGATTATTCATAACATAAATACATATGATTTAAATAAATTAAACGAATTTGAGCTGGCAATTCATATTGCCGATGTAAATATTGATTATGTAATTCACTACATTTTCAATTCGTAATAATTAGATTTTATCCATATAAATGCATTGAATACTAGGAGGGTTTTTAGTTATATTTTGGCTTATTCTATTTAATGAAACAAATGTTTATTTATATTCATTAATGTTTGTTGCAACAATTTGCACTAATAATCTGGTATTTAGCAACTGTATTTATAGAAATGTATTTTGTAAAAAATGAACAATTTTGGTTTCCGCCTTTACTATGGAATGCACCTTGGATAATTGTGTCTATTTATGTAATGTACTATGTTGTTCAACATTTTAATAAAGAATTGAACTTAAAGAACTAGTACTATATAGGTAAAAATGGAGCTAGAAGATGAATGGAACGACTTTTTGAATGATGCCCCTCATTTAGATCAACCATCTTATACAGTTGATCTAAACGATACTGCACCTGATTCTACTTCACTATATATTTCAACAAACACCGTCATATCTTATTTAAATCAACCTATACCATTAATTGATCTATTTTGGAAATTAACTGTAATACCTTACCATGAACCACGAGAAGGTATTATTAAGAAACAAATCAAATTAAATAGCAACACATCTGGAGAATTGCAAGATATTGATACCCAGATTACATCTTCTCCTAGGTATGGATATAGAACTACAATTAAACATATTGAAAATGAACGCGGCAATATTAAATATAAAAACGTTAGCAAAATTACAATTGGAATTTCTAAAAAAGATATCATATCCTATCGTCTTAAGCAAAAAGGTGCATTTTATAATTGTTTCGTTCTTATTATGCGTGTATTAATTAATGATTTATTTAAAGAATTTCACATTAAAATATTCAATACAGGTAAAATAGAAATTCCTGGTATACAAAATAAAGATCATTTGCCTTATATCATACAAATTTTAATGAATCAATTACATGAACATTATCCTGATTTAGAGTACAATAAAGAAAACGAAGAAATTGTTCTCATTAATTCAAATTTCAATTGCGGATATTTTATAAATCGCGACAGTTTATACCATAAATTGCGATATGAAAAAGGAATTTCTGCAGTATATGATCCGTGTTCTTATCCAGGAATTCAATGTAAAATTTATTATACAGAAGAAGGAGAAATTGTTACTACTCCTGTACCAAAAAATACAGTTTCATTTATGATTTTTAGAACCGGAAGTATTTTAATTGTTGGAAAATGTTCATTGCCCATTATTCATAAAATATATGATTATATTGTTGTATTGTTGAAAGAATCGTTTCAATCTATTGTAGACCATAAATGTACTCATATAAAACCAGAATTATTTAAAAAAAGAGTTAAAAAAACTATTTTAATAAAATAACGATTTAAAGCAATCTAATCTTTTAGATCATGTCAGAACCAAAACTACCGTGTGAATTAGTAATGAAACACGTTGCTAAGCTTTCTTTAGAAAAAGATAAACCAATTATGTTAGATTATTGGTTGTTGTCGTGTGCAAAGACTGTAGTTATTGGTGTTCGTGGCGCAACGGGCGGTGCTGCAACTGGCGGTGCAGCAAACGGCGGCGAAAAGTTGTTAGTCAAGAATGAGGATGAGTATACAAGCCCTATCATAAAAGTCTACAAGGTAGGCGAGCAATATATTGTAGAAACAGAGAATTCTCTTTATATTGTAAGTTCTGATATTCCAACTAAACGTATTTCGTAATTTGTTTATAATTTTATTAAAAATGAATTTATTTTTTAATATGGTTGAAATTGCTACATGAGAACAATCTAGAATGTTAATGTGTTCATCTTGTTTTTCCTTATTCCAGCTTTGTACAAACTGGAATAGTGTCTACAATATCTATCAATTTCTGGAGAAATCCAACTTATTCATGACGAAGAACATTAGATATATTTTATGCAAAATTTACTTTATTCGTTTTTTTATTTTTGGTGTCCTATAAACGACGTATTTTGTTATTGTATATCCGGGTATAGGGTTTATTTCATTTTATTACCATGTGTAATCAACTTATTGTCCATAATTATTTAGAAATTGTAAATCGGGATTTAATGTGAAAAATATTCTATATCTTTGTTATCTATATTGATAAGAATAACTCCAATCACAACTGATAAAATTCCCACATATCCATACATACTAATTTGTTCTTTCAAAAATAAATAAGCAAATACAACTGTAAATATAGGCGAAGCTGATATAAGAGAAGATACAATACCTGATTCATGATTTTTTAAAATGTAATAATACAAAATATTTGTTAAAAATAGTGTAAAAACTGCAGTGAAAAAAATAATAGATCCTATACGTACATTTATTTTTTTAGAATCTTTTATAAGAATTTTTCTATTATAATACCCAAATATAATAAGTAAACTTGTATATATAATACTAGAATATACCATAATAGAAATACCACTAATATGTTTCAATAAATGTTTATGAATTACTGTTTGTATTCCCCATAAAAAAGATATAAGTAAACCAATCCATATATACTTTTGCATTATATAAAAGTATATATTTTAATTTATACTTAAATACTATTTAACTAGATAGTAAGAATGGAAATTATTTCCAATTTAATTGAAAAATATAAAGAAAATCCTTATATGAACGATAAATTGTGTCATTATTTAACTCATTTGCCGTTACTTATGCAAAGTATTGAAGAACATCACATTAAAAAAACAATACAATTACAAGAATTAACAGACAAAAAAGAAATATACATCAAAGAATTTTTAGAATCCCATTCTATTTTTTATATACCTCAAACTGAACTTTTTATTGAATATGAAGAGTCTAATTATACTATTGTATCTGAAGATGACATTGCCCACTATGTTTTATCTGAATTAACCGACCATGATTTAAAAATATGGAAATACAAAATTAAGAAACATATCGTGAAACGATTAAAGGAAAACTTGTTTACTGCAAGTATGCCTGATGTAACTACTATTAAATCAGTATTTCAGTCTCTTACAATGTTTAAATGCAAGAATCACGTTAAATATTTTTTAACTATTTTAGGAGATTGCATTCTAGGTAAAAAAGATAACTTTGTATACTTTATTGATTCATCTTACAAAAAAGTAATTCGCAAATGTACAGAACAAATTTATGCAATGACCAATAAAAGTGTAATTGATAATTTTAAATATAAATTTTGGGATCACAAATATGATCAGTGTCGCATGATTTCTGGTAAATGTCCTGAATTGTACAAATTTCCTACCAAAATATTAAACGTAATCAGTGTTGCTACTCATTTATCTACTAAATATACAAATGCAGAAGGATTTTTATCTCAATGCACTGATGAAGAATTTATTCAAAAAACTCTATTTTTAAACATGAATACTCCTGAAAATATTATCACCATGTTTATTGATGAAACCATGCATAAAACTGGATCTACAACTTATAAAGATTTCTATTTTCTGTGGAGATCTTATTTGAAACAAAAAGAGTTACCTCTAATTATTTCGGATAACAATTTTAAAACACTTCTTACATCCTTAAACTTATATAAAGATGATATGATTCCATTTACATCTAAACAATTATACATACAAAATGTAAAATTATTTTTAGAGAAATATCCTGATTTAGAAGATCAATATGATACAGCTGAATTAGTAGATATTTATAATAAATCACAAGAATTTAAAATTACTGAAGATATGTTAAGAGATATTATAATGTTATTATGAAAATGATATAAAATAATGGTATAAATTATACTATGGCATTATCCTCTAAATATTTTCAGCCATCTTCATTTAAACATCCTCCAAAAACACTTAACAATGACATTATTTATATTAGTAACAGCCAATTACATGATACTCCAGTATCACGTATTTATTCCAATAATTTGAAAACGTTGCTTTTTCCAGGTCATGTTATTTTTGAAGATATTATTTCTAAAAAAGTATACAATAAGGGAGAAAAATATAAAGTAATATTCATTGAAGAAGATCACTTTATTATTGAAGGAGAAATTCACTGCAAATACAATGAAAAACTTGCATGGAAAAATACAACTATACCGGTTGAAATTGTAGTGGAAGCCGAACAACAAATAGAACCAGTTATTGCACATGCTATTGCACATGCTTTTCGTGAAACAGAAACAGAATCAAAACCAAAATATTCTAAAAAGGCAATACCTAAAGCAGTCAAGTCTCATATATGGGATCATTATATTGGAAGACATATTAATGAACATAGGTGTTTGTGCTGTAAGAAAGCTTATATTAGGAATACAGATTTTGTTACTGGTCATGTAATATCAGAGGCAAATGGTGGTACATTAGAAATCAATAATTTACGACCCATTTGTGCAGTATGTAATAATGGTATGGGTCAAATGAACATGGTAGATTATGTAAAAAAATATGGATACTATATTTAACAGTTACCAATTGTAAATTGTAAAATTGTTAATAGATTTGAACATTTTACAATAGTTTTCACTTCCACATACTAAAATAGTTGTATTCGTTGTATCATATTTTTGCAATATTTTATTGATTTTGATCATATTTATTTTGTTGTTTGCATAAAATATTTTTTGTTTTATGTTGAAATAATTTTCAGTTTCATTTTTTAAACTACCAAATACTTTACATTTATATTTTGTGTTGGATTTTATAGTGTTTAATATACTATAAAATGGTGTAATTCCAGTACCACAATAAAACATTAATATGTTTTTACTTTCAATTGGTACATTGTTAACTATGAGTTGATCATTATCTACATCATAAAAATTTTTACCAAATGGACCATCTACATGAATACACATATCTTTTTTCATTGCACATATTTTTTGTGATATTTTGTTATTTTCATAATCTTTTATAAAAAATTGTATAGATTTTTTACTTGTATGATTTATAGGTGTATATGGTCGTTTTTCTTTATCAATATATATATTAATATATTGGCCTGGTTTATATACAATTTCTTTTTTCATTTTAATATCAATTACATGTAATTTTGTAGTAGGAATAGTTTGGTTGGTTATTATTGTATTGTGATTTTTTTCCCGTTTTTTATCAAAACATAAACCAAAATAATTAAAAATACCATATAATATACACAAACTAGTACCTAAAATAATATTACTTTTTAGATAATTTCTACATAAAAATATTGTCCCAACACAACTCCATAGAAAGAATTTATTCATGCTTAATTTTGTTCTCAATGTCCATATGATCAATACATAAATTATATTTGTAAATGAAAACAAGTTTTTAGTTTTATAGAATAAAAGTCCAAATATTGCATATTGCAATAAATATATAAAATGCCATTGAAAATTGTTAATAATTCCCTTTTTAGATAATGTTCCCATAAAAGCTGTTATTTGTATAACAAAAATTGCAAATAAATTTATTTCTATATTAGATTTTAAACTTATTAATACAAATGTAGCATATATTTGTGCAAATGTATAAATATAAGTTATTATTGTTTGTAGTTCACTACTACATGTAGTCCAAAATGGCAATGCTCCAATTGTAGAACCTATTTTTTCTTCTTTTGCACGACAATAATAGGTAGCTATATCTGCACAATACATATTTAATAAAACAATACCAATTATCAATATATGTGAATATGTATTTTTACCTAAAAAATATAGTACAAGAATAATTAATATACTTCGTATAACAAACAAAATACTGTGTAATCTATATTCTTGTGAAATACTTATTGTTGTATAATTGTTGTTGATAGGTACATGAAATTGTAATCCAGATAAACTTAATATTAAATGTATAAATAAAAAAATAAAAAATTCTAATTTGAATTGTCTAATTGTAAATTCTCCTTTGCATCCACTATAATATAAATCAAATATACTATATATAAAATTACACAATACTAA
>Ga0209550_10006856_pt1 | contig 10578 bp, 5 predicted proteins | sample LauGreSuBDMM15SN_2_FD_187567 | JGI IMG/M metagenome (GOLD analysis project Ga0209550, IMG submission 187567) | Freshwater lake microbial communities from Lake Michigan, USA - Su13.BD.MM15.SN (SPAdes) (version 5) | ecosystem: Environmental > Aquatic > Freshwater > Lake | place: Lake Michigan, USA... | reverse complement strand
GGACCAGAAGATGCCCCCCCTAGACGCCACTGCGGCGCTATCGCGCCATGCAGCCAGCGTGCCCGTCGTGACGCAATCGGATGCAGACGCAGCTGCGCGAATTCACGCGGCGTGCAGCCTGGTGCCGCCATCAGAGGGTCGGCGCTCCTCCCGGCGGCCTGCTGAGGAAGGCGGCCCCCCCAAGTTCAAGCGCGCCGGTTGGGCAGCTCTGGATGAGCCCGCTCCTAAGGAACCGGACGAAGCCGAGAAGAAGAAGCGCCAGAGCGGCAAGCGCAAGCCCACAAGTGCAGCGGCAGCGGCGGAAGCAGCAGCGGACGCTTCCGCGGCGGCATCGGCCGCCGAGGACGAGGAAGACGGTAAAGCAAAGAAGCGGCCGCGCACGCTCTTCCCCGAGGACGCGGCGGCAGGATCCTCCGGAGCCGGAGTGGCGGCAGCAGCAGCAGCAGCGGCGGTCAACGACGGGGCGGCTGCAGCCGCGACGCCGCAGCCCAAAGGCGCGCGCGCGGCGAGCAAGGCCAAGGCCGCCTTTGCGAGAAGCGGCGGCTCCTCCTCATCCTCCTCAGTGCTCACCAGCGGCGGCGGCAGCAGCGGCGGCAGCAGCGGCGCGTCGTCCACAGGCGCGCCTCGTGCGAGTGGCACAGGTCGCGTCCCTTCCACAGCGAAAGTCACTTTTGCGCCGCTGAGGCTCGGTGCCATCGATGAGGAAGATGGTCCCTCGGCGGTGGATGGGGACGGCGAAGCGGCCGATGCCATGGTGGTGGACGAAGAGGGCGCCGAAGATGGTGGTGGCGGCGACAATGGGGGCGAGGACGGCGGCGAGGACGGCGGCGGCGGCGGCGGCGGTGGTGGCGGCAAGGAGGAGGGCGGCACCAAGGGCAGCGGCCCCAAGAAGAAGCGCAACCGTGTGAAGCGCGCGGACGAGGGCGATATGCACGAGCTCAAGCCGCGCCATCTCAAGGGCAAGCGCCGTGACGAGAGCTACGCGCGTTCGCTCGCGAACCTCGAGCTCAGCCGTGCGCGTGCTCGCGACGCGGCGGCGGCGGCGCACGACAGCGGCGGCGCAGACGCGGCCGAGGAGGAGGAGAGCCCGGAGGCGATGCTGCACGAGCGGTATGCGCGCCTGCTGCGCCCCAAGCTGCGCCGCTGGTGCCTGTATGAATGGTTCTGCTCGCCCGTTGACTACGCTTGGTTCCACGAGCACGCCTTCGCCAAGATGCTCCGGGCCTCGGGTTTGGGGCATGTGACGAAGCTGACGAGGTTCGAGTGGAGCTTCGTGCGCGCGCTCTACGGCCGGCCACGCCGCCTCTCCAAGCCCTTCCTCGATGCTGAGCGCGCGCGCCTGCATGAGTATCGTCAAGACGTGCGCCAGTTACGCAAGCTGCAGACCTCTGGGCATGCGGCGGCGGCCGCGGCGGAGGCGGCGCTGGGGCTGCAGGGGTGCGTGGTGCAGATGGCGGTGGGGCAGCGCGTGACGGCCTTCCACCCCAAGGAGCGCCACCTCTTCTCGGGCACAGTGCTCACCCCCGACGGCGACCACTACCGCGTCCAGTTCGATCGACCCAAGCTCGGCGTACAGCATGTCAAGGACTGGCTCCTCCTGCCCCTCCTCGACGGATCCCGCGGGATCGACTTCACCTCGCCGCACGGTCAACTCGGCCAGCCGCTCGGCCAGCAGAATCCCCATGGCGCCCACGACGGCGCGGCGCCAGCGCCAGCGCCGGCGCCGGCGCCGGCGGCACCCCCGGGTCGCCAGTCGTGGGAGGCAGATGCCAAGGGTGCCGAGCGTGGTGCCGAGCGGTCGGGTGCGCCGCTCGCTGCGGCTCCGGTTGGCGCTGTATCGAGCGCACCCGACGCGCCCGGCTCGTCGCAGCCGTTGGCCGCCGCTCCGCTCGTCGGGGCATCGGAGAGCACGGCGCCAGCTGCCGGCCCGGTCGGTGGGATCGCCTCAGTGGTGCGGTCCGATCTCAAGGAGCTGCAGCTGCTCGCCTACGCTATGCGGCTGCTCGAGCGCAAGCGCCTGCTGCTCGATGAGCTGAAAGCGGTGACGCACCAGGGCGAGAAGGAGCTCATACGCGTGGCGCACCAAATCGAGCGCGCCGTCGCTGAGGGGCGCGCCGTCCTCATCGTGAGCGAAGACGACATCGCCCCTGAGCGGTCCATCGCGGAGGGACGGCGCGTACCGATTCGAGTCGAAGTGACCGCTGCCCAGCAACGCCTGCTTGGGCAGGTGCCGTCGCCCATGACGCTACCGGCCGTCGGCGCCCTACTCACGCAGCTGCGCGCCCAACACGGCGCCGACGAGGCACGCCAGCTCGAGGTACAGATCGCGCGCTGGTGCGGCGAGATCGAGTGGCTCACTGACGAGTTGCGAAGCACCGCTCGAGCGCTCGATACAGCGCTGATCGCTCTACGGCCGGTAGCGCAACGCTTCTCACTCGCTCTGGGTGCGGCCGCGCCCGAGCCGCAGACGCACGGCATGGGCCTCGCCTTCTGCGCTGGGCTGCGGGAGCACGCGGCTGACGCGGCGGCCGCCGTCGTGGCCTCGATCCTCTGCGCCGCGAGCGACTCCGCTGGCGAGGCTACCAGCGAGCGCACCGGCATGGTCTCGAGCGACGCACCTGTGCAGGCGAGCCTGCAGTTGCGCCTGCAGTTGCGCCTGCAGTTGCCTCCGAAGACGCTGCGCGACTCGATCACGAGTGCCATCTCGCTGCTGCTGCAGCTGCACGCATGGTCGACTGCGCCCATCTCTCCCGCTGAATGCCGCGCCGGCCTACTTGCCGCCGTCAAGCAGCTCGCCCCCATCTGCGAGACCAACCGCCCCCAGTTCAACGAGGTGGTGGCGGCAGCACAGCAGCTGCAGGCATTGGTTTGCGGCCAGGTCGCCGGGCTGCCCAAGGGGGCGGGCTTGCGACGATGAGGAGTCATGAGAGAGATTTGTAACTGTAACATCAAGTATACCCTACCAATTGGCGCGCGGGGCGGAAAATCACGCGTCGCCGTCGTCAAACGCGCGTCGCGCGAAACGTAAAAAGTTAAAAAGTCGTGCTCTATAGTAACTATAGCGCGGTCCCGTTGTCCCACAAACTGGTAACTGCACCGTGTGCCGCATGCCCGCACAGCCGAGGGGGAGCGCACACTATCGCCGACTCGCACAAAGGCGAACCACGGATCCCCCGCAAAGCCTCTCTGCCGCCTGCGCCCCCGCCCCCGCTCAGCTCTTTTACAGATAGAGGCCTTCGGGCGCCCCTCCCTTCTTTTTGTACATGACGTACTCGCGCGCCTTACGGAACTCGGCCTGCGACACCTTCATGCGCCGCTCGCGGAGGGCGAGCAGACCGCCCTCGGTGCACATGGCCTTGATGTCGGCGCCCGACAGCTCGTCCTTGGACATGATGAACTCCTCCAAGTTGACATCCTGCAAGGCCAGACAGCGAGGCGGAGAGGGTCGGAGGGGTGCCGAGGAGTGGCAGTGGAGAGGCCAGTCGAGGGGGCAGGGAAGGGGGAGGAAAGGCAGAGGAGTGCGGGAGACTGCGCGCGCGTACGTCGGCGAGATTCATCTTGCTCGTGTGGATCTGGAAAATGTGGCGGCGTGTCTTCTGATCCGGCGCCGGAAATTCGATCTTGCGATCAATGCGCCCCGGGCGGATGAGCGCAGGGTCTAGGCTCTCAATCTTGTTGGTCGCGAGGATGACCTTGACGTCGGTGCGCGCATCGAAGCCGTCAAGCTGGTTGAGCAGCTCGAGCATCGTGCGCTGGATCTCCTTCTCGCCGCCCGAGGTCGAGTCATACCGCTTGGTACCCACCGCATCGATCTCGTCGATGAAGACGATGGTAGGCGCCTGCTCGTCGGCGACGCGGAAGAGCTCGCGCACGAGCTTGGGGCCATCGCCGAGGTACTTTTGGATGAGCTCCGAGCCGGTCACGCGCAAAAAGGTGGCTGACGTTTGGTTGGCGACCGCCTTGGCAAGCAGCGTCTTGCCCGTGCCCGGCTCACCATACAGGATGACACCCTTGGGAGGGCGAATGCCAATGTCCTCGTACAGCTCCGGGTGGGTGAGCGGCAGCTCGACGGCTTCCTTGATCTCCTGGATCTGCGTCTCGAGGCCGCCGATGTCTGCGTAGCTCTCGAGCGGCGCCTTGTCCACCTTCATCACCGAAACCATCGGGTCCGTCTCGTCGGCAAGCAACCCCACGATCGAGTTGGTCTTGTGGTGCGTGAGCAGCGAGCAGCCGGGCTCGAGCTGGTCCTTGTCGACGAAGGACATGATGTTGACGTAGTACTCGGGGCCCACCGATGAGGCGATGATCGCGTGGTTGTCGTCGATCATCTCCTCGAGCGACGCAACGCCCATCGGCGAGCCACGGATGTCGTCCACCTTGGAGCGCTCCACCTGCGCGCTCTCCTCCTGCGGGCGCACCTGTTCCTGCCGCAGCACAAACTCCTCCTCCATGAGCAGGTAATCCTTGACGCGCTCAAGCTTCAGCAGCCTCAGCTTGCACTTGGTCGCGGGCACGACGGTCGGCAGCCGCAAGCTCTGTGCGGGGCCAGACTTCTTCTTCTTCTTTCGGCCGACGCGGGTCGGCGCGGGCTGTTCGTACTTCTTCGCCTTCTTGTCCTTCTTGTCCTGCTCCGACGCGTCGCCACCCGGCCCGCCGCGGGACTGCTGTCCACCCATGCGGCTCGCGCGGCGTCCGCGCCGAGTGCCTCTGGACTCGCTGCAGCTGTGCTGTGAAACATCGACTGTGAAACACACAAAAGTTTTTCCCCTAGCCCAAATTGCTCACGTAATCGAGTCATGTCGCGGGGGTCATGCTGGGCTGCTCGGCGAGGGAATGTTTGGCTCAATAGACATGTATATTGGAGGCGTGGTGTGTGTCCAACCTACCAACAACCTACCACCAGTCAGTTAGTCAGTTATTTCGAGGCCACACAGTGAACGCGCCCGCCTCCACACATATCTCCACGTGAACTCCGATCTTTTCTCCGTCACTCCGCTCTCGGGGGAGAAGATGATTTTTTCATGATTTTTAACTTTATGTCTTGTTTGAAAGCATCTAGCATGTTTGAAAGCTACGAGAGAGGTGAGATCGCGCTCCTAACCTGCGAAGAACCGAAGTGACGTTCGCGCTCCCAGCTCCCATGTGCTCAAGTGGCCGACTCAGCGCAGGTCCAGACTACCGCGGACCGGCGTCACGGGCGGTGGTGTGGCCAACGAGCCATGTGCATTTCGATCCGACGACGCGGGGGGCGCGCCTGATGCTGCTGCCGGCACACCCACAAGCGGACCGACAGCTGCTTGCATGGTGCGCACCGCGGGCAACGGGTTGTCGGGGTCGTACACTGACACGAGCGAGCTGCCGCCGGCCATGGCAGCCAACTCCCCCTGGCCCTGCACCGGCGCACGGCGGGTGCTCAGCGCCATCCAGAGAGCAGCCTCGAAGGCCTCGGCTGAGAAGGCCTCTGTGGAATGGGTGGCTGAGGATGCGAGCTGGAAGTGGGTGAGGACGAGTGGGCGGGCAGAGGCCGTCGGCGGCGCCACAGCCGCTGACGACCGGAATCGTATCTCATAGCACAGCACGCCAGATCCAGCGCATTCGAGGAACGCAGCGCCGTGGGAGCCTCCCAGTTCAGCTGCCAGCTCCTCTGACCAGACGCGGCGCAGCCGAACAGCGGCATCGAGGCGGAGCACTCGCTCTTCGAGCGCGTCGTCCGTGGCACCGTCTTGAACGCCATACGCGAACCGAAGATAGAGCCCTTCCTCCTCCCTTACGGGTGCCTGCCTGCCTCCGGCGTCCCCCTCATCTCGAGTCGATCCATCGTCGTCGTCGTCGTCGTCGTCGTCGCCCTCAGCTTCCCCACAGCCCTCCGAGGAATTCTCCGCAGGCTTGCTGGAGCGTGCTGCCTGCAGAGCCTTGAGCCCACAGTGCAGCGCGACCTGCACGTTGGGGCTCAGCTGCCTCAAAGCGTCCTGGATCGTTCGATCCGACGACGGCTGCAAGCCACGTTCCCAGAGCTCCCCCGCGCCCAGGCGCACCGTGAGCGTCCGCCCCATCTCGAGTTCTTGCAGCTTCGAGTGCGCGAGGTCAAAGGCGGCGGGGACGTAGGTGAAGGGGGCCCGCGCGTAGCCCGCCGGCAGTGTGCTCGCGCTCACCGCCGCCAGCGCCAACTGAAGCGCGCCCATAGCCATTTGGAGGCGCATCTGCTGCCGCTGCAGGACATCAAACTTGCGGCCAGTCTTAAGCCATGCTTGCCAGTCAAAGTCGTCATCGGCGTCGGCACCATCACCAAGGAGCGCAAAACACTCCTGAAGGCAAGAGCGCGCGAGGAACACCGCGTTTCCCACGATCGACTGTGCCAAGTGCCGGATAGCCAAGCGTTCCGCCACTGCAAGGGCGTCGCCGAGCACTCCGCACAGCTGGAAGGTGAGTAGCAGCTCCGTGGGCGCACGGCGAAAGTTTTGGACCTTTGCGGACAGCGTGCTAGCATGCTTCAGACCCTGCCACGCGCCCTTTCCAAGGACGACTGCATCGGCCACAGACAGCGCCGCCATGGCCGCGATCATGCCGACAGAGGGCTGCTGCTGGCCGCGACGCAAGCAAGCTGCTCGCGCTGCTTGCCACGAAGACCGGGAATTGCAAGTGCGTGTGAATTATGGCTGTGTTAAGTGGGTGTCCAGGGGTCCCCGAGCTAGTTGTAACCGCACACGTATGTACGCCGGTCCGGTGTCTTGGGTGTCGAGTTATAAACATGGGCTGTGAAATTAAAACAGGACCACACAGTACCCGGTACTACAGCGCTCATGCGGGCGCGTCCCCGGGAGTGGGTGTGATTTCACATGTACCGATCCGGTAGTTTCGGCTGCCTCCAGAGGGATAGATTTGGGGTTTAATGAGGTACTGTAGTCGTCGTCGGAAAGTGTGCGTGATTATGGAACACGGCAACACTCATACGTGGAATTTGGTTCAAGTTACATGTACTCCGGTCGGACGTCTATCGTTCGGTGACCATGGTGTTCGTGGGGTTAAGCAGCTGTTTGGTTCCCAATCGCGGTTTTACCTTGCAGTTTCCTGAAAACCCCGAAATCTCCGAACACACATCACATGGCGGCAATGATGTGCGCGCTGAGTGCACTCGCACCTGCATGGAGCGAGGTGAAATTGGCGAGTCGCCCTGGAAGCAGCAGTAGTCTCGAGCTCGGCCGCAATCTCGCGCGCGGCAACTGCGTTCTTCAAGTGTCGGATGTGGCGAGCCCTGAGGAGTGCGCCGAGCTGCTCAAGTATGGCCTTCGTGCCGCCGAAAAGCAGCAAGCATCCACTTGGGCGCGCACTGCATCCTTTCTAGCCGAGTTCACAAGTAACAATCCGAGGTCCGAGGGGCGTGTGAGAGTGCCAATCCGTTCGCTTCATCCACGGCAGGCGCAGCAGTTTGATAATCTGATGGCACGGGTCTGCTCATTCGTCGACAATGAACTTCCTTCCGTAGCAAAGCTCTTTGAGCGTGACGTTGACATGGACGGAGACGTCACTTCCAATACATGTATGTTGTGCGACGAGCCGAGCACGGTCAGCTTGAGCGCACTGCACGCCAGTGGCGGCCTCACGTACTCCACACGTGAGCCGGCAATCAACGTGTACCGACCTAAGGGCGAGTTCCTCGCGCATACCGACCGGCAGACACTCACAGTGCTCATCCCGCTCTCGTCTCCCGAGAGCTACGAGGGCGGAGGCACCGGTTTCTGGTCGTCGGCCTCGGACAAGGGATTGCCTCAGTACGGCCAGCCTGCGAGTGCGCCATTAAGTGCGCCAGGCGTGGTGCTGCGCCCTCCGCAGGGCACCGCGCTCCTGTACGGTGGCCGCATCACACACGCGGGCATGCCGGTGGAGACGGGATGCCGCGTCATCTTCTTGGCCAGCTTTAGTGCGCGTCGGCTCGACCTCGAAGTGCTCGACACTGTGTGAAAACAGTCAGGTTGGTGATTGCTGTGATATTTGGTGCCGTCTCGATCGAGCATCCGGACGACAGACCGAAGACCCACCTCTCTCATTCACTCATCCCTTGCTCACATTGTGATCGATCACTAGGTCTACACTAGGTTACACTAGGTCTACAAGGAGGCCTCAGGCCAAGGCGAGACCGATGGGCGAGAGAGCGAGGTCCCAGCTCGACCAGCGCATTGTTGATCAGTTGTCCCAAACTCCCAATCAGCCGGGTGTTCGCCGCGGTGAGTCAGGGACTGGGTTCTTTACACAATGATGGGGACCCCAGTCTCCGATCGCCGGTGACGGGGAGCGACCCATTCACAGGGAAAATAGAAGAGCACCACACGGACCACAACCCTACAAGCCTACATGCGTAGAACTGCACCGTCAAGTGGCCGAAGATGTACACCAAACTAGTACACCACGATACACCACGATACACCATGTACAGTGTCGACACCGACGTCCACCAGCCGTCTACGTTGTGCCGAGATTTGGGGGTAAATTTAGGGTTAAGTTTTGGGGGCCCTTGTTTGGGGCACAAGTTTTCACTGAGACTGTCATCACCACGGGAGCGACTCAGAGGGACAGACTCACACGGATCACATGTACCGGCTCCCCCCGGTGACTTTTTACCGGTCCCTGTGTCCCAAACTTGTTCAGACAGCGAAACCGTCCATGAAATTTGTTGTGTGTGGGAAGTTGGTACCGGTAACTGGTGCCGAAGTCTGCAGTTGATAAACCTGTCAGGGAGGTGGGCGTCCTGGGGGTGACCGCTTGCCAGCGCCGTCATGTCGAATGTCATCAAGCAGATGCTGCAGGTTCAGAACACTGATACCACTCTATGTGAAATGCTCAGCCACATGACGCGCGTCGTCGGTTTCGTATCCGTCGCCATCATAATCTACTCGCCCTTCAACCGCGATTGGATCAACAAGCCCGTTGGTGGCTGGGACGCGAATCGAACAGACGACAGCTGGGGGAACTACCGCTGGAACTGGGATTGGATCGACTGCATGTATTTCTCGATGGTCACGATGACGACCGTGGGCTACGGCGACCATCCCACGCTAACCCAGGAGCTGCGCATCTTCACGATGTTTTTTGCTCTTACGGGCGTCTTAGTTGTGGCCAAGTCGATCACCGTCATCGCCGACTGGTTCGCCGCGGAGGCGCGCAAGCGCTTCATCGCGAAGCAGCGCGTGCTCCTGAAGGATGCGATCCACGTCGCAGAGACCGTCCGATCCGAGCTGCATTCATTCCAGGAAGGACAGGAAGGAAAGGTCGAGGATGGGTCCTCACCTCGGGTCATCTCGCCAAAGAGAGCAAGGGTCATCTCGCCAAAGAGATCAAGACTGGAACTTGACAAAGTGGACGTGGTGCCGTTTGACACTGCCCAGATACTCACGCCCCGAGACGAGCACGCTGGCCGCGGCGCCGCCATCGACGTTGGCGGCGCAGTTCCACCCAGCCCGCCCCCCTCTCCGTCCCAAGTGGTTCCCTACCCGATTTCGGCCCAGACGGATGCTGCGGACGAAAGTGGGATGGTGACTCCAAGGAAGCAAGCGGACGGTAGGGGTCGCTGGTGGAAGGGCCTGAGCGGTCGCCTTCCGGACCGCAAGCTCGTGTGTGGCGTGCTTAAGGCACTGCGACTGACGGGCGTGTACTTTTGCTTGTGCATCATCCTCGGCGAGCTCGAGAACATGCAGATCGAAGGGTGCGGCCGCTTTGGCGCCGGCTGGGCCTGTGGCAGCACCGGCAACTGCGAGGCCTGGAAGCTGAGCCATGAGCTCGGAGAATACTGCTGGTCGTGGATCGATCAGTTCTATTACGGGGTGATCACGTACGTCACCATTGGCTACGGCGACGTGAAGCCGCACACCAAGGGGGGGAAGGCGCTCGCGTCTTTGCTTGTAGTCATGGGCGTCTTCTCCTTCACGACGATGTTGGCTGAGCTCAACGACCTTCAGCAGGCCAAGCGGCTCGGCGCCGACAAGACCATTCAGCAGCGGATCGACGAGCTGAATGAGGTCATCGCGCAAGATGATGACGGCAAGGTGTCTGCCGAGGAGTACATCATCTTCAACCTCAAGAAGATGGGCAGTGTGGACGACGAGACCCTCGCTCTGCTCAGGGACCAGTTCAAGGCGCTCGACGCGGACGGCAGCGGCGAGCTCGACTCGGGTGATATCACGATGCTCGAGGAGGCCGCCGCTCACTTAGATCGCGAGCAAGAGGCGCGCGAGCTCGCGCGCGAACGCGAGCTCGCCGCGGGGGCAGGCGGAGATGGCGGGGGCGGGGTGAAGATGCTCTGGCCCAGGAAATGAGCTGCTCTTCGTTGACTTCGTGTCAGCACGGGCACGTACGTACACTATCTAGCACGGATGAGCACGTGTTCGCAAGGCTGGGGTGGATCCACGATCCTGTATGCTCTGTTGCTCTCCCGACCGCTGTCATACCTTTTACGTTTCGCGCATGCCCTCGCAGTGCTGTGTGCTGTCGTATAAAGCCGTACCATTTTTGCATTCAGCCAGGGCCACGCCCACGGTCGCCTCCCTCGGACCCCGCCTCCCGCCCGCGGTCTGCGCGGCCCGAGCC
>Ga0209550_10006855_pt1 | contig 10579 bp, 9 predicted proteins | sample LauGreSuBDMM15SN_2_FD_187567 | JGI IMG/M metagenome (GOLD analysis project Ga0209550, IMG submission 187567) | Freshwater lake microbial communities from Lake Michigan, USA - Su13.BD.MM15.SN (SPAdes) (version 5) | ecosystem: Environmental > Aquatic > Freshwater > Lake | place: Lake Michigan, USA... | reverse complement strand
GGAGCGGCGGGCACTGGAGCACTCATTGCTGATTCAACGCTGACAATGGGGTAGGTGGCTGTGGGCTTTTTACCTCCGATTTCAACCAATACCAACTTCATCGCTTCTTCGATCGGAATTTGTATCTTGCCCTTAGCGCGATCGACCCAAGCGTAGCTATGAAGTTTCGCTTCATTTTCCGTCTTGAGATCAGCGAGATTTTTTACACGCACCTCGTCACGAGCAGCATCTTCAGGATAGAGATCGGATGAGGTATCCCCACGAAGGTAATTGTTAATACCAATGAAAAGCGTGAGCCCGAGGAGTGCGGTAATGAAAATCCAGAAGACTGGCTTTTTGTTCGCGGGTTGGTTGGAAGTGGCGGGATGCATCAGTTCTTAAGTGCGATTGATTTTGCTAAACGTGGGTCGCGCAGAGGCCAGAGTGGAGCGGATCCGAGGCGTTTGAGGAAGACGCATGCTAATGTGCATCCGATAGCAACCAAGCAAGCGACATCAAGCCAGTGGATTTGAACGCCTGCCTTGTGCAGAGCAGGTAGGACGATCACATACATATCGAGCAAATGCATACTCAATATCCAGAGTGCCATACCGCAAAGGAACCCAGGTCGTTTTTTACCAAAATTGAATAGCAGAAGAGCGAACGGTACAAAGAAGTGACCGACAACCATCGCTGTGCTCATGATTTGCCAAGTTTCTGTATTGCGACGGAGGTAGTAGGTTGTTTCCTCTGGAATGTTCGCATACCAGATGAGCATGTATTGGCTGAAGCCGATGTAGGCCCAGAAGATCGTGAATGCCAACATCAGCTTACCCATGATGTGGTAATGCTCCATCGAGATTACGTTTTTGAAATAGCCGACGTTTCTCAGTGCTGTAATGATGAGAACGATGACACAGAGACTGCTGAGAGCGGTACCAGCAAAGATATAAACACCCCACATCGTTGAAAACCAGAGGAAGTCCAGACCCATGAGCCAATCGATTGCGGCAAACGTGAGGCAAACGGCAAAGAACGGGAGACTCGCAAAAGTGATTTTCCGATTCCAAATGGTATACTTGGCTGCGCCCTCGGCGTCTTGCTTGATCGAGTTGCTGCGGAGCCAAAGCGATGCAACTGTAAAAAAGCTGAAGTAAAAACTCGCGCGAATCCAGAAAAACCAGTCATTTAGGTAAGCTGATTTCTCTCCAAGAACGATGTTATGCGCTGGGTCGATAGACATCCATGTCCAAAGGGTCGGAGCGACAAAGATGAGAGGGATGAATAAGACACCCATCACAATCAACAGGCTCGCGAGATTTTCCATTTGTCGCCGAACTACCACGCTCCACTCGGCATCCACGGCATGATGGACGAGTTGCCAAAAGAGGCCACCCATGCAGATGGTGAAGAAGAAGAAAAATGCAAAGAGATAAGAGAAGGCAAATTGCTCTTTATTGCTAATTGCACCAAAGCCTACAAGGGCATAGGCAACGATCGCCAATGCAACGAGGCCTAAGAATCGGCCACCTACATGCTTGTAGTCGAAGGTGTGACTGCCGGGTTGGGATGGTTCGTGTCCGCTCATGGATTCTGCGATTCTAATTTGACCCGCTCGGTTGCTGGAACATCATTGATAGTGGCGCCACCTTGGGATATTTGAAGTGCACGGATGTAGGCGACGATGGCCCAGCGATCTTGCACTTGGATGCGGTCGCCATATCCCATCATGGTGTTTTTTCCGTGTGTGATTGTGTTGAAAATTTCCCCATCGGCCATTTGACGGATGCGATCCTGATGGAGGTTGGCTATCCCAACGAGACCATATTTTCCTGCGACGCCATTACCAGCTGCAGTAGCTCCATGACAAACGGCGCAACTGATATTGTAGCGCTCTTGTCCGCGGGAGATGAGTTCGGGTGTCGCTTCAATCGGAATGCCAGTTCCCCAGTTCGTTCCCATTTTACCGGTGTCGGAATATCCAACGCCTCCAGAGAAGTGGACTTGCTTGTAGGGGCTTTGGGATTCACCAGCGGAACCATCGATCGATTTGTGCTGAGGCATCGCATAGCCGAGTGGAACGCTGCCCGCAATAGGTTCGCGATTGGCGCGACCATCTGAATAGAACGTGCTAGGCACTTGGGATTTCACCTTAGGCTGGTGATCCATATCTGGGAAAAGCTCAATCGGTGGTTTTTGGAATTTCTGACCCCGGAATCCGGCGACTGTCACCAGAAGAACGACAACGAGAACAAAAATGGAGAAAAAGTATTTAAGCATTGCTGATTAGTCTCCGTGAATGGTGGTGATGTTCGTTGCTCCGAGGGACTCTAGGAAATCCGAAACCGAACGGGTCGAGAACTTCTGATCACGGGCTTCAATAGCGACGAAGAATTTGTCTTCTGTGACTTTTTTGAAGCGATCCCAGTTGAAGAGTTGATGGTTGAGACGTGGAAGGCCGTTCAGGATGAGCATTCCGAAGACCGCAGTAAACGCGGAAAGGAGAATCGTGAGCTCAAACATCACAGGAAAAAAAGCGGGAACCGTGAAAAGATTCGTGGGTTTTCCAGCTACGATAAGCGGGTAGAGGAAGGATGATGTTCCGAACTCCATCGTGATCGCGGTCAGAAACCCGGTAAGCCCACCTAGGAAAACGAGTTTTCCGAGAATCGAGCGCTTTAAGCCCATCGCTTCATCCATTCCGTGGATGGGAAATGGGGAAAAAACATCCCACTTTTCAAATCCGGCATCCCGGATTTTTTCAGCGGCGTGATAGAGATCGCGAGCGCATTGAAACTCGGCTGCGACTCCGTAGACTGGTGCGTTAGTATTGCCGACGGCGTTCATTAATGATGATCCTCTCCGTAATGTGGGTCGGCCTCTGGAAGGACCGATTTGACTTCAAACATACAAACCATCGGAAGGAAACGGATGAAAAGCAGAAACAGGGTCGTGAAGAGCCCGAACGTGCCGATAAATGTGCAAATATCAACCCATGTCGGATGGAACATTCCCCATGCGGATGGTGTGAAATCGCGGGCCAGTGTCGTCGCGATAATGACGAAGCGCTCGAACCACATTCCCATGTTCGGGAATTGGACGATGATCCAGACCCACACCAAGTTTGTGCGGAAGTATTTGAACCAAAAGAATTGGGGCGAAATGACGTTGCAGAACATCATCGCCCAATAAGCCCACCAGTAGGGACCAAAGGCACGATACCAGAATGCATCACGTTCGAATGGGTTGGCACTATACCATGCCATGAAGAGCTCCATGAGGTAGGCGTAACCGACGATCGAACCGGTGAGCAGGATGACTTTGCACATCTTGTCCACGTGGTTGGTAGTCACGAGATCATGGAGGGGTTTGTAAATCGCGCAAGCTGGAATCATGATGGTGAGCACCATCGCGAAACCACCGAAAATCGCGCCCGCTACAAAGTAAGGCGGGAAAATCGTTGTATGCCAACCGGGAATCACCGATGTCGCGAAGTCAAACGAAACGATCGAGTGAACCGAAAGCACGAGCGGTGTGGAGAGACCAGCCAGAACGAGGTAGGCCATTTCGTAGTGACGCCATTGGCGGTTGCCACCGCGCCATCCCAAAGCAAGCACACCGTAGATGAACTTGCGCACTTTGGTTGTGCAGCGGTCACGAAGCGTCGCCAGATCAGGAATCAAACCGGTATACCAAAACAGCACCGATACGGTGAAATAGGTGGATACAGCGAAAACGTCCCAGAGAAGCGGTGAGCGAAAGTTTTGCCAGATCGCGTTCGCGTTGGGAACGGGAGCTAGGAACCAAGCCATCCAGACACGACCAACGTGAAGGGCCGGGTAAATACCGGCGCAAACGACCGCAAAAAGTGTCATCGCTTCCGCCGCGCGGTTGATCGACGTGCGCCATTTTTGGCGGGTGAGGAAAAGAATCGCCGAAATCAGCGTACCGGCGTGCCCGATACCGATCCAGAAAACGAAGTTCGTGATATCCCAAGCCCAGCCGATCGGATGGTTATTTCCCCAAACACCCACACCCGTGGAGATAAGGTAACCCAGCAAAGCAACGCACATGATGGTCATGGGCACAGTGATAGCCATGGAGACATACCACCAAGTCGGTGTTTTGCCTTCAACGATGGAGCTGATGTAGTTGCTGATCCAGCCCATTTCCCTTTGGTTGAGAACCAAGGGTGGACGGACGAGTTGCTTCTCGTCTTCGGAGAGGTTGTTTGAGTGATCTATGTTGGCGGAGGCGTTAGACATTTTCTAAATGGGCTACTTTAGTGACCTTGTGAGGCCTCAGCTTTTGTGGGTTTGTTGTGAGCGTCGCCGTGAGCTGGTGGAAGTTCGTTTCCGTGTCCAGCAGCATGGGGATCGCCATGACCTTCGCCATGGGAATCGTGACCCGCTCCATTGGCCATGCCGACTTTATCTGCGCCTGGCATTTTCGGATTCGGGTTTTTGATACGAGCGAGATAAGTCACGCGAGGTGTTGTGTTCAGGTATTTGAACATCGTGTATCCACGAGTGCTGTTGCGGAGACGGGCAACTTGGCTCTTTGGATTGGCGATATCCCCGAACACGATCGAATCATTCGGGCAAGCCTGTTGGCAAGCGACCTTGAAGGATGCGATCGGCGTTTCACTCGAAGGCGTTGGGCCGGCTTCCACGAGGCGGGAGATTTTGGACTCCTCGATGCGTTGGATGCAGAACGTGCATTTTTCCATGACGCCACGCATACGGACGGTGACGTTCGGGTTTTTTGCCATTTTGAGGCTGTCTGCCATGCCTTTTTTGGCGAGCGGACCCCAATAAAGCTCGTCGATTGGGCGTTGGTTATAGTCGAAATAGTTAAAGCGGCGAACTTTCCATGGGCAGTTATTCGCGCAATAGCGGGTGCCGATGCAACGATTGTAAGTCATGAGGTTGAGGCCATCCTCACTGTGAACGGTGGCATTCACGGGACAAACGGTTTCGCAAGGAGCATTTTCGCAATGCTGGCACATGACGGCTTGAGAAAGCATTTCAGGATCCTCAGCATCGCCAGCGAAGTAGCGGTCGAGGCGAATCCAAGCCATGTCGCGATTTTTGCGGACTTGGTCTTTTCCGACGACAGGCACGTTGTTCTCCGCTTGGCAGGCAACGACGCACGCATTGCAACCTGTGCAGGTATTGAGATCCACCGTCATTCCCCACTGCTCTTTCGCGGTGAGTGTCGGATGGGTATAGAGAGAAATATTTGGCGGGATGTGGCCATCCATGCCCATGGTCTGGGCAAAGGTGTTGTTTTTCTCGAAGCGCTCGAGAGTTCCCTCACGAACAAGGTCACGACCTTCCATGCTGCGATGCTCTTGGGTTTGCGCGAGAGGGTAATCCCTATCGGTGACGACACAAGTGACACTGCCGGCGAACCGCATGGTATCTGTGCCGCGGATCGGATAGGCGTCGAAGCCGACGTTTTCCATGAGGGCGGAAACGTCTTTGCGACCGTAGCCGAGAGCGATGGAGAGCGAGTTGTCGGCATGACCGGGAGCTACAAGGGCTGCGGCTTCAATCGTGGTCTTGCCATCGCTGATCTTCACGATGTCGGCAACGAGGTCGTAGTTGATTTCGTTGCCCATTTTTTCGGCAATCTTTTCGAAAGAACCGAAGTTATTGGCTTTGATTCCGAGTTTTTTCGCGGTAGCTGGGCTGACCATGACCGCGTTGTCCCAAGTCACTTTGGTAACGAAATCGGGCGTTTCAACGAGCCAAGAATTGTTGGCGTAGCGGCCATCATCGACACTTCCGCTCTGCAAGAATACTAATTCCAGCGCATCTGCAGCGCCAGCTTTTGTTCCTTTGGCGGCGAGAGCATTGGCGCTACCGACATTCAATGTGGCTGGCGTAGTCGCAAAGGACGATTCAGGCAGAAATCCGTCGCGCAGGAAGGTATTCCAAGCTTCATCCGATCCGCCGCCAGCGAGTTGATTTAATGTCTCGCGAACTTGCGCTAGACCGTCGCCAACTGTTCCATCGAGGAGCTTGCCGAGAATTTCCAATTCCGAAACGCCATTCCACAAAGGAAGAACCATAGGCTGAACGGATGTGTAGGTACCGTCAAACGTGCGAGTGTCTCCCCATGACTCAAGGAAATGCGTGGAAGGAATATTCCAATGCGAAACCTTCGAGGTCTCGTCCTCGAAATAACCGAGACGGGAGACGGTCGGAACTTTTTTCAGGAGGTTGGTAAAATCTAGGTTCGCAGGAGCATTGTAAGCGGGATTACCGCCAAAGATGAAGAGCGACTCGACCTTTCCTGCTGAGATGGCTGCCGCGAGATTCGAGATCGAAGCCGTGGGAAGCTCATCGGTTTTCACGGCGAGTATCGTCGTTCCGAGATTGCCAAGGGCGATATTGATCGCATTCACCAAGACCTGGATTGGCGCTGGTGTTTGCGGACCGGTAAGAACAATAGAACGGCCCGACTTGGTTAGAAGATCGTTCGCGCACTCGCTGATCCATTCTGACTTAACCGAGGTGGAAGACACTGGGAATGCCTTAGCGACCGTGGCCAATCCGGCATCTCTTGTCTTGTCGGCGATGACCAAAGCGAGTTGGCGGGAGAATTCGCCCATCTCGGAAACCTTACAGCGCTGGCGGTGATCCGCCATGCCGCCAGTGACGGTGAAATGGTTTTCCACCACGTACAGGCGATTCATCGAAGCGCCTTTTTGCTCTGGGTTGCGGCGAGCGGCAAATCCTTGCGCATAGCCGATGCCTGTCTCAATCGGATTTAGGAAATCGCTATCGATCGCCAGAATCGCATCAGCACGGTCGAATTTAGGAACGAGACGAACGTTGGGACCGAAGGAAGCGGCATTCGCGGCGACCGTTTCACTATCACCGAGTGGTTCGTATTCCGCCCAGATCAGGCCGGGAAACTTCTTTTCGAGTGCGGTGCGCAAACGATCGCGGGTGGGCGAGTTTTTCTTTTCAACGAGAAAAGCGAGCCCCTTGCCGCTGGCTTGATTGAGGCTTTTCAGGTAGGAATCGAACGCGACCGCATCCGAATCAGCGCCTTTGTTGGTGATCTTCTTCGCACGATGCGGATCGTAAAGATCGAGAATGGCTGCTTGAGCGAAGGAATCAGTACCGCCATTGCTGTATGGGTGCAGTGGATTCCCCTCCAACTTGGTTGGGCGACCATCGGATGTCGTAGCAATGAGCGGGATGGCTCCATAGCGGGCCGGCATCGAGGTTGCGTAGTAAAGAAACTTGCTCGGAATCGCGTATTCCACGCCCTTGGAAAAAGGAACGAGGTAGGATTCCGGACGGCGGCAACCAGTGAGACCGACGCCCGCAAATGCGATCGAGGCGCCCATGAGCTTGAGGAAATCGCGCTTCGAGAGCCCGCTATCTTCATACATCTCGGCTCCACCGGGGAATTCCCGCTGAAGGTGTTTGACAAACTCAGGGTCATTCTCACGCTCACGCAGACTGCGCCAAAGCGTGGGATTTTGTTCGGGAGCTGGGTGGTTTAAATTTTTCTTCATCGGTGACAACCTCCACAGGTGACGGGAGGATTAACTTCCCACTCTTCCTTAAATTTCATGCCAATCTCTTTCTGGGTGCTGCCTTCAGGCGGCTTCCATGCCATATTATAAATTTCAGATGGCGGTCGGAGGTGATTTTCGGGGGCACGATGGCAATCCAAGCACCAAGACATGCTTTGGGGCTCGTGCTGGTAGACAACCTTCATTTCATTGATGGCGCCGTGGCAACTGTAGCAGCTCACACCACGGTTCACGTGAACAGCGTGGTTAAAATAGGTGTAGTCAGGAACCTTGTGAATGCGAACCCAGTTGATCGGTTGGCCGGTCTTCCAACTCTCACGCACTGGGGCCAACTTCGGACTATTCGCCTTGATTTGGGTATGGCAGGACATGCAAGTCTGAGTGGTCGGCACATTCGAGTGCGAGGCGACCTCGACGAAGCTATGACAATACCGACAATCCATCCCGAGTTGCTGCACGTGGATGACGTGAGAGAACGGGACGGGTTGGGTGGGCTCGTAACCGACGCGGGTGTATTTCGGGGTGAAATAATAGGTCAACCCACCAGCGATCACAGGCACTATCGCGCCTATACAAATCACCAGCTTCAAAGGAAACCAGTTCGTCCATTTTGGAAAAAAATTCGCCATGTGTTCAGAGCATCAGCATCGACAATTCACTCAAAAAAAACCTGCCTTGATTCGTCAACCGCTCAGCTCTGTCTTGGCGGAAATAATCTGCTTGGGAAATTGCGTGACGGGAAATTCTCGGATACATGTTTTTTTGAAGTTATCTATGTGCTCAAAATCTCCTCACCCTGTCAACAATTTCAGCACAAATTATTTTACAAAGTGGATTCCTGTGCTTGTGGCCGCCGGGCTGGCGATCGCGTCTGCAAGCGTCTGGGCGCAGACCGAGCCCCAACCTCCCCTCCCCGTCACGAAGCTCACGGTCGGAACCAAAGCGGTGCGTGCGGAGACCGCTGACGACGACACCGAGCGCTCCTGTGGACTGATGTTCCGCAAATCCCTCGGCACCGACTGCGGCATGCTTTTTGTGATGCCGCAAATCGCGCCGGTCGCCTTCTGGATGCGCAACACCGAAATCCCGCTTAGCATCGCCTATATCGATCCGGCCGGAACGATCATGGAACTCCACGATCTGGAACCGCTCAATGAAACGACCGTGCGGAGCGAGTTCTCACAGATCGCCTATGCGCTCGAGATGCCGCAGGGTTGGTTCACCAAAAATAATATTTGGCCCGGCGAGCATGTGAGCGGACTGCCAAAAATCCCACGTTGATTTTCTCAACTGCAGTGCGCCTAAAACCATTGGCCCTTTGAAATTGGACTTTGCTGCGCAAAAGAAAGGGGGCATGGCCGTCTCGGCCGTGTGGGAACTGGTCTACTTGCTCGCACCCTGCCCAGCGGAACCAAGGAGCACGCCAACGCACACAGGCGGGACGCACTGTGCCCCTCTCCTAAAATCCAAAAGCAAGCGGCTTTTGGTATAAGAAGGGGAGTTTAAATTTCAGCGCCTCGTTTTCACCTGTAGCGGCGTCTCTATGAGCGCCGAATTGTTGGCCATCGGCGGTGACAGACCGAGGCTACACAACGGCAAAGCGCCCCCGCATCTCCAAGCCCGCTTAAGTTAGCACCACGATTTGCCGCGTCGGCAGCTACCACTCGGCGCCCAAATTGTAGCTTGCGGCGAGTTCTAGCAGATCGTTGCGCATCGGCCATTCATCTGCGCGTTCACTGATCTGGTGGCGCTTACTGGCGCCTTTGAGTTTCATGCACCCAGTATTATCACCGATTTGTCGGATTTCATCGACCTCCTCTGGTGTGAAACGCACATCGGGCAGGGCCGCGAACTCGCGGATTTTACTCTCGATGGCTCTGGCTTCCTCACCCGATTCTTGAATGAATGTGGGAACCACACTTTCCACGGCGGGATGGCTGAGGTTCCAGATGGAAGCAAACTGGAGCAGGGTGAGATTGTATTTGTCTGCGAGCGGCTTCATGCGCTCCGCCTTCTCCATTCCATGTTGAACCCATCCCTCGGGTCGGTAGGAACGATGGTCGCCGGGTTTGAATTCGTGGCCAGGAAGACCGAGATCGCCGTGAAAGACGCCACCGTGATCCACCACGCGAGTCATGACTTTAACGCCATGCTTTTCGCAAGCGGGAAGGGTCAACCCGACAGGCCAAGGTTCGAGCGGATTAAGAATCAGCATCGCCCAATCAATGAGGCCCTCAAAGCGCTCGAAGGCTCCGACGAGATCGAGCGAGAATCCGTTGGCCGGCCCCGGCGCGATACCAAGCAATCGTGTCAAGCCCTCGTCTTTCGCGGCCTTCAAAGCACCCCAAACGGCATCGGAAGTGAACCCAAGCTCGCCGGGATTATGCAGCATCAACAAGTCGAAGTGATCCGATCCACAGCGCTCCAACTCCTTAGATGCGGCCATACGAACAAAGGAGGCGTAGCCTTCAGGGCCGCGTAAATCGGGATCGGTGAAGCGCGGATAGCCCTGAGAGCCAAGTCGCTGACCTTCGTAAAAATCATGCCCTATCATCCCCACTAGACTGTATGTGGCGCGATCAACTCCGGATAGGGCGCGACCAAGCAGTTCGTCAGCCTTGCCGTTGCCATAAACATCGGAGGTCACGAATGTCCGAATCCCCGATTCATAGGCTGTCTCGATGCATTGGATGAAACGTTCCTCGCTGAGCGTCTCGCCAAAGTGCATAAACCGTCCGCCGCTCCACGTCCCGTAGGCTGTTGTTGTAGGATTCATAATCTTGTGCAGCCTTATTAGAGGCAGCGACCGAGTTGGTCAATCTTGAGACAACCAGAAACGGGTGGGAATATCGCTCTGGACGGCCCACTATCCCCGCTAAACTCGACTCGATGGGCGATTGGCGTGCAAGGTCGCGAGAGATTGTAACGCAAATGGTGCACCAGCACCTCCCTGAAAATTGGTAGGGATGCCGCGCCGCCGGCGTCCCACACTTCAGGCGCGCCAGCGCCGCTTCGGGGATACAAAGGGGGTCTCCAGCCTCC
>Ga0209550_10006854_pt1 | contig 10579 bp, 13 predicted proteins | sample LauGreSuBDMM15SN_2_FD_187567 | JGI IMG/M metagenome (GOLD analysis project Ga0209550, IMG submission 187567) | Freshwater lake microbial communities from Lake Michigan, USA - Su13.BD.MM15.SN (SPAdes) (version 5) | ecosystem: Environmental > Aquatic > Freshwater > Lake | place: Lake Michigan... | reverse complement strand
CAATACGGCTGCGCTTGCTAGTGCAATTTTTTTCATATAGGATCTTTCGAATAGTTGTACAACAAAAATATCTCGATTGAGAATAACATTTTAATGATAACGGCTTAAGTTTGAGTTGTTCTTACCAATAAATCAGCCAGATCGAAATCCTATCGGCGATACAAAAAAGAAAATACCTCACACAAAGCAGGGCACTATTTGATGTTGGTGACCCGGGGCGGAGTCGACCACGGCCTAGGATATTGATTCTATCTAGTAAATTAGCCCAACAATATAGGTATAAAGTGGAATTCCTAAGATGATATTGAAAGGGAATGTAATGCCTAATGACATCCCCATATACAAAGCAGGATTTACCTCAGGAAGTGCGTGTCTTAATACAGCTGGCACGGCAATATAAGAAGCGCTCGCGGCAAGTACCATCAATAAAATAGTATCGCCCATTGGCAAACCTAACAATTTACAAAGCCCCAATGCGATAGAAGCGTGTACCAGTGGAGCGCCAATCGCATAAAAAAAAGTGATTGGTGGTTTTCCTTTTAATCCCTCAAAGTTCTTAGCCGCCATCAAGCCCATATCGAGCAGAAAGAAAGCAAGCATTCCTTTGAATAAATCGATTGAAAATGGAGCCATTATTTTTTGCCCACTTTCACCACTTACTAAACCAACGATCATAGAGCCCAACAATAAAAGCTGTGCACCATCAGTAAATGATTCGTGAAAAATCTTTGACATTACTACGGACTGTTTTGAATTTGTTGTTGATGCCCTCGCTTTATTTACTAATAAGATTGCCAAGATAATTGCGGGAGACTCCATAAGAGCCATTGCGGCAGCCATATGTCCGCCAAACTCAATACCATTTTGATCAAGTGCTTGCGTCGCGGTAATAAAAGTAACTGCGCTTACCGAACCGTAGGTAGCCGAAATAGCAGCCGCATCATAGTTATTGAGTTTGGTTCTTAAAAACAAATAACCGATCAAAGGAATGATGATTGCCAAAAATACTGCCAAGCCAAGCGCCAGAGCAATCTCTGTAGTAAATCCTGATTTTTGGAGCGCAAAGCCACCCTTTAAACCCAGAGCCATCAAGAGATATAGGGATAAAAATCTAGCTATAGGCTGAGGAACCTCTAGGTTAGATTTCACAGCGCCAGCAAAAGCACCAAATACAAAAAAGAGAATTGCTGGGTCTAAAAAATTACTCATATCTACTGTATCCTAGGTATTTAGAAAATTATTGTCTTATCACCACATAGCCTGATAAGTGTATGTAGGCCCATGATTTTTGGATGCCTGCGGTAGAATTGAAATAAAAATGTACATTTAAAACGACTGCCACGAAGGCGGGAACGTAAAAGTTACTTGATGTTAAAGAACGTTTCTTAATAAGGATATCCAAGAGAAATGGTGCCAAACCAAAACCAACGCTAGTTACTCTTATTAATTTTAGGTTGATAGCCTAGACAAGCTATGCTGGTATTTACTAAAACTTGAACTTCTGGAGTGGTCTTTGATTTAATTTCATACAACTTACAGCCATAGGGAAACTTCTTATCCCAGGTTATATAGAAAAATTTACATGCTTTACAATTCATTAAATACTCCAACATCAATCTATTGGCAACTTAAATAATTGCCTCACATAAAGCAGGGTATTATTAATTTTGTGGCCAGGGAAAGATACGGACAAGGCCTAGGATGTCAGATTTTGCCTAACTATTTCTCATAGCCTTCTCGAGACATGCAGATATATGCTCATATTGCTTTAAGGCTTTTGCTGTGGGCGTGACAAACTTCTTACGGCCATCGGTCTTATCTTCATTTAGCTTGACATAGCCCATCGCGACTAAATTCTTAATGCGCCCATGAAGTGTGGCTTGTGAACCAAGCTTAGTTAGGGAGATTAAATCACCGACTAATAGACCTTCGCCTTCGGAAGCGGCCAAGGTAATTTTATTGAGAAGTTGCTCTTCGATTACGTTTATCTTTTTGCCAGGATTAATTTGATCTAGGTTATCCAAGTATTTCAAAAATCGAATGTAAGCGTAGGGTTTAATAGGTTTCATTGCTGCCCCTTATAACTAGCTTCAACATCAGCAAATTGATCTTTAGCAATGGCTGAACCTTTTGGAGTTGCCCCTTTAAAACTAACAAGGATGTAACAAAAAAAAGTTTTTTCATTCTAACTTGCCTTATTAAGCATTTCAATTAAGTTTCATTACGTTGTTTAAGTCTTATTCGACAACTCTTTTAATTGTAAAAAATTATTTGTAACTTTTTACAGTTCCAATATAGAGTTAGTTATATTCTCAATAAATCAGAAGTTAATTGATTATTATTCTGTTTTTTACTGAATATTTAATTAAAATAATTTTTATCAAGAGAACAAGGGTGTGTTGAAAGTACTCGCTATCTATCGAATACTTTGGTCGCTTAGACAATTTCTACCCTCTCATCTCAAGCGGGCATTCCATAATGACGATAATACGAAATCTATTTAAAAGGGTAACTTTTACCAACTTACGGTATCAACTTAGTATGAAGTTTTTAACGAAATCGGCCAACGCAATCGATTCATCATTTCCTATCATGAAAAATCCTTTACAAGGACATTGAATGACGCAGAGTTCTACCGTTACGTATCTGGGCACTGTCTCCGAAAAAAGCCATATCAACTGTCGAGACGGTAGGACAGGATTACTCATTCTCGAAAACCAAGTGTCTAATACTTAGACGCTGAACTTTTTTTGATTGGACTCGCCAGTCGAATATATTTAGAGCCGTAAACAAGATTTGGTATCCTGAATGCCAAGCTTAACCATACTTTCCATTGTTTGCTATAGATAGGATATTGAACTGTTTTAATGTCACTGGGTTCTTGATGGCCCGGGGGGCAGAATCGAACAGGGAATCAGAAATTCTTATCCTAATTCTAATTCTTTCGTTTAAAAAGATAAACTCAAGATTCATAAAAAAGTCTTATAAATGTTGATATAATTCATATGTCACTAGGGAGTAGCCGCTCTTTTCTAAAGAAGATGGCTTACATCAACATACTTAAGCTTGGGCTTATGGTGTAAGCGGTTTAATACTTGGCAAGACTTTTGACTACATACACTTACTTAGGCTGTGGGTGGTTTGTAGTCATTTGTTTATGTCACAGCCTAGAGGACTTGGCCACATGCATTCCCTTCTGATCTCCACTGGAGTTGTGGCACTTGCTGAAATGGGTGATAAAACCCAATTACTGGCCTTTATTCTTGCCGCACGCTTTAAAAAACCTATCCCCATTGTTCTTGGCATCCTTGCAGCAACCATCATCAATCACAGCTTAGCGGGTGCTTTAGGTGCTTGGATTACTTCTACAGTGAACCCTGAAATACTTCGCTGGGTTCTAGGCGCATCTTTTATTGGTATGGCAATTTGGACATTAATTCCTGACAAGATTGAAGAGGAAGAAACCCAAGTTGCTAATCACTTGGGTGTATTTGGAGCAACCTTTATTACCTTCTTTTTGGCTGAGATGGGTGACAAGACGCAATTGGCCACTATTGCCTTAGCGGCTCACTATACGACTCCTTTTATTGTTGTTGTGGGTACTACATTGGGTATGTTGATTGCTGATATACCAGCGGTATTTGTTGGTAATCAGTTTTCAAAAAAAATCTCCATGAAATTAGTCCACTCAATCGCCGCCGGCATCTTCGCAGTAATGGGTGTGCTGACACTCTTTGGAATTGATAAATTACTTTGATTGTGAAAATAAACTTTCACATTTCACAAACTGTGCTTTACAAAGACAAATCAACTCACGGGTATCAATCGTTACTTAACTAGACACGGATCCTGAACAAGGCCACTTTTATAGTGAGGACGCTTAATCAAACTCGCTTAAAACGACACCTAATCCATACATGGATGAATAAAACCCTCATCCTAAACCCTCCTCTTAAAGGATGTTTCATAAAACGTGCCCCATTCTCAAAAAAAAGCCACCCGAATGAGAGGTGGCTTTCTGAAATACATATGGAGGAAAAACAAATGAATCAAACTACATTTTTATTTTAATACCTAAGTACATTGATTTTTTAGTATATGCATTAGTTTGGTGCGAGCCATCTCAAATTGGTGCCTAATAAAAGCCAGTCTATAACAAGAGTACCTGAATCCTGATCGACAGATTGAGTCTATAGAAAGTGATTAACTACGCCAATATCTAGCTAGAGATACCTAGCCTGGATCGAGGATTTTGATAGCGCATTTAGATTTGGATTAATGACTTCAATGGTATGTTTTCTTTAGCTAATTTATTGTTACCCATCAACTCAGTAATTTCTAATAAAACTAATGTGCCTACAACATTCGCCCCCGCCTTCCTGACCAAGTTTGCGGCCGCAACCAGCGTTCCTCCCGTAGCCAAGACATCATCCATTAGCAATACCTTTGAGTCATTAGGTAATATATCTTGTTGAATCTGTAAAGAGTCAGCGCCGTATTCCAATCCATAGCTTTCTGAATATACTTTTCTTGGTAACTTATTAGGCTTACGAGCTAAAACCAATCCTTTTTTAGATGCTTGGGCAAGTGCTGTGGCAAAAATAAAGCCCCTAGACTCTATGCCTAACACGTAATCAAAGTCATAAAAATTGCTAAGATCATACAATTGATCTATTGCGTATGTAAACGCTCTATGATCGGCAAGTAGTGGTGAAATATCTTTGAACATAATTCCCGGTTTTGGAAAGTCGGGAACTGTTGGTAAATAATCTAATATATTCATGACTTATGAAAAATTCTTTAGTTGTAATTGTGGCGCTTGAAGACGAACTTAATACTGACAACATATCTTCTCATATTCCAGTAATCTATTCAGGAATAGGCAAAGTGAATGCTTCAATTGCTACATTCAGAGCAATAAAGGAATACAACCCTAATTTAATTATCAATTTCGGTACAGTTGGAAAAATTACCCCAAGCCTTTCTGGCTTAATTCAAATTGGCTCTGTCATACAAAGAGATATGATTGCTGAGCCCTTAGCACCAAGAGGATCTGTCCCGTTTTCTAAAAGACCGAATAAATTTGTCTCCATTTCAAATGGTCATATTTGTGGGACTGGCGATAGCTTTGTAACCCAACAAGATGTTTGGCTAACTCAAAATGGGGTTGATGTAGTGGATATGGAGCTTTTTGCCATCGCCTCAGTTGCTTATGAACATAAAATTGACTGGATCTCCTACAAATTTATATCTGATGATGCCAATGAATCTTCTGGCCAAGAATGGTCAAAAAAAGTCAATCAAGGGCAAAAGTTATTTGTTGAAAAATTACACGCTTACTTATTAGCCAGAAACTCTGAAGACAGGGAACCCTTCATATAAACTAATGCTTGACCTTATCAATGATGATATCAATTTGTCCTTTTAAAAGACGTTTCAAGCCTTAGTTACCCCGCGTATGACCACTCCTATAGCAAAAACTGTCAAGCATAAAACAATAAAAATAAAAAAAGTTATGAAAGCTTTACCAAATAAAGTTTTTAAAGCCTTGTCTAATCCCCAAAAAAAAGAAATCTGGTCATCGCCAAATGGAGATGAAATGCTTTTCTTAAATTCCGATTTTAAAGTTGGCGGAGTAGAAACTTTCAAGTGTGGCCCCGAAGGTGCTTTGGATTTTAGGGGATCCATTTATTACTTAGATATTATTAAAAACGAGCGGATTGTTTACTCAGAAACTGTCTATTACAAAAAAGACAAGCTTGCCACAGCTTTAATTACCACTGAACTGAAAAAAAATAATAGTTTCACGATTGTTAATATGACGATTCAAGTAATTTCCTATTGTGGCGAAAAAATGCTTAAAGGTTATGAGTCTGGCTATAAATCTTCTCTTAATAGTTTAAGTAAATATCTTTCCTAAACACTGCTCAGGCATTTATAGACCAGCGCTGAGATAACAAATATCCACATTACTTAAACGTACTTTTAAAGGACACGTCATCTCATGGGTATCAACCGTTACGTAACCGGACGCCGATCCCGAACAAGACCACTCCCATAGCAGAAATGGTTCATCTGGATCCATCATCCCCACTTGTAAGGTTAGTGCTCTAAAACTAGACAACAAACACTGACTTTAGGTGATAAAACCCACCTGTTACTTTAGGGACAAATAGAAACATAAATAGACGCCGAAAGGCGACTGTTTGGATTCTTGGTGGCCCGGGGCGTAATAGTTGCTGGTTAGTTAAGCTTCATCAACAATAGCCCAAGTGCTATCGCCTAACTTTTTGACTGCGTAGGAATAGGTCCAGTTATGGGGAATGCCGCAACTCCAAGCATTTGGTCCATTATGAATCAATAGGTTGGATTGATTTTTTTGATCAATGTATAAGTGATAAACTTTGCCATGAATCGGATTAAAACTAAATTTAGCCGCGTGAACCATTTCTGTAGCATCCAGTCTAGCTTGTAATGCCTTAGCCTGCTTTACCAATACTGCAGCTTGCTCCATGATCCGATCATACTCAAGTTGGGCATTTTGCCTGGCTATATTGACTGCCTTGTCTTTTTCTTCAAGGACTTTGATCGGTGCAAATACAGGAGCACTCACTTCCATAGGATACTCAATGGCAGCGTGTCTGGCCGGATCGTTATCTTCAATTCGCATGGCTTATCCTTGGAAATTATTAACAATACCTTTATTATCCCTAATTTCAACGATTGCTGCAGACGCGATTCACCTGGGAAAATTAAATAATCTTAATCACACCACTTCAATTTTATTAGGTGCGACCAGAAGCGCCCGTCCAAAACGTGTCCCTTTTGGGTGAGAAAAAACTGGATCTATACTAGTACTGTAGGCACTTTTTAGTCTAATATTTTCTTCATTATCGGTAGTTGCTATTTGTATATTAGTCGTTTCCACCCAAAAAACAAGTAATCCTACTATTCCATTTTCACCACCATAAAAATTAAAGCGATTGTTGATAAGCATTTACACCATAGAAACTTTAAAGAAATAGGTCTAATTAGAGTTGTTTAAACGTAGGTAATATTCTATGGAGAGAAAATCGTAACTACCCTCCAATATATATACTTATTGACTCTACAGGCTGTCAGTATTTTAGTGGTAGCCCGGGGCGGATCGACCACGGACTAGGATATCTTATCTTGTTTCTAGACTGTTCTTTAAAAGGACCATTTTCTCTTGCTCAAAGATAACAAATTTATTATCTTGCTTCCATAGCTTATTCCATCATTTATTTCAGTAAAGAAATTCAAGAAGAAATCATAAATGTACCTGTAGCACTTCAAGCTCGTTATATTGGCTTGTCTGATCGATTGATTGAGTATGGTCCGAATTTAGGTTTGCCGCATACCGATGCTTTCGGTGGAGGTCTGTTTGAATTTAGACTTAAAGGTGCTGAGGGTATTGCATGAGTTTTCTTTTGTACGATGGTAGGACAAGAAATTGTCATACTCCACAGTTTTATTAAGAAGACTCAAAAGACGCCAGCGAAAGAATTAAAACTTGCTAAGCAACGTAGGAAGGAGTTAAAGAAATGCAATAAAAATAACTAAACCCTTAACCCACAAACAAATGGTCAGCAAGATGCTCAAGAATCCAGCTGTTAAAGCCGAGGTAGAAAAACTCAATCGTGAAGAGTTCGCCATTCTCGATGAGATTCTGACTGCTAGAAAAGAAGCGGGCCTTTCTCAGGCTCAAATTGCTAAACGCATGGGAACACAAACCCCAGCTATTGCTAGACTAGAAAGCTCCCTTGCTACCGGAAAGCATTCCCCAAGCCTAAGCACCCTAGAAAGTACTCGGTAGCATTAGTCAAACGAGTTGAGCTTTATTTACTCTAAATGCTCATCCGCCAGCCCAAAAGAAAATAGCCCAACAAGTGAGCTATCGTAATTCTTGGGTGCCTGGGAGGATTCGACCAGGGGCGAAGAGTTCTAATCCCTATAGCATAATTTCACTAATCTCAATTAAGTTCTGGTCTGGGTCGCGGACATAAACCGAGTTAATTTTTGAAGTAGCTCCGGTGCGAATAATTGGCCCCTCAATGATTGGCCAATTCTCTTTATGTAAGTTTTTGATAACTTCTCTGATTGATTTATCAGTAATAAAACATAGATCCAATGATCCCGGGGTAGGAATATTCGCCTTGGGCTCAAACTCTTTACCCTTCATATGAAGATTAATCTTTTGATTACCAAATTTAAATGCTTTTCGCTCAACTGGTGGTGTGCCGCCCACAAATGACTCAAGCTTCATTCCTAAGACGCGAGTATAAAAATCGATGCACTCGGCTTCTTTAGCTGTGGTTAGAACTAGATGGTCTAAGTAATCAATCATATTTTTTCTCTTATACGAAATTAATTAAGCCTACCTAGTTCCCTTAGAAATATTACCCTTCTAACTAAAATCTTAAGTTTTTAAGGCTTATTGTTGGCGGCGCAATTCTTCAACATAACTTGGTTCAGGATGCAATGTGTAGGTGCTTCCCGCCTTTGCAACTTGACCAGGAACTTCATGGCCAACAATCTGCGACAGCTCTTTAGCAAGCTGTAATAACTTAGGTATATTAATACCTGTCTCATAGCCCATGGCATCGAGCATGTGAATGGCATCCTCACTAGAAACATTTCCACTAGCTCCTGGAGCGTATGGGCAACCACCTAAGCCACCAAGTGATCCATCAAATCGAATAATTCCAGATTGGACTGCCGCTAAAATGTTAGCTAAGCCCATCCCCCTTGTGTTGTGAAAGTGCAAGGTCAGCTGAAGACTTGGAAATTGCTTTTGAAACGAATCACACATCTTCTTTACTTGCTCTGGATTAGCCATTCCAGTTGTATCACAAATCGTAAGGCCCCTTACACCAAGATCAGCAAAGCGCTTCGCAAAACCCTCCACAACATCTCGAGAAACTTCACCTTCCATGGGGCAACCAAAGCAGGTTGAGAGTGAAACATTAATTGGCGTTCTGCCATCAACGTATTTAATTACCTCTGCCAAACCTGCAAAGCTCTTTTCTCTTCCCATCCTAAGGTTCGCCAGGTTATGAGTTTCGGATGTGGACATCACGAGATTAAACTCATCAGCCTTAGACTCAAATGCTCGCTCAGCACCCCGAAGATTTGGTACCAGTGCCGTATACTCAACGCCAGAAACTCGTTTAATACGACCCATAACCTCTTCTGCATCTTTTAGCATTGGAATAGCTTTTGGCGAAGTAAATGAAGTTACTTCGATTTTTGCGAAGCCACAGTCACTTAGCTCATCGACCAACTTTACTTTGTCATCAGTCGGAATAAAGTTTGGCTCAATTTGAAAACCATCTCTTGTAACTACATCGTTGAAATAAACTCTTTTCATCATGTTCTTATCTTTAGTTTTTATTAAATAACCTGCTATAAACTTTTAAAGAAGCAACTTGTGTTTGTTTAAACAAATACTTCTTAGGACTTTTTCAATTTTATCGCCAATATCTATTGTAGAAGTCTTCATAGAGGCTGGAGTAATCGGAACTAAGAATTATTGGAACTCTCTCCTCACAAACTGTCCTTTAAAAGGATACGTCATCACTCAAAGAAGTAAAGCGTCTATCTACTAGACACATGATCAAACACTTTGGTCAAAATTAAGCCTGTTTTTATCTTTTTGTTTATTAAATGGCCCATTTACTTTCACATTGGTCCAGTTTAAGAATAGGGCTATCGATACCCAAATTAGATATGGGGCGATCAACCAACTGGAAATAGGAGAATATGATCGTGGAGCAAGCAGGATTGCTAATACCGATAACCATAATCCAATTGCTTCAATTAGAGCCCAGTCCGGTCGGCGCATGCGGAAATACAAAATACTCCAGAAGAGGTTAAACAAGCCGTTCACGATAAAAAGGGTTATCAATATCCGAATCGTTTCATCATCGGGTGCGCGATTATATGCCTTTACAAAAGCAATCCCAGCACATATAAAAATAGTGGTCCACATCGGACCAAAGAGCCAATCGGGTGGCTTCCATCGAGGTTGTTGGAGATTTTTATACCATTCACCAATATCAGTAGCCCAGGCACCTCCAATGGCTAAGACAACACCCCAAACTACAGCAAAAATGATTGGTTTATCGTCTATTAACCATTCTATATTCATGTTTTCTGAAAATTTATTATTGATTGAATATTAATTATGCGCCTTGGCAATATTAAAAACCATTACTAGATTACTACGCTACGATTTATTACAAATCACTTAAATCGATACCTGACCAATGCAAGTATGACGAATCCCCTCATCACAAATTGTCCTTTAAAAGGATACGTCATAAACCTGATATTACCAGTCTAGCGAGAGAGTGAGAACATACTGATCGACAGATTGTGAATCTATAGGATTTGACCGACTACGCTAATAAGTAGGTAGAGACGCCATCAACTACTTTAAAAGAAAATGCCCCGCACGAAGCAGGGCATTATTTGTATTTTGGTGGCCCGGGGCGGAATCGAACCACCGACACAAGGATTTTCAATCCTCTGCTCTACCGACTGAGCTACCAGGCCA
>Ga0209550_10006853_pt1 | contig 10579 bp, 10 predicted proteins | sample LauGreSuBDMM15SN_2_FD_187567 | JGI IMG/M metagenome (GOLD analysis project Ga0209550, IMG submission 187567) | Freshwater lake microbial communities from Lake Michigan, USA - Su13.BD.MM15.SN (SPAdes) (version 5) | ecosystem: Environmental > Aquatic > Freshwater > Lake | place: Lake Michigan... | reverse complement strand
ATTGATCGCCGCCTCATCGATGCGACGGAACCCCTGCTTCACACTACTCCAGCCGTTGCGGGCGAGGCGCTCAAAGGTGCCGAGATCGTGCGCCTCCACCGGGTTGGAGATGCTCCCGAGGCTGCGGATTTGCCCGCCATTTTGGCGCATGACGCGGCGGCGCGGTCCCAGGCGGGGCTGATTGCCGAAAGCCGTGCGGCGCTTGTTTGATCTGCCGCCTTAAGGAGCCTGCTCTTGGATTTTTTGCCTGAACCCTTCCGCAGCATCGTCTCCTTCCTGGTGGTGCTCGGGGTGCTGATTTTCATCCATGAGCTTGGCCATTATTTGGCGGCGCGCTGGCGCGGCGTGCATGTGGAACGCTTTTCCATAGGCTTTGGCCGCGCCATTTATTCGTGGACCGACAAGCGCAGCTGCGAATGGCGGATCGGCTGGCTGCCACTTGGCGGCTATGTGAAAATGCATGGCATGGAAGATTTAGGCGAAGCCGCGCCGGAGCAAGCGGCCGCCTTCCGCCCAGGCGAGACCTTCCATGAGAAATCCGTGGGCGACCGCGCCATTGTGGTGGCCGCTGGGCCCTTCTTCAATTTTGCGCTGGCCGTACTGCTTTTCGCCGCGCTTTTTGTGGTGGTCGGCCAGCCATCGCCAGTGCCGAGTGTGGGCAATGTGGTGGAGGGTTCCGCCGCCGCCCGCGCAGGCCTCGCGCCCGGGGATCGGATCATCGCCCTGGATGGCCAGCCAGTGGAGCGGTTTGAGGCGCTGCAACGCTATGTCCAGGCGCGCGCCGGCCAGGCCATTGAAGTGCTGGTGGCGCGGGGTGATTCGCAAATCAAAGTTATGGCAACCCCGCTGCCTCGGCCCTCTGATGGGCTTGGCATGCTCGGCATCACCGCAGGACTACCGATTTTTGAGAAGCTTGACCCCTTCAGCGCGGTTTGGGCTGGCGTGACGCATACGCTGGACATCACCTGGCAGACCCTGGTTGGCGTTTGGCAGATGATCTCCGGCAGCCGGGGAGCCGAGGATCTGGGCGGACCACTGCGCATCGCGCAAATGTCGGGCCAAGTGGCGAATATGGGGCTTTCAGCCTTCATTACCTTTGCCGCCCTCCTTTCCGTCAATCTGGCATTGATTAATCTTTTCCCGATCCCGGTGCTGGATGGCGGGCATTTGCTGTTCTACGCCGCCGAGGCGATCCGGGGCCGGCCTTTGCCCCTGAAGGCACGGGAATATGGCTTCCGGGCGGGCTTTGCCCTCCTGATCGGGCTGATGATTTTCGCCACTTGGAATGACCTGGCACAGCTTGGCGTGGTGCGCTGGGTAAGTGGGCTGCTTGGCTGAAGGTTTGGGGGTGGCGAGGGGGGCGCGGCTCGGCTAGGTAGAAACAAGATTTTGAGAGAGATGCCGAGTCCGTGAAGCAGTTACGCGCTCTTCTTGCCCTTTTCGTCTTTCTGGCCCTGGCCTTCCCGGCAACTGCCCAGGAAGCCGCCCGCGGGGGCGGGCGTATTACCGCAATTGAGGTGCAAGGCACCCAGCGCATAGATCCCGATACGGTGCGCAGCTACATGCTTGTTCAGCGGGGCGATGTAGCTGAACAGGACCGCATTGATCGTAGCCTGCGCGCGCTTTTTGCCACGGGGCTGTTCCGGGATGTGACCATTCGGACCGAAGGTGCACGCGTGATTGTGCAGGTGGTTGAGAACCCACTCATCAATCGGGTCGCTTTTGAGGGCAATCGGCGCATTTCCAGCGATATCCTGCGAAGCGTTGTGCTGACCCAGCCGCGCGGTGTTTTCACTCCCGCAGCGGTGCAGACTGATCGGCAGCGCATATTGGAACTTTATGCGCGGCGCGGGCGCTTCCTGGCCACGGTTGAACCCAAGATCGTGGAGCTTGATCAGAACCGCGTTGATCTGGTTTTTGAAATCGTAGAAGGCGACCCAGCCTTGGTGGCGCGCGTCACTTTCGTGGGGAATAATGCCTTTTCTGAATCTCGGCTCAAGGATGTTGTCTCCACCCAGGAACAGGCTTGGTTCCGGCTGCTGTCTTCCAGCGATATCTATGATCCCGAACGCCTGACTTATGACCGTGAATTGCTGCGCCGCTTTTATCTACGGCAAGGCTATGCCGACATACAGGTTACCGGCGCTGCCGGGGAATTGACACCTGATCGTAGTGCGTTTTTCGTGACCTATACGATTGATGAAGGCAGGCGATACCGCGTCGGCAAAGTTGAAGTTTCAAGCGAAATTCCACGCGTGCCCGTCACTGGCTTGCGACCAGAAGTCGAAATCACTGACGGCGAATGGTATGATGGTGACGCGGTAGAACGCGGCAGCACAGCCCTTGCCGATGCGCTGCAGGGGCGTGGTGAAGCCTTCATTGAAGTACAGGCCCGGGTTACACGTAATCCTGAAACCGCCACCATTGATCTCATGTATATCGTGCGCGAAAGCGCGCGCGCTTTTGTCGAACGGATCGATATTTCGGGTAATACGCGCACAGAGGATCGCGTGATACGCAGAGAGTTCCGGCTCGCTGAGGGCGATCCGATGAATGCCAGGCAAATCCGGCGGTCGCGGGATCGCATTCGTGCGCTTGGTTATTTTTCTGATGTGCAGATTACCAATCAACCAGGCTCCGGGCCTGAGCGGGTTAACCTGAATACAACGGTGGTGGAGCGCGCAACTGGTGAATTCACCCTGGGTGGCGGGTATTCTACGGACGCCGGCTTTCTGCTTGATGCTGGCGTGCGTGAGCGCAACCTTCTGGGGATGGGACTGGATGCGCGTATTGGTGGGGTGCTCGCCCAAAAGCGCAGCCAGCTTGATCTTTCGGTTACTGACCCGCAATTTCTCGATCGTAACTTGGCCGCTGGCGCGGATGCCTTCCTGATCAATCGTGACCTGCGTTATATTACTGGGTATCGTGAACGGCGTGCAGGCTTTGCGCTGCGCACAGGCTATGAGATCAATGACCGACTGCGGCAGAACTGGTCTTACGCCCTGATTGACCGCGATATTTACGATATCAACTCCTACGCATCCCGCTTCATTCAGGAGCAGGCCGGGCGGACCTTGCTCTCGCAGGTCTCCACCACCGTAACCTATGATATGCGCGATAGCCGCATTGAACCGCGGTCTGGCTATGTTGTGCGGGTGGGTGGTGATTACGCGGGCATTGGCGGCGATGTGAATTACTTCCGGAGCCGTGCGGATGCACAGTATTATATCCCCTTCGAACGCTGGCTGAATGATCCGGATTTTGTGCTGGTGCTGGCGGCAGGCGGCGGTATTCTAACGCCGCTCGGCGATAAGGATGACCGTATCGTAGACCGCTTCTTCTTGGGCGGCGAAAACCTGCGTGGCTTCTATTTGGGCGGCGCTGGGCCGCGAGATCTGGCAACTGGGGATTCTCTGGGCGGGCAAATCTTGTGGACCTCCTCCGCTGAAATGCGCTTTCCACTCCCCTTGCCAAATGAGATTGGCCTTTTGGGTCGCGCCTTCGTGGACGTAGGTTCACTTCACGGTATTCCAAGCAGCTACTACAATCAGTCGCTTTATCCTGGCGCGAGGCCGGTTGATGATGCCGATCCGCGTGTGAGTGTGGGTGTTGGCTTTTCCTGGCGTAGCCCAATCGGTCTTATCAATATCGACTTCGGCAAGCCGGTCATAAAGCAGGATTATGACAAGGATCAGCTGTTTCGCCTTGGCTTCGGTACACGCTTCTAACACTGGATGATTGCCCCATGAATCGCCTTGTCCTTGCCGCGCTACTGGCCTTTCCCATCATGGCGTCGGCGCAGAACCAGCCGGGCTGGTTTGTCCCTGGCCAACCCCAGGGACAAGCGCAGCAGCAGGGTCAACGCCCAGCGCAACCCGCACCGCAGCGGCCCGCCCAGCCCGCGCCAGCCCCTGCTCAGCTTCCACCAGGTACGCCACCGCCCACCGCCGTGATCGGCGTGGTTGATGTGCCTGAAATTCAACGGGTCTCCACTGCTTTCAGTCAGGTGCGCCAGGAAATTGAACGCCGCCGCGCCAAGTTGAATGAGGATGTTCAAAACGAGCAGCAGCGCTGGCGGGATGAACAGCAGCGCCTTGGTAATGAAAGGGGCGCGCTGTCTCCTGACCAATTGCGCACACGCGAACGTGCGCTGCAGGACCAGATCACCGATGGTCAGCGCATTTTCCGTGATCGCGCGCGAGATCTGGAACAATTGGCCCAGCAGGCGCTGCGTGAGATTGAGCAGGCTCTCGCGATCGTCATCCGCCAGGTTGCTGCCAGCCGCAACATCAATATTGTGCTGCCAAGGCCGCTGGTGATTTTCAATGAACCGCCCTTTGACATGACGGAAGAAGTGGCAGTGCAACTCAATCGTATGATCAGCAGCGTCAATCTGCCACCTGACCCGTCAGCGGCACCTCCGCCCCGCCCGGCCGGCACACCCGCGCCGGCACCCGCAGCCCCACGGCGGAACTAATCGTTTTGGGTGCGGATAGCCGTTTCCATCCCTCCGCCGGGCCGGTTTCGCTCGGCACGCTTCGCGCTGCCTTGGGCCTTGCTTCTGCAGCGGATGATGGGCGGCTTTTTGCAGGCGTGGCGCCGCTGCATCTCGCTGGGGCGGATGATGTTGCCTTCATGGAAGGCCGACGCAATCTACCTGCATTGAAATCCAGCAAGGCCGGCGCAGTAGTGATTGAGCCAGCTTTCGTAGCTCAGGCACCGCCGGGCTGTGTGGTGCTGGAAGCGGCGGCACCGCAGGCGGGTTTCATTCGGATTGCTGGTCTGTTCCACCCAGCGCGACAGCCAAAGCCCGGCATCCACCCAAGCGCGGTGATCGCCGCGGATGCGATCATCGGCCCGGACTGTGAAATCGGTGCCTTTGTTTTCATCGGCGCGGGGGCCGAAATTGGCGCGGGCTGTATTCTCGAAAACCACGTCTCCATCGGTGCGGGCTGCAAGCTTGGCGCGCATGGGCGCATTCATGCCCACGCCAATATGGAATATTGCCTAGCCGGGGATCATGTTGTGCTGCATCCGGGCGCACGCATCGGCAATGAAGGCTTCGGTTTCATCACCACCGCTGAGGGCAAGCATGTTACGATGCCCCAACTTGGCCGTGTGATTATTGGTGATGGGGCGGAGATCGGCGCGGGTAGCTGCATTGATCGCGGCGCGGGTGGCGATACGGTGATCGGACCCGGCGCGCGGATAGATAATCTGGTGCAGATCGGCCACAATGTGACCATTGGACGCGGCGCCGTGATTGTCGCCCAGGTGGGTATTTCAGGGTCCGCCAATATTGGCGATTATGCCGTAATTGCGGGTCAGGCGGGTGTAGCGGGGCACCTCAGCATCGGTGCAAAGGCGCGCGTGGGCGCGCAGGCGGGGGTCATGAATGATGTCCCCGCCGGGACCGATGTTGTGGGCAGCCCGGCCTGGCCGGCAAAGGAAACCTTGCGCGCATTCGCGCGCCTGCGTCGGATGGCGGCGACAAAGGGAAATGAAAAAGCGGGCTGAAGAACATGTCTGAGGAAAACACCACACCCACTGATATTGGCGTTATTGATATCGCCAAGATTATGCATGCGATCCCGCATCGCTATCCTTTCCTTTTGGTGGATCGGGTGGTGGATCTGGTGAAAGATGAAAGCTGCATCGGCATCAAGAACGTCACCATCAACGAGAATTTCTTCCAGGGCCATTTCCCCACTATGCCGGTGATGCCCGGCGTGCTGATCATTGAATGCATGGCACAAACGGCAGCGGTGCTGGTGGTGGAAACCTTGGGGCCTGATTCGGCTGGCAAACTGGTTTATTTCATGACCATTGATAATGCGAAATTCCGCAAACCTGTGGTGCCTGGCGATCAGATGCGCGTGCATGTCAAAAAAGAACGCCAGCGCGGCAATATCTGGAAATTCTCCGCCGAGGCCAAGGTGGATGGCAAGGTGGTGGCAGAGGCGACCTATGCCGCCATGATCCTGGACCGCTGAGCATGACCGAAATTCACGCGACCGCCGCAGTGTCGCCTTCTGCAAAGATCGGCGCGGGTTGCAAGATTGGCCCTGGCTGCGTCATTGGCCCCGATGTGGTGCTGGAAGATGGCGTGGAACTCATCGCCCATGTGGTAGTGGATGGGCATACGCGCCTTGGTGCCGGGGTGAAGGTATTTCCCTTCGCCACCATCGGCATGGCGCCGCAGGATTTGAAATACAAGAATGAACCAACGCGCTGTGAGATCGGCGCGCGCACGCAAATTCGTGAACACGCCACCATCCATCGCGGCAGTGTCGGTGGCGATGGTGTGACGCGCGTTGGCGCAGATTGCCTGATCATGGCGGTCGCGCATGTCGCGCATGATTGCCATTTGGCGGATCGTGTGATCCTGGCCAATAACGTCATGCTGGGCGGGCATGTAGAAATCGCCGATACAGTTTTTGTCGGTGGCGGCACAGCCATTCATCAATTCGTGCGCATCGGCCGCCAAGCAGTGATTGGCGGCATGAGCGGGATTGAGGCGGATGTCATCCCCTATGGTTCCGCCATGGGTAATCGCGCACGGTTGATTGGGCTTAACCTGATCGGACTGAAGCGACGCGGCTTTTCGCGCCCTGAAATCCATGCGCTGCGCGCCGCCTTTCGCCTGATTTTCCGTGAACCGGGCGTTTTCAATGAAAGGCTTGAAGAAGCCGAACGCCGCTTTGCGGATGACAAAAATGTGCAGGAAGTGCTGCATTTCATCCGCAATACTTCTCGCCGCGGGCTCTGCAAGGCGGGACGCGGGGGCGATGATATGGATGATGAAGCGGAATGAGAACCCTCGGCTGCTGCGCGCTTAGGGGCTGAGGCCGCTTATGGCAGAACCCCTCGGCGTAGTCGCGGGCGGGGGCACCCTGCCGCTTCGGGTGATGCAGGCGGCGTCCGCCATGGGGCGTCCCGTGCATGTGGTAGTGCTGGAAGGCCATGGCGATCCCGCTGCCTATGTCGGGCAATCCCATTTGACCTTGCGCTGGGGCTTGGCCGCGCAAATGCTGTCTTGGCTGAGGCAGAACGGCGTGCGGGAAATTGTGCTGGCGGGCAAGGTGACGCGACCTTCTTTGCTGTCACTAAGGCCCGATGCGGCTTCGATGAAGTTGATTGGGCGCATTGGTCGTGCGGCCTTCAATGGCGATGATTCCATCCTGCGCGCCGTGATGAAGGTTTTGGCCGAAGAAGGGTTTGAAGTGGTGGGCGCGCAAGCCCTGCTTGCCGGGCTATTGCCTCAGGCGGCGCTGCTCGGTGGCCCCATGCCGGATGACATTGCACGCACCGATATCGCGCGCGGCATTGCTGTGTGCCATGCGCTGGGCGCGGTGGATGTCGGGCAATCGGTAGTGGTGCAGCAAGGCTTGGTGCTAGGCGTCGAAGCCATTGAAGGCACGGATGCGCTGATCCTGCGCGCGGGCGCTTTGAAGCGCGAAGGCCCCGCCCCCATACTGGTGAAAACACCAAAACCCGCACAATCCCATCTAGCCGATTTGCCCACCATTGGCCCAAAAACCGTTGAGAACGCGCGCGCTGCCGGGCTTCGCGGCTTGGCCTTTCAGGCGGGTGGGACCATTCTATTGGAACGCGAAACCACGATCGCGGCGGCGGAAGCGGCAGGGATTTTCCTGCTGGCTTTCGATCCCGCTGACTACAACAAAGGAGAACAAACATGAGCCAAGGGCGCTTTCTGCATACCATGCTCCGCGTGGGCAATCTGGAACGCAGCGTTGATTTTTATACGAAGCTGCTCGGCATGAAGGAATTGCGCCGGCGCGATGTGCCGGATGGCAAATATACGCTGGTTTTTGTGGGCTATGCCGGAGAGGAAACTGGCGCTGGCGTGATCGAACTTACCTATAATTACGGTGTAGAGAAATACGAACTCGGCACTGCTTTTGGGCATCTCGCGGTCGGTGTGCCGAATGTAACCGCCACCTGCGATACGCTGCGCGCCGCGGGTGTGAAGATCACGCGCGAACCGGGTCCGGTGAAATTCGGCACCACCGTGATTGCCTTCATCGAAGACCCGGATGGCTACAAGATTGAACTGATTGAAAGGGCGTGATCCGCCGTAGCGGATCAGCTTATTGGTCACAAAAAACCGCGCGGGGTTGCCCCGCGCGGTTCTTGTTTGAAGGCAAAACTTCAGCCGATGCGTTCGCCATGCAGGGCGACATCAAGCCCTTCGCGCTCTTCTTCCTCAGTCACCCGCAGTCCCACAATGACATCGGTGATCTTGAGCAGGATCCAGGTAGCAATCGCCGTATAGGCCATGGTGGCGGCAACCGCGATCATCTGCTTGATGAACTGATCCATCCCGCCGGAGAGCCCTTCCGGCACCGCTGTGGTTGCCGACAAAGGCCCATAGGCCAGGAAGCCCACCATCAGCGCGCCAACAATGCCGCAAATCCCGTGCACGCCGAAAGCATCCAGGCTGTCATCGTATTTCAGAGCGTGCTTGAGGATCGTCGCCCCCCAATAGCCCGCCACACCGGCAACCAAGCCAATGATCAGCGCGCTACCCGGCAGCACGAAGCCAGCGGCAGGCGTAATCGCCACCAGCCCTGCCACCGCGCCAGAAATAGCACCCAGCACCGAAGGCTTACCCTTGCCGATCCATTCCGCGAGCGTCCAGGAAAGAACCGCCGCCGCCGCGCCGATTTGCGTGACCAGCATCGCCATGCCCGCACGACCGCCTGACGAACCCAAGGCAGAGCCGGCATTGAAGCCAAACCAGCCCACCCAGAGTAGCGCAGCCCCGATCACCGCCAGGCCCAGATTGAAGGGAGATAGATTTTCAGTCCCGTAGCCAATCCGCTTGCCCAGCACCAGCGCAGCGACAAGGCCCGCCACGCCCGCATTGATATGCACTACGGTGCCGCCAGCAAAATCCAGCGCGCCGAGTTCAAAAATCCAGCCATTCGGATGCCAGACCCAATGCGCGATCGGCGAGTAGACCAGCAAAGTCCAAAGCCCAATAAATACCAGCAGGGCAGAGAACTTCATCCGATCCGCAACCGCGCCCGTGATCAGCGCCCCGGTAATGATCGCAAAGGTCATCTGGAAGGTCAGGAAGATGGATTCGGGAATGGTGGTGGCAACCGCCGCATCACCGGAGCCGAGCGTAAAGGGCTTGTCCCAATTGTCAGCCAAACCGCCCAGGAAGAAACGCGAAAAATCGCCAATCCAGGCATTACCCTCACCAAAGGCCAAACTATAGCCGGCGACCATCCAAAGCACCGAAACCAGGGCGCAGATGGCGAAAGACTGCATCATGGTGGCCAGCACATTCTTCTTGCGCACCATGCCAGCATAGAACAACGCCACACCCGGCACCGTCATCATCAGCACCAAAGCGGTACTAATCAGCATCCAGGCGGCATCGCCCGTATCCACTTTCGCCTCATCTGCGGCGAAGGCTGGCGCTGCGGCCATGGCAAGAAAAGCTGCGGCGGAACCGCAGCGCGCGAGGAACCTCATGGGTTGTCCCTTCTTTTGCAATGATTTGGAAATCGGGCTCACAGCGCGGACTCATCCGTCTCGCCGGTGCGGATGCGCAAGGCGCGTTCCACATCCATGACGAAGATCTTGCCGTCGCCAATCTTGCCGGTGCGTGCCGTTGTTGAAATGGCTTCCACCACCGCATCCACCATCTCAGCGGGCACGGCCACTTCGATCTTCACCTTGGGCAGGAAGCTCACATGGTATTCCGCGCCGCGGTAGATTTCGGTCTGGCCCTTCTGGCGGCCAAAACCTTTCACTTCAGTCACCGTCAGACCCTGCACGCCAAGCGGGGTCAGTGCCTCTCGCACTTCGTCGAGCTTGAAGGGCTTGATGACAGCCATAACGAGTTTCATCGCGCTTTCCGTTCCTCTCTCTGGGCGGGAACCGACCCCGCGTCACACAGTGGTTTCCAAATCCCGTGCCAGCCTGAGGGGCCAGAAATGCCCCCCATTCGCGCGATAAGATGGGCTTAATCGCACCAATAATATGCATTTGCCGATTTTGTGTGCATTTAATGCGCAGTGTTTTAAGGCTTGGTAGCCCTCGCTTGCCCCGGTAGACTAAGGGCATGACAGACTCACCTGATGTAGATGTTTGCGTGGTAGGCGCCGGGCCGGTCGGCGCCACTCTGGCGGCGCGCCTGGCAAGCGCCGGGATCAGCACCGCGGTGATTGATGCTGCCCCTCTGCCAACGATGGAAATGCCAGCCTTTGATGGGCGCGCCTATGCCATTGCGCTGACCTCGAAGCGGCTATTGGATGCCGCCGGCGTCTGGGAAAGGCTGCCCGTGACCCCCTGCCCCATTCTTGGCATCCGGGTTGCCGATGGCCGGCCGGGCGAGCCCCCCTCTCCCTTTTCCTTGCATTTTGACCATGCCGAGCTGGGCGAAGAACCCTTTGGTTGGATGGTGGAGGCCCGTTCGCTCCGCATCGCGCTCAATGCGCATTTGCCGAAGCTATCCAACCTGGCTGTGCATGCCCCGGCCAAGGCCGAGGTGGTGCGGGATGCGGATGGCGCGACCATTACGCTTTCCACTGGTGCCCAATTC
>Ga0209550_10006849_pt1 | contig 10583 bp, 5 predicted proteins | sample LauGreSuBDMM15SN_2_FD_187567 | JGI IMG/M metagenome (GOLD analysis project Ga0209550, IMG submission 187567) | Freshwater lake microbial communities from Lake Michigan, USA - Su13.BD.MM15.SN (SPAdes) (version 5) | ecosystem: Environmental > Aquatic > Freshwater > Lake | place: Lake Michigan, USA... | reverse complement strand
GTATTACAAAAAGCCTGTGCGAAAGAGCCTTCGGCGAGATACAGCTCTGCGAAGGAGATGCGGGGTGCGGTGGAGGGGTTGATTCAAGCAAAATCCAAACCCAATCCCGAATGGGAAAAAATGGAAGCCGAGCATAAGAAACGAATGGAGGAGCTTCGTAAAAAAGAGGAGGAGTTGCAGGCTAGGGAAAAAGTTGTAGTACAGGAGAGAAAGATAGACACTGTAAATACAACAGTAATAACCAAGCAAACTCCAGATTCATTTACCAACTCTTTAGGCATGGAGTTTGTTTTAATACCTGCAGGGGAGTTTATGATGGGGGCTGTACCGCAAGATAATGAGGCCTTTGATAATGAAAAGCCACAGCATAAGGTTCGGATTACAAAGCCTTTTTATATGGGGAAGTATCCTGTAACACAGGAAGAGTGGGAAAAACTCATGGGGAATAATCCATCGAGTTTTAGTAAGGCTGGAAAGAGAGCCCCTGTGGAACAAGTAAGTTGGAATGATTGCAAGGAATTTATTAATAAGCTAAACCAAAAAGAAGGGAAGACCTATCGCCTACCTACTGAGGCAGAGTGGGAATACTCTGCTCGTGGTGGTGATTCGGGAGGTTCAACTATTTATACTTATGGCAATGATGGAAGTAAATTGAGGGACTATGCTTGGTTCGATGATAATTCAGGAAATACTACACATCCAGTTGGACAGAAGAAGCCAAATAGTTTGGGATTGTACGATATGATGGGAAATATATGGGAATGGTGTGGGGATAGGTATCATGATGAATATTATAAAAACACTCCTAATGCTGATCCAAAAGGTGCTGATAAGGGTGTTAACCGGGTTCTCCGTGGCGGTTCCTGGGGCAACGATGCTGAGCGCTGCCGTCTCTCGGATCGGGATTTCAGCAACCCCGATTACAGGTACTTTAACTGCGGTTTCCGCTTAGTTCTCCTCCCATAGTTTAGTTGAAAGCTCTTCGGTCATTCCCTTTGAGCATGGGAGAGTGGAAGGAAGCTATTGACATTAGCGGATGCGAATAGGCAATGCGAACTGGAACGGATAATTTGAAAAAAGCGTGATATCTGGAAAATCTGGAGGGGGGGTAAAGGGGGGTACCCCCTTTGCATTTTATTATGAGTGAGTCAAAACTGCTACTTTATAAAAAATTTTATGATATTTTTTACCTCACCCCCGATTGGTTTGGAATTGTAGTACGTTTTTGTGTTGACCCCTCTCTCCACTGCGTGATAGGGCTACGCAGTAGAGAGGAGGTAATTAGTGAATAGTAAACGTATACTGGTAATTATAAAGTTACCCCTCTCTGTTTCGTATCAGTATAACGAAATGGAGAGGGGTGTATGCGGAATTGTAGTGCAATATTGGATAGTAGGGGTGAGGTACAAAAGAATTTATCTAATCAAAAAAAATATGGAATCGCTTTTGAAGATGCCATTTTCGTCTTTTCAGATTCGGAACACCTTTCTATTCCTGGTTTGGATATATTCAATCCACAAAGGGGAAAAAATGAAAAAACAATATAATTTTTCAAAGGGAATCAAGGGTAAATTTTATATTTCAGAAGAGGAGATCCAACTTCCCCTCTACTTAGATAAAAAGAATCAAGATTTCTATACTAAGCTTGCAAAAAAGCAAAACAGATCTCTCTCTGAGGTAATCAATATTCTCCTAAGCAAAGAAAAAGATTTACTCAGTCAGTTTATTCCATAAATCACCTTGGCTACAGAATACGTAAAAACCATCGAATGTCCCAAATGCCGGTATAAGAATGTAGCTGGCACCAAATTTTGTGGGGACTGTGGGATTCCCCTTGCGGTGGGGGTGCCCCTGAACTGTGGCAAATGTGGAACAGAAAATCCACCCGGGCAGAAATTTTGTGGGAGTTGTGGAAATACCCTAGAAGCAAATGCCGAAACCGATCCCGATATTCGCCATCTCCAAGAAGCCCTCAAAGAGAGATATGTCATACTAAAATCCTTAGGAGAAGGGGGATTTGGTCGTGTATTTTTAGCAGAGCATACAGGACTCAAGCAAAAGCATGTCATAAAAGTTTTGAGTGCGGATAGTAGCCGTAGTACAGATATTCGAAACAGATTCTTTCAGGAGGCACAGGTGATAGCCCGCCTGAAGCATCCCAATATAGTTCCCATCATGGATGTGGCAGAATATGGGGGAAGACCGTATTACATCATGAGCTACCTGGAAGGAGGAAGTTTAGAAGACTTACTCCTAAAAGAGAAAAAGCTGTCAGTTGATTCGGCACTGAATCTTGTAGGCAAACTATTATCCGCCCTCTCGGAAGTACACAAAAAAGGGATCATCCACAGAGACCTCAAACCAAGCAATGTTTTACTAGATGAATCGGGAGAGCCAATCCTCATAGATTTTGGAATAGCCAGAGTGGACGAAGGAGGAGGAACAAAAACCCGAACGGGATTTTCCATAGGAACACCGCAATACATGAGTCCTGAACAATTGGATGCGGGGCCCATCAATTTGACAACAGATCTCTATTCTATGGGAATTATGCTCTTTGAACTATTGACAGGAAAGCCTCCTTTTGTGGGAAGCATAAGTTCTCTTATCACCCAGCACAATGCTGGTGTACTGCCTTCGATAACTGAAACCCATTTGGCGGAAGAGATACAGTTAGTACTACAAAAAGCCTGTGCGAAGGAGCCTTCTGCGAGATATGGTTCTGCGATGGAGATGAGGGAGGCGGTGTTGGGGATAGTGCGGAAACTTAATGGCAGTCCCATAGAGTCAGGAAAACAGGAACCCACACCGAATCCTGTACTACAGAGAGAAGAAAAGGCGGGTGAAGAAAAAATAATGGAAGTTCCGGGACCCTTGGAACCACCGAGAGAAAAAAGTACACCGAAAACGAAACCTGAGAAGAATCCGAAACTACCGTGGTTTCAAAATAAGAAGATTCTCGCTGGAGTGGGGGCTTTGGTTCTGGTGGCAGTTGGATGGGTGATTAATATGGAAAAGGCACCGGGAGAGATGGTAGAAGTAATTCGCCTCGAAAAATTTACTAATTCCATAGGGATGGAGTTTCTGTTAATCCCTGCGGGTAGCTTTGAGATGGGCTGTTCAGAGGGAGATGATTTATGTAATGATAATGAGAAGCCGAAGCATTCCGTGACTATCAGCCAATCATTTTATCTAGGAAAGTTTGAGGTAACCCAAGCACAGTGGAAGGCTGTGATAGGAAGTAATCCCTCAAATTTAAAGAACTGTGGGGATAATTGTCCTGTAGAGAATGTGAGTTGGAATGACGTACAGGCTTTTATTAAGAAGCTTTGCAGTTTAGAAAACTTCAATCCATGTAAGTATCGCCTACCTACGGAGGCGGAGTGGGAATATGCGGCCAGGGCGGGTTCTACGGGAAGAATCTATACAGATAGTATGACAATCAAGGGAGATTACAATTCTCCAGAATTGGATTTAATAGGATGGTATGCAGGAAATAGTGGAGTGAGTTATGATGGTGGATGGGTGTGTTCTCATTGGAATGGAAAACCATGGACTTCGGATTACTGCGGAACTCATCCTGTGGGTCAGAAGAAATCGAATGCTTGGGGATTGTACGATATGAGTGGAAATGTATCTGAATGGATTGGTGATTGGTATGATGAGAGTTATTATCAAAAGAGTCCTAAAATTAATCCTAAGGGAGCTGATACTAGTGAATTCCGAGTTATCCGTGGTGGCTCCTGGACCTCTGATGTTAAATTTAGCCGACTTTCATTTCGATATGGAAGCACTCGTAGTTTCATGGATTGCGGTTTCCGCCTTGCTCTCGTCCCATAGTTTAGTTGAAAGCTCTCTCCTAGGATAGGGTTTGAAACCCTATCCTAGGAGATGGGAATGGTGGTGGTTCGATACGCCACTAAACAGAAAGTGGCTTTTGATCACATCGTTTGATGACCGAATATTTTTGTAGTACGAGAATTTATTTTGACCTCACCCCCGAAATATTAGAATTGTACTACATTTTCGTATCAACCCCGCTCTCCACTGCGTGATGGGGCTACGCAGTAGAGAGGGTGTAGATAGTTGAATATTTGAATACTAACCAGACCGTTGACCCAGGCTCTCGAAATCAACTATACTTTAGAATAGTGGAATTGAAAGGATTTTCCGTAAAGCCGGGGTTTCGAGTGACCTCAACCACCGGGGTTGTTTTGTTCCTACGTTGTATGATTGGGCTAAGAAGTAGAGAAGGGGTATTTTATTTATAGTAAACATATAATGGCTACTAATAAATTACCCCTCTCTGTGCCATCTCTTTTTAAATGGCATGGAGAGGCGGTGTATGCTAAAAAGTAATACAATTCAGAAAAGTAGGGGTGAGGTACAAAAAGTTTTCCTCTAATTGAAATTCCCCATAATTTTTCATATAGTTTTGAATGTATCTCACTTACTGCGTAAATTTTAGGATTTATAGTAAATCTAATTTTCCTAGAGAATATTTTGTGTGAATCTCCCAAGTATCTACCACGCTTGTATATTTATATTATTTTCCAAACTTTCTATTTTTATCAGCCACTTTGTTGAGTATAAAAAATAAATTTTTATTCATTGACTTTACTCCTGAAATTTACAATATTTTCAAAGTTAATAGAAAGGAATGGTGAATGTGAGATGATTAGGCTATTAGGTTTTTTTCTTTTTGGGTTGTTGGGAATCGTACTTTTTATTTTAAGTGGATTTACTCTCTGGACGTATGCAAACACTCCTTTTCATCCCTTTACAACCTATGAGTGGGAAAATTCTGAAATTTTTAGAATCAATAAGGAAGATCCTCATGTAACACTCATACCCTTTCCTGATTCATTGGGTATCCAAAAAGAAGTTTCTGAATTTGAGGTTAGTTTGAATGGAGATTGGAAATTCCATTGGTCGAATAATCCAAAAGAGAAGCCTCATTCCTTTTTTGAGAATTCATTTGATGATAGCAAATGGGATTTGATTTCTGTTCCCTCCAATATGGAAATGAAGGGATATGGATATCCTATTTATTCCAATATGAACAATCCATTTGCTAAAGCTGGTAAAATGTCCTTAGCTCATCCTTTTGATAAAAGCCCTCCCTATATAACATTTTTGAGCGGGGTAAACCCACCTTATATTTCGTATGACCACAATCCTATAGGTTCCTATAGAAGAAAGTTTACAGTATCAAGCCAATGGTTTAAGCGTAAGACATATATACATTTTGCAGGGGTAAAGAGTGCTTTTTATGTTTGGGTAAATGGTAATAAGGTTGGGTACAGTCAGGATAGTATGACACCTGCTGAATTTGATATCAGTGAATATGTCAAAGAAGGGGAAAATAATTTAGCAGTAGAAGTTTACTGCTGGTCGGATGGATCTTTCCTAGAGATGCAAGATATGTGGAGGATGAGTGGTATCTTTCGAGAGGTATCTTTGGTATCTAGAAACGTACTACATATTAGAGACTTTTTTTTAAAACCTAAGTTAGATGCAGGTTATATAGATGGAACCCTAGAAATCGAAGCTGAAATAAAAAATTTTCAGAGTGAATGGGAGGGAAAAGAAGTCTATCTGGATATACAACTCTATTCGCCCGATGGTAAGTTGGTTCAATCTTTAAAAAGTGAAACGGTAAAGTCTCCATCTAGAAGTAAGCTAGTAAATTCTAATAGCAAATTGAATGTAACCAATCCCTTAAAATGGACTGCTGAAACCCCAAATCTATATACCGTGATACTAGAATTAAAATCCACTTCTGGAGAAATATTTGAAGCTCTGGGGTCCAAAATTGGATTTAGAACTGTGGAAATAAAAAATGCACAACTGCTTGTGAATGGAGTTCCTATCTATATCAAAGGTGTCAATAGGCACGAAATGCATCCTGATTCAGGGCAGTCGGTCAGCAAAGAACAGATGATTACTGACATACGAATCATGAAACAAAACAATATCAATGCTGTTCGCACCTCACACTATCCCAATTCTCCCTATTGGTATGACCTTTGTGATGAGTATGGTCTTTATGTAGTGGACGAAGCCAATTTAGAGACCCATGGAATACGTGAGTCTATTCCAGGGAGTAAGCCAGAATGGAAAGAAGCTACCTTAGACAGAATGAAAAATATGGTGGAGAGAGATAAAAATCATCCTTCTATTATTATCTGGTCCTTGGGGAATGAAGCTGGTAAAGGGGAAAATTTCCGTACCATGGCAGAGTATGCAAGGAAACGGGATCCTTCCCGACCCATTCATTATGAACAATGGCCTGAGATCAGTGATATTGTAGCTCCCATGTATGCAAGTGTATCTCAGGGAACCTATGCAACTCCTAAGGGAGAGTTAAATGAATTTATGTATTCCACACTCTCTTCGGATCATGGGACTCGACCTATTGAGGAATGGGGAAATTTATCCTCTGCAACCAAACCTCTTATCCAATGTGAGTATGCCCATGCAATGGGAAATAGCTTGGGGAATTTTCAGGATTATTGGGATGTTTACGAAAAATATCCCAATCTACAGGGTGGGTTTATCTGGGACTTTGCCGATCAGAGTTTTATCAAAAAAGACAAGAATGGGAGAGAATTTTGGGCTTACGGAGGAGACTACGGACCACCTGGGACATTGTCTGATGCCACATTTTTAAACAATGGAATTATTACCCCCGATAGAAAACCCAACCCTGCACTACAGGAAGTGAAGCATGTGCATCGATTTGTAAGACTTAAACTTTTAGATTTAAAATCCCGTGAATTTTTATTAGAGAACAAATTTCAATTTCGAAATCTACAGGAAATAGGTTTCTATTGGGAATTGATGGAGAATAGCAATCGATTAGAATTGGGGAAGAGCTTTAAAGATGAATTCGGTGCGAGTGTAAATTCCCTATCCTTAAAGGCGGGTAGCACACAAAAGATTAAGATTCCTATTTCAGATTTTCCATCTAAAGCTGGTAAACAATATATTCTCAATATTAACTTTACTGAAAAAGGTAAAACAAAATGGGCAGACGAAGGATATGTGATTTCACAGGAGCAATTTATCCTAACTGATAAATATGTACCACAAATCGAAATCAAGTCTGATACCCTCTCTAAAATAGCATTAGTAGAGGATGAAACCGAGGTTCGTATCAAAACTGATTCCATTGAATTTAAGTTGAATAAAAGCAAAGGCGTGGTACATTCAATCAAAAGAAAGAATATAGAATACTTAAGCTCCCCAATCATTCCAAATTTTTGGAGATCTGAAACGGACAATGATTTAGCTGAGTTAAGACTTTTTTCAAAAAATGAAAATCTTGTCTGGAAGGATGCTTTTAAAAAATCAAAACTGTTATATGTTAAAAGTACCCAAGTTAATTCAGGTCAAATTCGTATAGAAACTAAATTTGAATTATATCCTAAAAATTCCACCGTAACCTTGGTGTACGATTTTTATGGAAATGAAGAAGTCTCCATTGATTTTCAATTAGAATCCTCCAAGGAAAATCCAGATTTACCCAAAATTGGTATGACCTACAAAATCAAAAATGAGTTCCAAAACATGGAATGGTTTGGCAGGGGACCCTATGATGATTATGAGGATCGAAAAAGTGGAGCTTTTATAGGAAAATACACTGGGATTGTAAAACAATTATTTCACAACTATCCACATCCTCAGGAGAATGGAAACCATTCGGATACAAAGCATCTGTTATTAACAAATAAAGATGGATTGGGGCTATTAGCAATTGGCATTCCCGCCCTAAATGTAAGCGCCTGGCCTTATTCATTAGAGAATATTGACCAAGCTCTCCATACAAATGAACTTATAGATGATGGAAATATCACAGTAAATATAGATTATAAACAAAAAGGCGTAGGCGGAGATACGGCTTGGGATGAACGATCCAGACCCCATCCTCAGTATCGGATACCTTCTGGTAACTATACCTATAAATTTAAGCTGAGAGTATTTGATAAGAAAATTGATAATATTTAAAATATGGAAAGACATAAGATAATTGACATCCTTAGAGGTTTCTCTCTCTTCGGTTTATTTTTAGTACACCTACCCCTTCTAGGGAATAGTAGTTTTTTATCTTTAGAATTAGAAACTGCCTCCAAATTGGAGGATAAGATATCCTATTTATTATATTATATCTTTTTTGAAGCCAAGCTCTTTCCTATATTCTCCTTTTTATTTGGGTACGGTTTTGCATTACAGCTACAAGGGAAGGCAGGAAAAGATTCTTCTCTGTTCTTAAAGAGATTACTCGGACTTGCTATACTTGGGATCTTGCACAATGGTCTATTTTTTAATGGAGATATATTATTTACATATGCCTGTCTGGGGTTCATTCTCTATACCCTAAGAAATAAATCTGACAAACTACTCCTCGGAATAGGTCTCGTATCTTTTCTTTTTTCTTCTGTGACTTTTTATATAATTGGTAGTACACCCGTTACGGATGGGGAAATGCAAAAACTTATCATAGATTTCAAGGCATCTAACGAATTGAACTATTGGAATTCTGTACTTTCGAGAGTACATGGTGGAATTGCTATATTTCTATTTACATTTTTAAACAACTGGCCTACTTCATTTGCCATGCTTGGATTTGGATTTGTAGCAGGAAGGAGAAATGCTCTTACAGATCCATCTTTTTTAGAGAAGATACCATCTTATTTTCCCTATTTATCTTTAGCTATAGGTATCACTGGAGGAATTTGTAGTACATTCCATGACTATTTTTCAATATCAAAAGGAATTGGAATGGGTATTTTTGCATTAGCTTCTCCATTTTTAAGTTTTTGTTATGTTTATTTTATTATTTATATAGCTAAAAGAAATATGTTACCTTGGTTAACTGAAATCTTTAGTCGAAATGGGAGATTATCGCTTAGTATTTATCTCAGTGAATCTATCCTTATGGGAATTCTTTTTCAGGCATGGGGATTTCATCTCTTTGATAAATTGAGACTTCATGAACTTTTATTAATGGCAATACCAAGCTATTTAACTTTGAGTATTTTATCGTACTACTGGTTTCAAAAAATGGAAATGGGCCCTATGGAATGGGTTTTGAGGACATTTGTAAAATCTCTAAGTAGAGAAAAGTAATGAAGTTTTCTCATACAGAAATAGAGCCATATCTTACTTAATCCTAAGTATGTATTGTTTTTCTTGACTAAATTTTGAATATTCTTTAAAATGAGACCTATGGAAGCTACACTGACAAAACGATTAACTTATTCCGATTATGTTCAGATGACACCACCTGACTCTGGAAAGTTTCAGCTCATCGAGGGAGAACTTATCTCAATGACATCACCCAACACAAAACACCAAGGAATTATTCTTTCCATTTCTTTCCATCTATATTCATACCTACTTAAAAATAGATTAGGTAAAATATTTCTTTCCCCTATGGATGTAATTTTAGGAGAGAATAACACTTACCAACCAGATCTTTTATTTATATTAGAATCCAATAAGAAAATTATAGAAGAAACTAAAATCAATGGAACACCCGATATGGTTGTAGAAGTTCTTTCTCCCTCCAATGCGTACTACGATCTTGTTATAAAAAAGAAAATCTATGAATCTTCGGGTGTAAAAGAGTACTGGATTGTCGATCCTATCCAAGATACCTTGGATTTATATGTGTTACAAAATAATAAATTTCAACATAAAGTCCAAATCGAAAAAAAAGGAATCATTCCCTCAGAAATTTTCCCCGGTTTAGATTTGGATTTAGAACAAATTCTTCAATAGATAATCAAAAGTATAGAAATTGTATAAATGGGAAAGATGGTGAAGTCCAAATTCCTCCGTTTTCTTCTTGTGTACTTTACAAGGAATATGTAAAGTTGAAAGAGTAAGTCTTATGTTAAAATTAACTACAAATTTCTTCTACTGTAATATGAAAGTCTGGAATGATTGATTCTGTATTACAATCATCATTGTCGGTACAGTATAACGAAACTTGTGGTGAGCATAGTCTAATTATGGAGAGGCGGTGTAAGCAAAATAGATAGAAAAGATAAATCAACTTCTAAGATTTCCATAGCATACTTCCGGAAGATTCTAGATATTAATATAGTACTTTTAAAATTTTTTATTAACATCTTTCCATTTTTGATTATCATCTAGTTCAAAAAATTTTTCTTTTAAAAGATATAATTCACTTCTATGATTAAATAATCTATATCTTATTTTATGATTTGTTTCTAAGGTAGGGTCTTTTAAAAATTGATTTACTATATTTTGTGATTTATCTTTATTAATTTTCTTTTTCTTTAAAAAGGAACTATGTATAAAAAATAATCTTGGATCCATTAAAATCATATATAAAGGATCAGTATTGTCAATTTCAATATATGAGAAATATTTTCTTTTTAAAAAATAAGATAGCAGTCTTACCTCTTTTTGTTCTGGTTCATTTAAGTTAATTTTACTTTTGGGAACGAAGTCATACAAATGGGATAATGGAATTGAAAAGATCAACCCAATGATTATTGGTGAGAAATAAAATAAAATAGATATAGACAATTTATATAAAAAAGTACTTA
>Ga0209550_10006848_pt1 | contig 10583 bp, 8 predicted proteins | sample LauGreSuBDMM15SN_2_FD_187567 | JGI IMG/M metagenome (GOLD analysis project Ga0209550, IMG submission 187567) | Freshwater lake microbial communities from Lake Michigan, USA - Su13.BD.MM15.SN (SPAdes) (version 5) | ecosystem: Environmental > Aquatic > Freshwater > Lake | place: Lake Michigan, USA... | reverse complement strand
TCCGCGATTAGAGGGTGTCTTTGGTGATGCTCAATGGACAAACTCAAATCGATTAAGTAACACAATGTTGCGCAATCTCATTGAACATTTCTCTATGTACGACTTGCGCATTGCAAACGTTCCAGAGGACGAACTCGGCCAAGGGTACGAATTCCTTGTAAAGAAGTTTGCTGACGATGCCGGCCACACCGCACAAGAGTTCTATACCAACCGCACGGTTGTCCACCTGATGACAGAGTTGTTAAAGGTGAAGCCGGGCGAGAGCGTTTATGATCCAACGTGCGGAACAGGCGGAATGCTTCTCTCGGCGTCGCGCTATTTGAAGGCGCAGAACAAAGAACACCGCAATCTCCGTTTGTTCGGGCAGGAGCGCAACGTCACCACGTCGTCTATTGCGCGTATGAACCTTTTCCTGCATGGAATTGAGGACTTTGAGATTGCACGCGCTGACACGCTTGAGGATCCTCGATTTGCGGAAAACGACCATCTGCGCACATTTGATGTGGTTCTTGCCAACCCTCCATATTCCATCAGCCAATGGAATCGCGAAGCGTGGTCATCAGATCGCTGGGGGCGCAACACATTTGGAACACCGCCGCAAGGTCGCGCCGATTATGCATTCTTCCAGCACATAGTTTCTAGCATGGACAAAAAGTCCGGCCGTTGTGCAGTACTTTTCCCACACGGCGTATTGTTTCGCAAAGAGGAATTCAATTTGCGCAAGGCAATGTTGCAAGCAGATGTCATCGACACTGTGATCGGTTTGGGGCCAAACTTGTTTTACAACGCACCTATGGAATCGTGCATTGTTATTTGTCGTTCCAAGAAGCCAAAAGCTCATCAGGGCACAGTGCTCTTCATTGACGCAATCAATGACGTCACCCGACAACGAACATCCTCATTTCTCAGTGAAGAGAATCAAGACAAGATCACAGAGGCATTCAATTCTGACACCGATGTTGAAGGATTCTCGCGCCGAGTTGTGCTTGCGGATATTGAATCGCAGAATTTTGATCTCACGGTTCACCGTTATGTGGAACGTGTTGTGGCGCAGGATGGATTAACAATTAGTGAGGCATTCGAAGGTTTTCAGACGGCTCATCAAAGTCTTTCGGCTGCAATCGCGGCGGTCGGGGTCCGATTATGAGTGCTGTTCGAGTGAAGTTCGGCGAAGTTGTATCAAACCTCAATGAAACGGTGAGACACGGTGAAGAACACAGTTTGACAAGAGTCGTGGGGCTTGAACATATTGAGCCTCAGGACCCAAACCTTCGTAGATGGGACGAATTGTCCGACTTGCCGGATGGGACAAGCTTTTCACGTGTGTTCCGGCGAGGTCAGGTCTTGTTTGGTAAACGACGCGCTTACCAACGCAAAGTAGCTGTCGCACCCTTTGACGGAATTTGTTCTGGCGACATCTTGGTTTTTTCTCCGACAAACAAGAAATTGCATCCTGATTTCCTTTTGTTCATCGTCCAAAGCGAAGGGTTTTTTTCTCATGCGCTACAGACGTCGTCTGGATCTCTCTCGCCGCGCACACGTTGGCAAGATCTTGCGACTTTTGAATTTGAGTTGCCATCAATTGAGGAGCAGCAACGAATTGTTGAATTGTTGTCGGGCGTAGATGCTCACGCCGAAGCTCTGCGTAATCAACTACACGTTGCAAATGAAACTCGTAAGTCAGTACTGCATCATTTGCTGACCGCCGGCGGTGACGATTGGACCGAAACAACCCTCGGCAACGTGATTCAATTGAGTTACGGAAAGGCTCTTAAGGCTGAGGATAGAGATGGAGACGGATTCCCAGTCTTTGGTTCCGCGGGTGAAGTCGGACAACATTCGGAGCCTAATGTTCCTTTTGTGCCTGTTGTAATCGTTGGTCGTAAGGGAACTGCTGGTGCTGTTTGGTGGTCCGATATTCCATGTTCTGTGATTGACACGGCTTATTTTCTGGTTCTCAAGGCTGAGGGCAATCCAAAATATTTTTATCATCTGCTTGAGTCTTTAGACCTCCCAACATTAACTGCCCAGACTGGAGTTCCCGGTCTTAATCGCGATCGCGTTCATTCATGTGAGTTTCTATGTCCACCTTTGATCGAGCAACAACGGATTGTTGATGAGGTTTCAAAAATTGACGCTGTCATTCAAGAAACAACATCTGCACTCGCTGCAACACGGCAACTCCGCTCTGCACTTCTCAATAAGGAGATTTCTTAATGCCTGGCTTCAATGAAGAAAACGCCGTAGAAAAGCCGGTTATTGATGCGATGGTAGAAGTGGGTTGGACGTACCGCTCTGGCCCATCAATTGCCCGTGCCAGCAACGATGTACTGAACGAACAAGATCTTCGTGCTGCGCTCATTCGCCTCAACCCCGAGATCGCTGTCGATCCATCACGCGCTGACGATGTCATCTATGCATTACGCAGTGTTCTTATTGGTGTGTCGTCGGCCGGGCTTGTGCGTGCAAACCAAGAATTTGCCAAATGGCTTAAGGGTGAAGTCACTCGTCCATACGGTCCCAATGGCGAACACGTCACTATTCGGCTGGTGGATTTCAACAATGTGGGAGCCAATGAGTTTGTCGTTGCCAACCAAGTCACGTTTGTCTCAGGACCAGAACGACGATTCGATGTTGTTGGCTATGTGAATGGCATTCCATTTGTTGTTGGTGAAGCCAAGACTCCAGTTCGACCCGCTGTGACCTGGGTAGACGGCGCTATCCAAGTTAATTCGGATTATGAAATAAACATTCCTTCGTTCTTTGTTCCCAACGTTTTTTCTTTTGCAACCGACGGTCGCGAACTTCGATATGGAACAGTGCAAATGCCAGTGAACCAATGGGGTCCATGGCGAACTGGTGACGATGTGTATCTCGGACTTCGTGCAGTACGCGATTCCGTGAAGTCACTTCTCGCTCCTGCAGTGCTTCTGGACATCGCACAGAATTTCACTGCATATGCAACCGATCGTCGTCAACGAATGATTAAGTTGATTAGCCGTTACCAGCAGTACGAAGGCGTCAATCGCATCGTGCAGCGTGTGGTGGAAGGCAAGATTCGCAAAGGTCTCATCTGGCATTTCCAAGGATCTGGCAAGAGTCTTCTGATGGTGTTTGCTGCCAACAAGCTACGTATGGCCCCAGAGCTGGCTAACCCAACGGTGGTTATTGTTGTTGACCGCATCGAGCTGGACAGTCAAATCACGGCGACTTTCAACGCGGCTCAAGTAGAGAACGTTGTGACTGCAGATACTCGTAAAGAACTCATGGAGTTGCTTGAACGTGACACGAGAAAAGTAATCATCACGACCATTCATCGATTCGGCGAAGCCGAAGGCGTGTTGAATGCGCGTGACAACATTGTGTTGTTGGTAGACGAAGCCCATCGCACACAAGAGGGCGATCTCGGCCGCAAAATGCGTGATGCCGTACCGAATGCCTTCCTTTTTGGCTTGACGGGCACCCCCATCAATACCCAAGACCGCAACACTTTCTTTGCTTTCGGAGCAGAAGAGGACACGAGTGGTTATCTCAGCCGCTACTCATTTGAAGATTCAATTCGTGACGAAGCAACGTTGCCTATTCACTTCGAGCCTCGATCAGTTGACTTACGAATTGATCGTTCAGAACTGGATCGAGAATTTGAAGAACTCGTCAAAGACCTGTCTGAGGAAGACAGAGCAGAAGTGTCGCGCCGGGCGGGCAAGTTTGCGTTGCTTGTGAAGTCGCCAGCGCGTATTCGTGCTGTGGTGCGAGACATTGCAAAGCATTACCGAGAGAAGATTGAGCCCAATGGCTTTGGTGCACAAATTGTCACTATCGACCAAGAAGCGTGCGTCCTGTACAAGCAAGTGTTGGATGAAATCCTTCCACCTGAATCCAGCGCAGTTGTGATTTCGTTGGGGCAAGGTGTTCCACAAGCATGGAAAGATGCTCATGGGCGCAGTGCCGATGAAGAAAAGCGCTTATTGGACAACTTCCGTGACCCAAATCATCCGCTAAAGATTCTGATTGTTACGGCGCGCCTCCTCACCGGATTTGATGCGCCAAATCTGCAATGCATGTACCTTGATAAGCCGTTGCGCGATCACACCTTGTTGCAAGCCATTTGCCGCACAAATCGCCCGGCAGAAGGTAAAACCCACGGACTTATTGTTGACTACTTGGGTATTTTCGACGACGTTGCCCAAGCTCTGGCATTCGATGAAAAGTCTGTTCAAACTGTCGTCACGAATTTGTCTGAACTGAAAAAAATGCTCGGACCAGCAATTGACAAGGCGCTTGATTTCTTTTCTCGCACCCCACCTGAGGTGGACCGTACCGATTTCGGCTGGGAGGGTCTTGCGCAAGCGCAGCAGAAATTGCCAGATAATGAGACCAAAGACGCGTTTGCCGAAGCCATGCATGAACTCATGCAGGTCTGGGAGGCCCTGTCACCAGACCCAATTCTGACTCCGTATGAGGCCGATTATCGCTGGCTCTGCCAGGTCTATGACTCAGTTCGTCCAGTTTCGGGCAATGGGAAGCTGTTGTGGCACACATTTGGGCCAAAGACAATTGAACTCATTCATCGCCACGTCAATGTTCGCAACGTCAACGACGACCTAGAGACGTTGGTACTTGATGCCGACGTGATGGAGGAACTCTCGAAGGATCCAGACAAGAAGGTTGTAGAAGTGACGGTTCGAATTTCGGCACGTTTGCGTAAGCATGCAAATGATCCAAAATTTATTGAACTGTCCGAGCGCCTCGAACGTCTTCGTGAGCGTCATGAACAAGGGTTACTTGCATCAATTGACTTCCTGAAGTCCTTGTTGGACTTGGCGCGAGATGTCGTAGCTGCAGAGCTTGAGACACCCGTAGAAGATCGAATTGACCAAGGGAAAGCGGCCCTCACGGAGTTATTCGCGGACGTTAAGAATGCAGAAACCCCAATCATTGTTGAACGAGTTGTTGAAGACATTGATGAGATCGTGCGCAAAGTTCGTTTCGACGATTGGCAGCAAACTGATGCTGGCGAACGTGAAGTGCAACGAGTGCTACGCCGCACATTGCTGAAGTATAAATTGCACAATGATCAAAACCTGTTTGATCGTGCATACGACTATGTGCGTCGGTATTACTAGTACACCATGAACAAAGTTAACGAGTTCCGTATTTCAATTGCGATTGAGGATCCCAAAGCGGGTGGGATGACGTTATTAGTTGCGTTAGAGACACCACCTAATGCAATTGTTCTTGATGATAAAGAATCCGAATCTGATTCGGGACGTGATCTTTTGCCGTCAAAACTTGAAGGCAGTTTGAGTTGCTCAATGATGACGTGGGCGCGAATCAAGAATGAGGCGATGAAGCAAGGCGCTCAGTGGTCTCAAGGAATTACGAAAACAAAAACGCCCAATACTTTTTGGAGTTCAAAACCAAAAGTGACCGTGCTTCATATTCGACACGAAGGTCTGTTAGATGGCACTGACCTCGCTTTTCGGATCGTTGACGGCCCAGACGGCTCGCGATTGGTCGGCACGATAGACGACCGAGTAGATCGTGTAGTGGTGCGTGACCGGCGCTTCACCGTTGCTATTGAAGGTTTGTAAGAATTCTTCTGACATTTCAGATCGGTAGGAGTCTTCAACGTAATTGCAATGATGCATTTACCTTTAACCCCCCGGGGAATCTCCCGAGCTACCGAGTTATTGAAATTCGGTTTCGATCAGAAAGTCCAACGTTTACACGTTGTTGTCGATCTTGAGAACCTCTGCGGAAGTTCAGATCATGTACCCGCCTTGTACTCAAAGGCGTATCAGAGTCTCAATACTCTCATCACGTTAGAAGGTGCACAGGTGGTTGTGGCCGTTGGAATCAGTGCCTGGAATAAGTGCCCTAACCTAGGTTTTGCTTGGCCGAACTCACGGTTACTGGTGGGCCGTGGAATCGATGGCGCTGACATTCGTCTCGTAGAAGATCTGTTGCATGAACCGCAAGCTAGGCGTTCATCACATGTCGTTATCGCCAGCGGCGATGGTCGATTTGCAACTGCAGCGCGAGAACTACGTGAGAGCGGTGTTCGCGTGACTGTTGTTGCACCAGCAATGAAACTCTCAAGGCGACTTCGCGAAAATGCTGACGAGCTGCTCTATTTTCCACCGCTTGCGGCCTGACAATAAGTGGCGCAAGCTCCCTTCATAAGAACACATGAACGACACCGTAGAAACAGCCCCATCCGAACAATCTTCTCAACTGCCAGAGCACACAGTTCTAGCCTTTGCACGTGAACTACGCAGATTGGCCACTCAAGTTGAGCGCGACTTGCGTCGCAACGCACCAATCACATCGGCTACTTTTAGCCACTAATCCTTCATCCAGTAGTCAAGTAATTCAGAAAGGCCCTATCATTTTTAATATCCCTACTAAGCCCCGTGTGACAGCAGTCGGAGCACTTCGAAAATTGCCCGTTGCGCCAATGTTCGAGGACTTCGACGACGACGTTCTTGTAGAAGTCATGCTCGTTGATTCTGTAATTGACGATCGCAGTTCAAAAGCTCTCGTTATATTCATCCCACATGGAGATCCACGAGAGTTTGGTCAAGCGCCCCTCGCGCCAGCTCTCGTTCCAGCCAGTTGGTTTGGTGGCTTGATGCCCGTGTCCATTTTCCTCGACATCCCAACCGACGCTGCGGCGCTCGCGCCATCTTGGGAAAGCGATGTCGACGGCGTTACACACACTGATGAGATTAAGGCTGGCTTGGGTGAAGAACTTGCCGCGCGCTGGCGTGCAAATAAACGTCCGATTGCGACCACGAAAGCATACGTTGCACGTTGTTTTCGTCTTGCACCGCAGAATTTGTTGAGTATCGGACTTGATGCAGTCGAAGCCCTAGAAACGGGACGTTTCTCAAAGGCGGCGCGTTCGCGTATCGCCACCTTCTGCGAGTTGATGTCACGTCACCTCGACTCACTTCAGGCAGAATCTGAGAAGCCCGAGTAATCTGGCTAATAAGTGGTGCATCATGAGTCTTTTCATTTACGAACCTTCGGAATTACTCCCGTATGACTTCGGAGCTGTACTGCATTCAAACGTTTGGGATGAAGAACAGTCTCTTCAGATGATGGCTGAGCTAACCACCGGTCTTGAGTGGCAGCAAGTTGTGGTCGAGGTGTTCAATCGTCGTGTGCCCCAGCCGCGACTGACATGCTGGTACGGCGATCCCGGCAAGAACTATTCATATTCGGGCACTCATCTCACAGCTTCGTCCTGGACTCCGCTATTGAACGAAATCAAGAACGAAACTGAGAAAGCTGCCGGCACGACATTTAACTCTGTCCTCGCCAACTTGTATCGCGGCGGTTCCGACAGCATTTCGTGGCACTCTGATAACGAACCTGAGCTCGGTCTAGAACCGATAATCGCCTCAGTAACGTTTGGATTTATGAGGCGTTTTGATATGCGTCATAGGGAGAGCAAAGAGACTGTTTCCATAGACCTCACCTCAGGCTCTGTGCTTGTCATGTCGGGGCAGAGTCAAGCTCGGTGGCAGCACCAGATTGCAAAGACCAGGAAACCGATTGGTCCGCGTATCAATCTTACCTTTAGGACAATTCATGTCTGATTTCTTAAAGACAATTCAAGGAGATCTTGTTCAGGCAGCACGGCAGTCATTCGGGCAGGATTGGTCAGCGGCATCGTTGCAACCATCGCTCATTGAAATGCGTCAGTCATACGCCGCGGTCACTGGCCCTGACTTTTCGCGACCAGAAATTCGCCTTGCGTATGCACTCGCATCTCATCCGTACCACGCGTTTATGTCGTATGAATTGCTCAGTCAGTGCGCCCATGTGTTGAAACAACAAAAGGCAGACGAGTTTTCGGCAACCATTCTTGGCGCAGGTCCAGGGGCCGAAGCAATTGCATTAATTCGGCTTTTGTCTGAGAGCATGCCCGATTTACGGCGCATCTCGTTGACTCTTGTCGACAAAGAACCAGGGTGGGAAAACACTCGACGCGTGACGTTGAATCACACCGCTCAACAATGGTGGAGCGGTGAATTACATCTGAATCACGTCACTGCAGATCTTTCTATAGATGATGACCGAGAGAGAGTACTGAAAACTCTCGATGGAGCCGACCTTGTTATTGCGCAGGCGTTGTTGACTGAGATTGTCGTTGGTGAAGAATCAGTGAACTTGCTTGCCGATTTAGTGAATAACTTCTCTGCAGATTCCCTTCTCTTGTTGTGCGATTTCACGAGGATGAAGGGCTTTCATGAATGGGTCGCTGAGCTAGACCAACTCGCCTCACTTCGGACCGTCATCGCGGTACAGAATAGATTTCCTACGCCCACATGCCATGACGAGGTGAAGCCACTTTTTGAAAACCAAAACTTCTTGCGTGAACGTGGTCAAGTCACCGTGACTGCACGCCTGTTCTCTCGGCCTGGTTGGACCCCGCCGGTTATCGAAGTGAGCGACGACTTGATTCCCACGGAAGGTCAGAAGACGGCGCTTGATTTATTCGCGCATTTCGTTCGTGACGAGACGGCTGACACCTTTATTTTGGAAGGGCCAGCTGGCACAGGTAAGACGGAAATCATGCGCAGAATGGTGGCTATCGCCACTACAGAGGGTCACACAGTGTCACTGTGGGCCCCCACTGGGCAGGCGGCAATGAGGCTTTCAACGCGAACGAAACTTCCTGCTTCAACAATTCATTCCGGCCTGTTTGAAAGAACGGGACGATTAGACAACGATACTGCTGAGCGCGATTGGCCACCCACCATTGTCTTTTCGCGACGACCCCTTGATTATTCGAAGCACATAGTCTTTGTCGATGAGGCGTCGATGGTGGGAGATTGTGTCGAATCGGACGACGACTATCCACCAGAACTGAAGTTTGAAGACGGTCGCTTACTTGAGCAAATTCTCAAGGGTGTGGTTGCGCAAAATGGAAAAGTTGTCTTTGTTGGTGATTCGTGCCAAATCGCACCGATCAACGAAGATTTTTCTGCTGCGCTAGATGCTGAGTGTCTCCGATCTCGTGGATGTCACGTGATTGAGGCGCATCTGACCGAAGTTCGTCGAACAAGCAGTGATTCAGAGATTCTTGAATTATCTACTGATCTTCGCCAACACGTGATGACTGGTAATTACACAATCCCGTCCTTCTTGCCCAGCGGAGACAGAGATGTGGTTGCGACTGTTTCTTTTGGTCTTACGCCGTTTCTTGTAAACCAGTTTCAAAATGGATCTGCGGTGGCACTTGCCGCGCGGAACATTGACGTTTCGTTAGCTAATGGTCTTGTTCGACATTCCTTGGGTCGAGCTAGTGAGTTACCCGAAGCAGATGATCGATTAGTTCTGGTGAAGGGCAATCAAATACTTGGTCTGCTCAATGGAACAGATATTGAATCACGATGTTTAGTCAACAGCCAGGTGGAAGTTCGGTATCGAAACAGAAGCACCAAGGATTTTGAGACTGTTCAACTTCATGATGTTCAACTCACTATGAAACTGCCATCTGGCGATGCCCTTGATTTTACAGCCACGCTTGTTCTAGACAGTTTGAGTTCGGCTAGTCGTGATCTCCAGTCTCGCGTGCGTCGAGTTCTCTGGGTCGACTTCGTCATTCGTATGCGTGCTCTCGGCCTTGGCAAACATAATGAAGACTTTTGGAAGGCATATGAATCCGATTACCGCGCCAATGCACTGTTGTGTAGTTACAGCTATGCCCGAACCCTTCATCGAGCTCAGGGTGGAGAATGGAAATCGGTCTATTTAGACATCCACAGCATTCTTCCTGAGCGCCCAGGAACCTCGCGATTGCTTTATTCCGGGGTGACAAGGGCCAAGGAGGCCTTGTACTTGCGTGGGTGGCCGCACGGGCGTAAGGAATCAATGTCTCACGAACGTCTTGGAGAAGTCTCTGTGTCTCTTTTGCAGAAAGCGTTGAACCGCAAATTGACATACTCACCAATCGTGAACGCCGTCACGGCAGTGCAGATCTCAGCAGAAGACGGCTCCACCAAACTTCTTGTGAACGTCTTTGATGGCGCAAAAGGGATTAATTTCACTCCCCAAAGAGGAACCCCCGAAGAAGTGGAAGCCGTCAACAAGGCTTTTGAAGCGTGGTCCAAGTTGGAATTTGTGCGAACTCGACACGAAGTACCCCCCAGGCTCGAGAAGGGCATTTCTCACCTTGAGGCAATTGTCAATGAAGCGGGTGCCGACCTCTTTGTAGTTCAGCCGGGTAGGGCTTCGCGAGAAGTCGAGATGTCTGTGTTCGTTGGTGATGAGTACTGTTCATTTCGCACCTGGTGGACTGACGAGGGCGGGCTAGATCTGTCTCGATTGCAAGTGACTGGGTCTAACTCGCCATCACTCAGCGATCTTGTCGCCTCGGGTATCAATCAAGCCTTTTCCTGAGGCTTCTAGAAATCCTCGGTCCATGGGTTACGTGAGCCGGCAGCTTTTTGTGATTCAGCGATAATGGCGATGAGGTTCTTCGCTGCCTTAGCCTGAGCCTTTGTCGATGACTGTTCAGAGTCCTGAACTTTCACAATGCGATTCTTGATCTTGTTGAATGTTCGAAG
>Ga0209550_10006845_pt1 | contig 10589 bp, 10 predicted proteins | sample LauGreSuBDMM15SN_2_FD_187567 | JGI IMG/M metagenome (GOLD analysis project Ga0209550, IMG submission 187567) | Freshwater lake microbial communities from Lake Michigan, USA - Su13.BD.MM15.SN (SPAdes) (version 5) | ecosystem: Environmental > Aquatic > Freshwater > Lake | place: Lake Michigan... | reverse complement strand
ATTGGAAGTTGTTTTAATTTAACTGCTTTAAAGATATCAGCAAAGCCTTCTCTAACATCTTTTCTAAATAATGAAATTAGTGAGACAAAGATTAAACCTGTACCAAATGAAACTAGGGCAGCCTCGAGAGAATCACCCATTTGATTAGATAACTCACCATTTACTCGAGATTGTAGGGCGATTAGCACTCCGGAAAAAGCTGACAAAATTTCAAGTTTAATTGACTTATTATTTAGTTTAATGATTTATATAACTCCTTTTTACTTGAGTGAATCACTCGTAAATTTAAGCTCTAAATACTGATCAAATATATAAGCTCTATTTTAATTTTATAGACCAGCGTCTCTTATGGAAGTTATGGGTTTGTTATTTGGCCACCAAAAATTATATTTTGGATCGTTCCAGGATATTGTAAATTGATTATTTCTATCGTAATTAGTTGTCTGCTTATAGTGAAAAATTGCAGAATCTGATAAGACTAAATGCCCATTACCAAAATTTGGTGGAATTAATATTTGTCTATAGTTATTTTCGGAGATAGTAAAACTCTCCCATTCTCTGTATTGACTAGAATTAGCGATATTATTCACGACTATAAGATAAATTGAACCACGTAAACAAGATACTAATTTCCAAGTTTTACTATCTCCATGAATACCTCTCAATACATTGTGACGTGAAGTTGAAATATCGTCCTGGATAAAATCTTGATTTATTCCAGCACTATAATAAACTTCTTTGTTATAAATTTCTAAGTAGTTGCCGCGGTGATCTTCGAAGTTCGTGGCAGGAGAAATAGAAAGTACTCCATCTAATTTTGTTTGTACAATTTCTAATGTATTCATACGATAAATTTACAAGTAATTGAACTTTTCTGTCGTATTTTTAAGGCTAAATGACTATATTTTTCTTGATATTGGGTGATTTTTGCTTATCTACAAGTGAATTTCTGATTTTATTCATTTGTTACTCTATTTTAGTGAAAAGATCTTAAAATAATTGTATAATTTAAAAGTGAGAAAAATATGGTCGCCTGAATTACTTGTTGAGTTCGAAACCAAGGTTGCTGAAAAGTTTAATCTTGGGGAAATACGAGCGCCAATCCATTTATCGGACGGTACAGAAGAGCAGTTGATAAATATTTTTCGAGATGTAAAAGATGAAGATTGGGTTTTTTGTTCTTGGAGAAGCCATTACCAGTGCTTACTTAAAGGAGTACCAGAGGAAGAAGTTTTCAAAGAAATTGTAAATGGTAATTCGATTACGCTTGCTTTTCCAGAATATAAAGTTTTTTCATCAGCAATCGTTGGGGGCTCTTTACCTATTGCATTAGGAGTTGCACTAAACCAGAAGTTTGCAAATTCGGCAAGTAAAGTGTGGTGTTTTTTAGGCGATATGACATCTGAAACAGGAATGGCACAAACTTGTTTTGAGTATGCGAAGAATCATGAACTACCAATTATATTTGTCATTGAAGACAACGGAATATCTACCGTAACAGAAACCCGTCAAGTATGGAATTCTCCAAAACTTAGGTATGAGAATGTTTCAAGAAAAGATATTTTGACTTATAAGTACAAAAGCAAATACCCACATTCGGGTGCTGGGAAAAGAGTTGAATTTTAATGAGTAGAAATAACTATAGGCAATGCTTGATTGAGGCAATGGATTTGCTAGCAGCAGATAAAAAAACTATTTTTCTTGGCCAATCTGTTGCAGTAGAAGGCACTGCAATGAGGGGGACTTTATTAAATGTTCCAGTAAATAAATTATTAGAACTACCGGTTGAAGAAGATTTCCAAATGGGACTAGCCAACGGTTTGGCATTATCTGGGCGTATTCCTATTTCAATTTTTCCTAGATGGAATTTCCTTCTCTTGGCTACAAATCAAATAGTTAATCATTTAAATAATTTTGAACACTTAACTAGATTATCAGTACCACCAAAAGTCATAATTAGAACAGGAATCGGATCAATTAAACCCTTACATCCAGGTATTCAACATATTGGAGACTATACCGAAGCTTTTAAAATTTTAGCTCCAAACTTAGAGATAATACGCCTTGACACTTCAGACCAAATTGTTCCGGAATATACGAAAGCTCTAAACCGCGAAGACGGCAAATCTACGCTACTAGTCGAATGGAGTGATAAGTATTTTGAATAGAGCCATATTGGATAGCTTAATCTTTTTACGTTCAAAATTAAATATTGGCTACAAGTTATAGTAATCTCATGAGTAAAGTGAAGTAAACTTTAAAAATTTACTTTTACTTATTCAGTACATTTATATAACACGCATTGAGCCGCCGCGAGAGACACGAATTGGAATTATTGTAGAAGTAGACATTTTTTTAGCAAAATTAATTTTGTGCTCAGGATTAACCCAAAATAACAAAAAGCCGCCGCCGCCTGCTCCTAATACCTTACCTCCACTAGCGCCCGCTCGAATTCCCTCCGAATATAGCTCTTGTAGCTCTGGTGTCGCAGCCGCTGGATTAGCGCTCCACTTTAACTTCCAGTTTTCCATAAGCATAGGACCAATTTGTGATAAATCACCTTCGTTCTTAAAAATTTCCTTAGCTTCTTCCGCTAGTTGTTGATTGCGCAACATTAAGTGGGATTTAGAGTCTAGATTTTTTAATAGTGACTGAGTAATATCTGAACTTAGTCTTTCTATTCCTGAATAAATTAAAAACATTCTACTTTCTATGTCTGTAATATACTCATTAGATAAATCCAATAATTCAGCACTCCATGCATTATTTGGACCAAACGTAATATAGTTAATTCCTCCTAACGCACAAGCAATTTGATCTTGAAAGCCAACATTTTCCTTTAGAATTTCTTGCTCAAACTCAATAGCCATTCCAGCAAGTTCGGCCGATGAGACTATTTCACCATTTAATGCTAGTAACGAATGGATGATTCCTACACTAAATGCTGAACTAGATCCAACCCCACTTCTAGATGGCAAATCTCCATGGTGATGTAATTCTAGATTTAAACCAGGGGCATATTTAAGGAATGCTTCACGCACAGCTGGATGTTTAATATCTGATGCTAAAAAAGTCGTTTCAACTTTTGAATACGCTACCCTAAAATTATGCTGAAAAAATGGAGGTAGTATTCTTACATTTATATAAGAGAACTTATCAATTGTAAGCGATAGCACAGCGCCATGATTCTGATTAAACCATACGGGATGGTCAGTCCCACCACCAAACAAGGAGACTCTATAAGGAGTCCGTGTGATAATCATAAAACTATATATTACTAAATGGTTTAGAATCATACATTTTAATTCCCCGCACTAACTCATGTAGACCAATTTGTAAAGATTTACTTGGTTTAAAGCCAAGAGCCTCAATCTTGGAATTAGACACAAGATAATTTCTTTGATCTGGATCTTTCCCGTAAGGAGCCTCTAAGTATGTAAAATCTGGCAGAATTTTTTTTATTTCATCACAAAGTTGAACTTTATTTAAATTTGCTTCTGACAACCCGACGTTAAAAATTTCACCTCTAAAATTATGCTCATTATCAATCGCCATATTAAAAACATTAACTACATCATGCACGTGAATGTAGTTTCTCTTAAAATGTCCTTCAAAAATAACAATAAACCCATCACTAACCGCTCTAAATACAAAATTATTTACTAATAAATCTAACCGCATTCTTGGTGAAAGCCCAAAGACTGTTGCTAATCTAAAACTAGTCGCATTACTGAAATTCATTAAAGCTTTCTCAACCGTTACTTTATCTTTTGCATAAAGAGATAATGGTTTTAACTCTGAATTCTCATCGCACAAATTATCATGATCCCCACTGCCATAGGCGCTGTTAGTAGTCGGCATTAAAATTCTTTGATTACTACTTAATTTATCTATTAACCAAATTATTGAATCTTTATTCACCGATTGAGCGGTAATAGAATCCTTATCACAGGCTGGAGCTCCAACAATTGCTGCAAGTGGTATAATTAAGTCAGCTTTCGATAAAAGTTTTAACATCAAAGTATTATCCCGTACGTCGCCAAAAACTAATTCAAAGTTTGGGTTACTAATTGACGACGCAAGGCTAGTTTGTTTGTACATAAAATTATCAATTACTGTCACTACATGGTCGTTCCCTAATAAATTTGGTACAAGTACTGAACCAATATACCCTGCACCTCCTGTTACTAATATATTCATTAATTACGTACTCCTTTATTTGTGTACAAAATCTGTTCCACAAGTTCGACAACTGTATGGTAAGCAAACATATGACAAGCTTGAATTTGCTGAGTATTTTCTGACGTAACTTCTATAGATAAGTCTGAAATAATGGAGGCTTCTGCTCTGCTTCGAGTAATCGAAATTGTTTTTAATCCTAAGTCTTTCGCAGTTTGAAGTGCTTTAATACAGTTTTTAGATGAGCCGCTAGTAGTAATAACAATTAAAATATCATTTACATTACCAAGAGCCTCTACTTGACGAGCAAAAACTTGTTCGTAACAATTATCATTAGCAATTGCAGTGATTACAGATGTATCTGAGGCGAGCGAAATTGCGGGTAATGCAGGCCTTTTAATAGTTTTAGAGAAAATATTTATAAACTCAGCAGCAAAATGCTGTGCGTCGGCGGCACTTCCACCATTACCACAAATTAAAATCTTATTTCCGCTTTTGAAAGCATCTGCTATTGTGGAGGAAACATTAAATAAAGCCTCTGAGGCATTTTTTTCAAAGTCTGATAATAAATTCTGTAATTCTTTAATCCGTTCACTAATCAAACTCATGAATTCACCTTCTCTTATTATCAGCAATAACCCATGTTACTGCACCCAGAAGACTATTAGTGTGATGAGCAGCAATTTTGCTCTTACTCGAGACCTCCGTGATTTACACGCGCTACCTTCAGTTGAATCTACTCAAGAATCTTTAATTTTCCATCGCTCATGATACTTTCGATTACATACATAGGTCTTTTTCTGGTTGCAATAAAAATAGAATTCAAATAAATTCCCAAAACTCCTAAAAACAGCAAGTTGACTCCTGAGAAAAAAGAAATCAGTATCACTAACCCGGACCATCCCGGAACAGCCAAGCCTTCATATTTTAAATATACAGCTACAGGAATTGAGATAAATGCTAGCGATGCGACAGTTAAACCCAGTTTTAAAGCAAATTTTAAAGGTGCATCACTAAAAGAAATTAATGTGCTATTAGTATGAGATCTAAACCATTTTTTCCCGAAAACTTGGAATTTAGTATGTTGCCGTCCGTTAAAACGCGGCTGACGTTCATATTCTACATAAGAACTAGGAAAAGAAAGATTCTCAATTATACCCCTTAGGAAAGGGTAAGGCTCTTGATGGGCGAGAATATGACGTACAACGCGTTTGGTTAAGAGTTTAAAATCTCCCATTTCTATTGGAATAGGTGGTTGCATAAACTTTTGTAGATAAATGTAACCAAATCTCGTAACTAATTTTTTAAATCTAGATTCGCCATGTCGCTGGATTCGTTTGGTATGGATAACATCTGCTCCAGTCATAATTTGATGATGCAATAACTTCGGTAATAACTCGGGAGGATCCTGAAGGTCTGCGTCTAGATAGGCTATCAAGTCACCTTTCGCATATTGAAAGCCAGCAATCACGCATTCAGAGTTTCCAAATGATCGAGTTGTATTAAGTATGACAATCCTATGATCCTTATTGGCTAAGCTTTCGCATTCCAATCTTGAATTATCTGTGCTTGCATCATTTACTAGAATGACTTCGAAACTATATAAACCTTGACTTTCCAAAGATTCCTTCAATCTCATCCATAAAGTAGGAATTACTTCAGCCTCGTTCTTAAATGAAATCACTACACTCAGAGATAGGTCACCGAGTTTTACGCCCAAATTTTCCATAGTATAAGACTACCATATCTCCATTTTGAATTGTTAACGCTAATTTTAAAACAAGATTTAAAAAAATTCAAAATTAAGATGAGTTAAAAAAATTTAAGATTGATGGATATAGGGTTATACAAAATTAAATATCAGTTTTTAATCAAGTAATATCTAATTTATTAAGTTTATGTTTGCTAATGTTTAGTGATAGTGGGAATTGAATTTAACATGTAGCTGCGCATATGGGGAGGGGCATAGAAAAAGTGATAAAAGAGCTAAACCTTGTCAGTAATGTTACAGGTGCTAAACAACTTATATGTAGAACCGAAAATGGTGAAGGAGTGTTTGACAATAATAGTAGTATGTACTATTGAATTTATAGATTTGAGGTGCATAAGAATTGAAAATTACTAGAGTGCCAAAATTGCGTTCAAACTCAAATATTTTGTATTTGTTTATAGCAAGTTTTTTATTTACTTTGCCATCTGTATTTGCAGCACATTCAAAAGTTTTCACCAGAACTGTAGATTTAGCGTTAGTACAAAGCAGTTTGATTCGCTACCCTAGCGATTCAGTAATGAAAATTTACTTCGAAACTAATAATCTACCTGCTCAAATTATTACAAGAGCTCTAAAACTAGGAATAGAAACAAAATACTTAGATACACTCTTGATTTGGATTTCTATGTCACTTTCTGTAGCGGCTCTTTCCTTGCCAATTTATGCATTTACTAAGTTTCTCAAGTTATCACTATCTATTTCTCTGATAATCAACAATATTCCAATTAGTGCAACCATCTTGGGCTTTCCTGGATTAGCCCTCTGGTTTTTTCCGTGGGCAGGATCATCGACCTATCCTGACTTTCGATACTACACATCCCATACTTTAGGGTTTTTAGGATTTTTGATTTTGTTAATTGTTATTGGACTTCTGCTAAATAATGTCTTGACAGTTTCTGGTTTGCTCGCAGGCCTTAACATCGCTGTGCATCCTTTCTATGGGTTCATTTCCTTTTTGTTTTGGGTAATGGTTTTCATCGGGCTTGCTAAAGATTTCAAAATAAACAAAGTAGTGAATAAAGTTATTTTACTTTCTGTAGGATGTCTTCTTTCGGGTTTTTCTCTTTTTAATTCGAGAAAAAGCCAATTTGGCGATTCACTTCCCTCGCAGAATATGATGGATTCTTATCTAAGAAATTGGGATTCTCATAGAAGTGATGATTTGAGTTTAAATTGGAAAGCTTTTTTGCTTTTCTTGATTGCATTCGGAGTTTTGCGAAGAATTGTGTCAAGTCATCCTCCTCTTGAATCAAATCTTGTATTCGTAGCCAAGAGTATCCAGGTTTTAAATGTAATCGCCATTATTGCATATTCTTATCACGTTCTTGGGGCTCAAAAACTTCATCAAAATATTTTTATGCAGGCACAAATAGGGCGGCTTCAATTAGCAATTGGTTACCTTTTAACACCGCTGATAGTTGGAGCATTTGTTCACAGCATCTCACGTAATAACCAAATTACACTCCCATGGTTCGGGAGGCAAATTCGATCAACCAAAAGCATAATCACGAAAGAACTTACACTAATATGTGTAATACTAGCAATTGTTACCCTCTTATACAATCTTAATGATATTTCTAAAAAAAATACTACTGAGTTCAATTCGAGTAATAAAACATTTTACTGTGATATTAATTTGTTAGGGAAATACCCATTAGTTCTTACGAGTCAATCTACAACGATTCCAATGTTTAGGATTTGTAAATTCCCTATAGTGTTAGATGCTACTTCCTTTGACTTCATTCCTTATCTTCCCCAAACGCTCGTGGGAGTAAAAAAAATAATTGAAACAGGTTATGGTTTAGATTTTGATAGTCCTGCGAATAACATCAATTGTGGGTGTATCCCTGAAGTTTTACACAGGAATATTTGGGAAAGTAGAACCGAGCAAGAGTGGTTGAGTATCGCTCAAGAACTGAATTTTTCGGCAATCGCGGCTCCTGCTGAATGGGTGATTAACGTCCAGGGATCCGTAGCTGTACTTCCGGGGGTTAAGTTATATGTTCTACGCAGATGAAGATAGTGAGGTCTGTGGAGGTATGGGAAGTAGTTGGCTTTGAATTTCTATAGGTTTGACTTTACCGAATTATGCAGCGCCAATAATTGGTATAAAACTTTCCATACTTTTGTTTACAGTTTTGATTGTCTTAGCTCGGACATTTAGGACACTCCAAAGTAGTTCTGACTATACATTTACTATCATGATCTTCCTTCTGGTTGGAAGGACTTACTTTAATAATAGAAGGTTTCAGTTTTTAGTTGGAGGGAATCAAATTCCCGTTCAAACCGATTTGTGCGCCCGCAGGGATTCGAACCCCGAACCTTCTGATCCGTAGTTGGCCAGTAAATCTGAGATTTTAGTTCCCTAAAACTCACCTTTACTTGCCTATCTTTCTGACTGCACTTACGCCCAATCAGAAAGTCAAATGCTCTATCAGTTGTCCTTCGGGAGTAATTATTACAGATTAGAAAGTGAATTACTAGACAACTATTTCTTTTTATATCCTTTAGGGCACTTAGCACCATACTTAACATACTTAGTTGTCTTACCCTTAACACACTTAGTGGAGTATAAAGATTTAGTAGTTTCACCAAGGCCTAGAGTTAACTCAGCTATCTTAGGAATTATTGCGAGGATCTCAGTTAATTCCTTTTGTTCTTTTACCTTGCGGGCTGCCTCTGCATTTGCTGCGGCAACTCGTGCTGCTTCGGCTGCAGCTGCGGCAACTCGTGCGGCTTCTGCGTTTGCTGCGGCAACATCCTGTGCCTCCCCAGAGGGAGATAGTTTTAGAACAAAAGCGTCATTAGCGCCAGCCGAGGTAAAATTTGAAGTTCCTACTCCAGGATCAAAATCTACTGTACCTTCAAAGTATCCTGTGGTGTAAACATTTCCACTGCTATCAACTGCGACGGAGAAGCCCGTGTCGTATGAACTTCCGCCAAAACTCTTTTCCCAGAGGAGAGAACCTGAAGAATTTAGTTTTGAAACAAAAATGTCAGGGGCAAAAGATGCAAGTGCAGTATTAGTTCCTGTGGTGTAAATATTTCCACTGCTATCAACTGCGATTGATGAGCTGTACTTATAGTAACTGGCAACGCCAAAACTCTTAGCCCAGACATAATTGCCTGAAGAATCTAGCTTTGAAACAAAAACGTCCTGGTAACCAGCCAAAGCGAGATAGGCAGTTCCTGCGCCAGGATCAAAATCTGCTGTACCTTCAAAGTATCCTGTGGTGTAAACATTTCCACTGCTATCAACTGCGATTGATATGGCTTCAGTGTGGTAACTTCCACCAAACCTCTTTGCCCAGAGGAGAGCACCTGAAGAATTAAGTTTTGAAACAAAAGCGTCGTGACTACCAGCCGAGGTGAGTTCGGTAGTTCCGTTTCCAGGATCAAAATCTACTGTGAGTGCAAAGGATCCTGTGGTGTAAATATTTCCACTACCATCAACTGCGATTGAGTTGCCCATATCGGTTTGATCTGCGCCAAAACTCTTAGCCCATAAGAGAGCACCTGAAGAATTAAGCTTTGAAACAAAAGCGTCATTAGCACCGGCCGAGGTGAGGTTGGTAGTTCCGTCTCCAGGATCAAAATCTACTGTGCCGTAGAAGAATCCTGTGGTGTAAACATTTCCACTGCTATCAACTGCGATTGAGTTACCCTCGTCGACTTGACTACCGCCAAAACTCTTTGCCCAGAGGAGAGCACCTGAAGAATTAAGCTTTGAAACAAAAACGTCCCTATAACCAGCCGAGGTGAGGTTGGTAATTCCTGTTCCAGGATCAAAATCTGCTGTACCTTCAAATAATCCTGTGGTGTAAACATTTCCACTGCTATCAACTGCGATTGAGTAGCCCACGTCTATTGAAGCTCCGCCAAAACTCTTTGCCCAGATGAGCTCACCTGAAGAATTAAGCTTTGAAACAAAAGCGTCATTAGCACCGGCCGAGGTGAGGTTGGTAGTTCCGTCTCCAGGATCAAAATCTACTGTGCCAATAAAGGATCCTGTGGTGTAAATATTTCCACTGCTATCAACTGCGATTGCGATGCCAGAGTTGCTTAAAGTTCCGCTAAAAACACTTACGGTGGTTTGTGCACTACTCCAAGCGTTAGCCGAAGGAGTCGAGACGGAGGTAATCAAAAATGATAAGGAAAGAATAAAGGCAGAAATCGGCAATGAGATTTTTTTTAGGTTATTTAAGTTTTTGTATTGCATTTCTTTTCCTTCGAAATCCAACGGTGTAATTTTGGAAATATTACAAATTTTTTGGGGGGTATTCAAGTGGGTCTATGGGTCATTATCGTAAATTTAATTGCTAATTCTAGCTAACACCAAGCGGTGCTATGAGGTAAGTACGCCCGAAGGGACTCGGTGGCCAAAACAATTGGCTATTGGTGGATTGGGCCAACCGATAAACCCAACCCTAGGTGCTTAACATTTGTCCGCCTAGTAGTTGTACTACCTCTCCAGATATCTCTCCTAAAGAGAACTGATTACTAGATCAGTGAGTTACTTCTGATTAGTAGTAAGAACGTCAGTAATTTTATGCTTAAACGTAAAGTGCGCCCGCAGGGATTCGAACCCCGAACCTTCTGATCCGTAGTCAGATGCTCTATCCGTTGAGCTACGGGCGCA
>Ga0209550_10006844_pt1 | contig 10594 bp, 6 predicted proteins | sample LauGreSuBDMM15SN_2_FD_187567 | JGI IMG/M metagenome (GOLD analysis project Ga0209550, IMG submission 187567) | Freshwater lake microbial communities from Lake Michigan, USA - Su13.BD.MM15.SN (SPAdes) (version 5) | ecosystem: Environmental > Aquatic > Freshwater > Lake | place: Lake Michigan, USA... | reverse complement strand
AGGGCAACACACCCAACGCGGCGGGCGACCACAAGCGGCGCAAGCTGATCGCCAAGGACGGCGACGAGGAGGACGGCGGCGACTTTGTCTTCTGCAAGGAGCCGCGCTTCTCGCGGCAGGTGGTGTGCGAGTACACGTTCGAGACTGCGAGCGACACGCCGTACGTGCTCGTCCCCTACATGTTCGAGCCCGGTCGCGAGGCTATGTTCAAGCTCACGATCCTGTCGGACGACCGCGACGACGACGGAGAAGCCGACTTTGGCTTCGCAGACGTCAAACCGGCCGACGACTGGAAGCGCTCGTCGCTCGTCGACAGCTGGTCGAATGGGGGCGAGGGCAACCAACTCGGCGTGAAGCGGACGGCAGGCGGCCCTATCTCGGGCGGCGCCAACGGCCCCGACGGCAAGCCGTACTGGACGGACAACATCCAGTACCAACTGACTGTACACCAGCGCACACGCGTCTTCGTCTTCCTGGAGATGCTCAACGTGAAGACAGACATGCGCGACGTCGAGGGGCTGCAGACGGAGCCCGCGTACCCAACGGTTGGCTTCTCCGTGTACGGCGGGCGTGGCAACCACATAAAACTCGACGCGTCGCGCCCACTCGAGCTGCTGCACGTAGCGCCGCACAAGCGTGGCGACGGTGTCTACCTCGAGCTTGGCCCTCTCGATCCGAGCGAGGACAAGTACGTGATCATACCGTACACCTCGCAGCCGGGGGTCGAGCACAAGTACACGCTCACAGTGTACAGCGACTACGAGCATGTCCTCGAGCGCATCAACCCGCGGCTCGATTGCCCCACGTGCAGCAACCCATCGGGCATGAACTTGGTGCTCGACTCGCTCGACTGGATCACCAACCAGCTCAAGCGCGTGCTCGACAAGGAGAAGCGTCTGCAGGTGGGCGATGATGGCACGTACTCGGGCTACGTGGCGCCCGCACCACCCAAACCCAAGCCCTACTTCCCGCCGCAGCCGCCGCTGCCGCATATGGAGGGGGCTAACTTGATGGCGGCACCGCTAGGCGCCGCCCGAGCGCGTGGTCGCCAGCCGATGCGCGCCATGGACAATGTGCCTTCCGAACGTCCGACGTCGCTCGAGCGCAAGTTCAAGGCGGCCGACATGGACAGAGACGGCCTGGTCGACCTGAGAGACGCGACCGACTTTGTGCGGTACCACCAGAAGGCAGACGTGGACGGTGACGGCCTCATCACGGAGGATGAGGCTGTTCGGTACATTAAGCCGCTCGAGGAGCGGCTCGCGCAGACCCGCGCTGCCTTCGAGCAGGGGCTTGCGCAGATTGGCAACGACGTGGCGGCGCAGGAGGCGCAGATTGAGTCGTGCAAGCAGAGGCTGCGTGCTCTCGGCATCGATCCCGACAATCTCGACGAGGGGGAGTTGGGCGACGTTGCCAAGAGCCGAAGCTGCGCAGTCATGTAAGGCGGGCGAGCCCGTGTTTCCATTGGGAGCTTGTGTGTATGCACTGGCATCGGCAACAAGACCACACATCATCATTGCTGTGTGCTGTGTGCTGTGCTGGGCGCATCTCCTCGACAAGCGCACAGAGCATACGATGGCGGCCGTGGGCACACGAAAACGGTGTTCTTGGTGCTTCTCCGATAATGATCGGGGATCACGGTTCACGCGACGGACGAGCGAATCAAATCCGAAACCGCCGGGGAAGTATCGCTCAAATTCATGTGCGTGAGCGTGTGTGAAATCTCAATACAGTTTCTCTCTCAGAGGTGTTTTCACGGTACATGTAACTCTTGCCACGTTCACGCGCGTCGATCGCGCGACGACGTCGATCGCGGAGGACGGCACGTCGATCGGCTGAGAATGTCGGCGGCCCTGCCCCCTTTCGGCGACGCAGTGGTGGACCTTGACGACGACGACGACGACGACGACGACGACGACGACGATGACGAAGGCGAAGGCGAAGGCGAGGGCGAGGAGGCGGACGATGAGGATGGAGATGAGGATGAAGACGAGGAAGGGAAGGGTGAGGAGGAACTCGAATACTACCGTGAAGACGGAGAAGAGGACCAAGAGGATGACAATGAGGAGGATAGCGACGACGACGATGACGACGACGAAGACGACGACGACGACGACGACGACGAGCATGGCGGCGTCGGCGAGGAGGACGAGGGTGAGGGTGAGGGTGAGCAGGCAGCTGCGCAGGATGGCAAGGTGACGGCCAGGGCAGTTGCCAAGGCAACAAAAAGCAAGCCGGCAGAGCCTGGCGAGGATGGCGCAGTGCCCCCGGAGGAGAGCGACTCCGAGGACGAGATGCCAGTCAACACGATCGGCAACGTGCCGCTCGAGTGGTATGACGACTTCGACCACGTGGGTTACGACCTGGACGGGCAGAAGATCCTGCGCGGCACTCGCAAGGACGAACTCGACGCGCTGATTGCGCGCTTCGACGACCCCAACGCCTCGCGCACCGTGCACGATTATTTGCACGGTGTGGACGTGGTACTGTCCGAGGCGGACATAGCTCTCATCAAGCGGTTGCAGAAGCGGCGATACGTCGACCCGAACATGAACCCATACCCCGAGATGGTGCACTATGAGTACGCGGACAAGCTGCACCCACTCTCGAGCAAGCTGCCGGCCAAGGCGGGCTTCGTGCCATCGCGGTGGGAGGCGAAGCAGGTCATGCGCCTTGTGATGGCGATGCGCTCAGAGCAGTACCAGAAGGCCGTCGAGAATCGGCGCAAGCAGGACGCGAAACTCAGGCCCGACTACACGTACCTAATTTGGGACGACAAGGGAGCCGCCGAGGTGAAGCATCACAAGCGTCTGCCGCCGCCCAAGATGCCGCTGCCTGGCAACGCGGAGTCGTACAACCCACCGGCGGAGTACCTCTTCACACCCGAGGAGAAGGCCGCGTGGGAGGCGATGGACCCATCCGATCGGCCCTCCAACTTCGTGCCGCAGCAGTACGCGGCGCTGCGGCAGGTTCCCTTGTACGACAATCTCATCAAGGAGCGCTTCGAGCGCTGCCTAGACCTGTACCTCTGCCCGCGCGAGATCAAGCAGCGTCTGAACATCGACCCCGACTCGCTGCTGCCTCAGCTGCCCAAGCCAGCGGAGCTGCGCCCCTTCCCGGAGCGCCTCTCATTCAGCTTCGAGGGACATACAGGGCGTGTGTATTCGGTCTCAGTGTCGCCGACGGGCGAGCATCTGCTCACCGCCTCCGCCGATGGCACCGTGCGCCTGTGGGAAGTGGCCACCGCCCGCTGCGAGCGCACCTGGTCGCTTGGCGGCGAGGTGCGCTGCGTCGCCTTCTGCCCGAACGCGGATCTCGATTTGGCGGCGGCTATCGTGGGCTCGCAGCTGCTGCTGTTCTTGCCCAAGGCACGCCCTGGCGATCCGCACGATAAGGCACGCGCTCTGCTAAGTCGGAGCGACGGCGGCACTCCCGGCGGCTGGGTGGACACGGACGAGGCACTACGGAGCGAGGGTGTCATGTGGCGGGTGACTCACGTCAAAGCAGCATCGATGGTGACGTGGCACCATGGCGGCGACTACCTCGCGAGTGTATGCCCCGAGGGCGCGACCAAGGCCGTGCTTCTCCACCAGGTCTCCAAACGCAGCACGGGAAGTCCGTTCGCCAAGTCCAAGGGGCGCATCGAGACGGTGGCCTTCCATCCTAGCAAGTGCGCCCAGCCTCCCCACAAGCCTCGCCTCCTCCCCACAAGCCTTGCCTCCTGCCGTCAGCGCTTGGCCAGGCCTGGGCGGGCTTTGCCGAGGACGAGAGTATTGCTCGGACTCCACGGAGCGGCTGCGTGCCAGCCGTGCCGACGCAGCAAATCCTCACAATTCGGAGGCTCAGCAGCCCACCTTGTTTGCAGACGCGTGCTAGATCGGATCCTTGCTATCCTCCGGACGCTCACGGTCGCTGCCCATGCCGTTCGCAGGCCGCTCTTCTTCGTGGCGACGCAGCGCCACGTGCGGGTATACCACCTCCTGAAGCAGGAGCTCGCCAAGAAGCTCACGCCCACAGTCAAGTGGATCTCGTCGCTCGCAGTGCACCCTGGCGGCGACAACGTGATTCTCGGCTCCTATGACCGACGGGTCTGCTGGTTCGACATGGATCTTTCCGCCTCACCTTACAAAACGATGGTCGCCCATGCCCTCGCCGTGCGCTCCGTCGCTTTCCACCCACGCCTACCTCTCTTCGCATCCGCATCTGACGATGCGACTGTTCATGTTTACCACGGCCGCGTGTACGCCGATCTACTCACGAACCCAATGCTCGTCCCGCTGAAGATCCTCAAGGCGCACACTGTCAAAGACCACCTGGGCGTGATGAGTGTCGCCTTCCACCCCACGCAGCCTTGGCTTTTTTCTGCAGGAGCCGACGGCGCGGTGCACCTCTTCACGGAACGCTGAATGAGGAGTGTGAGGTCGGTGTGGTCTCTTCGAGCGTCTTGACATTCGGCGTTTGCCTGACGAAACACAGCTCACAGCTGTGCCGTTCAGAGAGTGAGAGCGTGCTCCGTGCTGCTGCGCGTTTCCTTCGAGTTCGACCGGACGGAGCGGTGCCGCGCGCGGCGGCCGGGATCGTTAGGCGTTCGCGCTAACGGCTAAGCCGTTAAAGCGAATAAAGCCGCTAAGCGGTATACGGTTGTCACATTGAAGCTCATACGGAAAACATACTTCACCATTCATTGTATATGCTTTACCTCGAATGCAATCGTACACTGTCTGGGATCGGGATCGGTGGACGGTGCCGATCGCGCCGCTGGCACGCGTAGCTACACTCACGCACGCGCGGCCGTCGCCGCACGCTCACGGGCCGCGCAATAACGCCTTCGACAGTTCATCCCATCCCTCGAATGTGCGCGTGCGCACGGAGTTTTGATCGCAGAGGGAAGCGAGCGCTGATGGCCGCGGCGCTAACACGCAATCCACGCCACCTGCAAGCACGGGAGCAAAGTCGCATGCAGTGCGCCCAACGAGCACAACCGCGCCCTGTTCATGGTTGCGAAGCGCGCGGCGAAGACTCTCAGCCTTATCGTGGCCCGTCCGAGAATCGTCACGGAGCGAGACGTGCCACTCGCCAGCTTCGTCGACATAGCCGTCGTGCGCGAGCACCTCTATGTGACCGATGCCCTGATCTCGAAGCATCGCTCGGATGAGCGGCTTAAGCCCACGAGAGAGGACGCACACGCGCATCCGACGAATCGAGCACTGCTCGACGAAGTCGATGAATGCAGGCTCAATCCGCACTCCAGCCGCGTCGAGCTTGGCCAGCGTCTCGCCAAGCGTCATCTTAAGTCCCTGCCAGGCTGCCTGCTGCGCGTCACGGCCTTCTTGGACATTGCTTCCGAGCAGCGTCACCTCTATGCTGCCAGCGCAGCACAGCCCATCGAACTCGCAGAAGACCGTCACTGGACCACTCGGGATCACGTCCAGCTCGGTGCGGATAACCACCTTCTCCTTCTCCCGCATGAGCTCCTTCCAGGTTGCGGCCACGCGCGCATCCACCCTGTCGTCTGCGTTTGACTGCGCCTTGGTGCTAAGGCGACTGACGCTCTCTTGGAGCAGGGCGAGCTGCGATTCGATCGAGACAAACATGGCTTCGTCTGTTCCGCCGCGCGGTGGCGGGGTCGGAACGTACATGTCGAGATTCATCTTTGGCCGCCCTCTCGGAACCTCGATGGAGGTTAGTCGGCGCGCTACAGTTGGTCAGGAGGAGCAGCGCCGTTCACAGTGTCGCGAAACTGATCAGTGTGAAACGGACCAAATTAAAGCTTTTACGCCATTATAGGATGAGGACATCCATCTCGCCAACCTTAACGCGCGACTCATGTCTTGGCATACAATGCGAGGACGCCTAGCGCCCCTAGCCGCTGGCATGCGGCGGCGGGGCCCGGCTCCGCCTCCGCGTAGTGTCGCCGCTTTGCATTTGGACATAGCCCGGTTCGCTGAGCAGCTCTGCGAGACAGAGGATGAACTAGCACAGCGCACAGAGGCTGTGGCGCGTGCCAGCATGGTTGTCCAAACCGTCTGGCCCGGCGCTCGCGTGCACCTTTTCGGTTCGGCCGTCTCAGGCATGCGCCTGCCGTATGGCGACGTTGACATCATGATCGAAGCTCCGGGAGCCAACGGGCAGCTGCTCTTGCCAAAGCTGGCGCGTGCCCTGCGAGACGCGGCCGTGCCGTCAACCATCCTCACGATCTTAGACAGGCGCGTTCCTATAATAAAATGGACTGACAAGACGACCGGCATGAAAATCGATGGGTGCGTCAATAACGCGGGTGGCTTGCACACGAGCACGCTGCTGCGGCACTCTGTCGCATCGCTGGACAAGCTGAGGCCGCTCACACTGGTGCTAAAGTCACAGCTGCTCATGCACGGCTTGCACAACGCGTTCACCGGCGGTGTTGGTGGCTACCTGCTCGCCAATATGGTGCGCCACCTCTTGCTGCTTTCGCCGCCACCACTCGAGCACAGCCGAGCGACGCGCCCGGCCAGGGAGTCAGGCGCTTTCGAGGCGCCATTGGTCGACGAGGTGCCGCAAGTTGGCAATGCTGCTGCTGCACGCGCTGATGGTGCACATGAGGTCGACGCGGCCGGAGAGGACCTCGGCGGCGCCCTGCTACGGTTCTATTGGTACTACGGATACCAGCTCGACTTGAAGTCGTCCATCGTAATGAGTGAGGGCCCCGAGACTTGGCTCGCTACGGGGCCTGGCTGGCAGGGGTGGCTCGAGCACAGTCCAGGCATGCTCTCGATCAACGACCCATTGAAGCCCGAGAGCGACCTGGGCGCAAAGGCCTTCCGATACAACATCGTGCGCCAGCTCCTTCGCGCGAGCTACGTGAAGCTCTCGGCGCAGGTGGCAGAGCACACGCAACAGCAGCAGGAGCTGCAGCAGGAGCTGCAGCACGAGAGCAGCGGCGACTTTAGCGGCAACGCTGGTCGAGGCAGCAGCTTGCTGAGTCTCGTGCTGCCGAAGTGGAATGCCATGGGGTCGCAGCACGCGAGGCGACATCAAAAGGAGCTGGCGCAGATGAACAGGCGCAGGCGCATCGAGGAGAAGCGCATGACTACAGCGTCGCGAGCCATTGTGAGCGGTTCACGCGTGGACCCGCTGTGGTATTGAGAGCACGCTCATATTCCGTACCGTACGGCTGCGCGCAACTGGCAGAGTCGTTCACTGTACAAAGTGTTTTACAGCCGCTGCAACCCCGGACCCGCTTGAAGGGTGGCGCGCTTAGGTGCGGCCGGGCTGGCGCGGCCTATCTACCGCGCCGAGTACTTGACTGTCTTCCATGCCCATGCATTTAATATTGCCCTACTCGTAGCGGTTGTCCCCGCGCTACCGGGTACCGCAAGAGCGGCTTCGACGAAAAGTGTGGGAAGCCTTCGACGACAAATCGGGGCTGTCTGTCAACTCTCATCACATGGCGGCCGCTTGCGGCGTGCATAAGCTTGATCACATTTCAAGGTTGCCCGACGCGGACAAGGCAAAACAGCAGCTCGAGGAGCTGAAACGGCACATAGATCCGATCCTGCGCGCGCGCGGCTTGCGGGTGCTAAAGTGCTACGAAATCTGCTGCTGCACGTCTGGCGGCAAGAACCTCAGCGTCGGCGGCTTCTGCTCGCCCGCGGGCGATAAGCGCACCTCTCTACGCATCGCGCTGCGGCTGCGCCAGCCGCATACGCACGTGCTCAACGACTTTGACCATTCGATGCGGATCCTCATTCACGAAGTCTCACACATCATACACAGCAACCACTCAGCAAGCTTCTACGGTGAGTATCAGCGCCATGCTGCTTCGTTGCGAAGCCATGTCGCATATTCCCTGTTCTCACACGCGCGGCCCTTTCGTGTTGTTCCTCTGACCCGCTCCAGATCTGATGGCTGAACTTATGGAGCAGTACGAAAAGTACAAGAAGACCGGACTTGTGCTCGATGAGAAGAACATGCCCATCGTTGGTGGCCGCAAGGCGGACGCTGAGCGGCACAACCCAACGTCACTGCGCGAGGCGCGTGCGAAGACCGTAGCTGCGGCGGAGGCGCGCGCCCGCGCCGCCTCGCTCATGGGCGCTGGTCGGCTCGGCGGCGGTGGGCCAGCTGGTGAAGGCGAGGCTCTCGGTGGCGGCAGCGGCCGCTCGTGGCGCGACGCGACGCCGGCCGCGATGGCTTCCTGGGCGGCGGATGCGCGCCAGCGCAAATGGGATCAGGCGAACGGACTCGATCGTGCGGAGCTCGAGGCGATGGCCGACAGCGCCCAGCGCAGTGGCGACGACGACGATGACGACGAGGTCGAGATCGTTGACGAGATCGTTGGCACGTCGCGTGGCCGCAGTCAGGATCAGCCAACCGCCACGGCTCCAGTTGCATTGGTGCGAAGTAACTCGGCCAGAGACGCTGCCGCGGGAAGCAACTCGACCAGCGGCGCTGCCGCGGGAAGCAACTCGACCAGTGGCCTCATCCGGTGGGGGGTGCACGGGCAGGGGACTTGGGTACAAGTGCCATGCCCCGTGTGTGGACCAACTTGCAGCCCCGAGCTCCACAGAACAAACGATCCACCGCCGCAGGACATCGACGAGGGCGCCGCCTCCATGCCTACCGCGGCGCCCTCTACAGCGACCGTCTCTGCAGCAGGCGCTGCTGCTAAAGGCATCGGCGTCGTTGCCGCCACCACCGCCACCACCACTAATAGTGCCAGCACCGGCGGCAGCAGCGTTGTCGACCTCACGCTGAGCTCTGACGACGATGGTATGGCGCCTCCGCCGCCGCGTTCGAATTCTTCGGCCATGGCGGCAGCGGCAGCGGCAGCAGCAGGAGACCGAGCTGCCAAGCGCCCACGTCGCGAGGCGAGCCTCACACAGCCGGACGGCACCCAGAAGGGTCACCTCCGACAGCCAGGAGCGACAGCTCCTGTGGCGCCCATGAGCGCACGCCAAGCAGACGTGCCTTGGCAATGCACTCGCTGCACGTTGGTCAACGACAGTGCTAGCGCCATGTGTGAGATGGGCTGTGGTCAAGAGGCGCCGGGCTCCTGGGCGTGCCTCAAGTGCTCGATGCGCAATGTGAAGGTATCCTCTGGATGTGCGGCGTGTGGCACCTGGCGCTATTCGCGCGAGCTTCTGGGCGGCACTCGCTCTCAGGAGGTGGGCCATTCGTGAGGTTGTCTGGAATATATTAGATATTCTCGACCTCTTGTCCGTCGAGGGCTCGAGCGTTTTAAGCGAGCGTTGTAACGCCCCCGCCTCACCGCCTTGACGTAATTTTAGCGTGCTAGGTTGTCTTAATAGGCCCGGCGGGGAGCGGGGCTCTGTCCGCCCCCGCCCGCACACGACACGCCATCGCAAAGCGCGTTACATATTGCAAAAACTTTTAACGGGTACACCGCGGGTTGCACACCGCCCGCCCGCCGCCGCCCTAAGTCTCTCAACATCACTCATGATGATCTCGCGCCTCCGTTCGCCTCTCCACGTGCCCCGCGCCTGGCCTCTCCGCCTCTTTGCCTCTTCGCCTCTTCCCCCTCGGCACTGGGCTGGGCTCGTGCTCACTGAACGAGGATGATTCGTACAACATCGCCAGTACCTCAGCCTTGGCCAGCTCGCTCACGCGAGCGCGAGCGCGGGCAGCTTCGTCCCGCTTCTCATCGGCGATGGCCTTGGCGGCGATTCGTGCCGCAAGCGCGCTAGCCGAGCTGCGCGATGTGTCGCCGGCAATGCTTCCCGTTTGGGACAGCGGAGGTGGAAGAGAAGCACCACGAGGCGGCGAGGCCGGGATGAGATCTCTGACAGACGGTGGTGGCTGGCTGACTCGCTGCTTTTTCTGCTGCCGCTTTGCTTCCGCATCGCCAGCAGCGGCGGCGGCGGCAGCAGCGGCGGCGGCGGCGGCCTCCACCGCCTTTTTCTCGGCTTCGGCTCGCTTTCGCGCGTCGGCCGGCCTGTTGAAGAGGATCGGGCCGGGAACACCAGGCAAGCACACTCGCCGTGCCACAGGCGATTCAGGCTCCATTGGGATGTCGCTCCGCGCAGCTGCTATCCTCTTTGATCCCTCTTCAACAGCCAAGGAGAGCTGCTCGCCAAGGCGAGGAAGCAGTCCGCCGAAAGCAGTCCGCGGAGCGAATGAGTCATTTCATCATGACCTGTGAACGCAAGAATACTGTAAGGGTTCGTCCTTGGTTCGACTTCCTTAGTGTGAGCTGTGAATTTAGTGCTCCGCGCAACATCGAGCGATCGTGGCCAAGACGAGGCCGGGGTTGGAGGCGCCTTGGCCTTGCGGATCGACGACTTCATAAGCTTGGCGATCTCGTGGGTGATCGCGCCAGTCTCGACGAGCCTGTCAACGTCGGCCTCTGATGTCGTACAAGAAGAAAGTGTGTTACTTCCACGACTACTCCATCGGCGAGTACTACTATGGGCCGGGCCACCCGATGAAACCGCACCGGCTACAAATCACACACAACCTCGTATTGAGCTACAACCTGTACAAGAAGATGGAAGTGTTCCGACCGCACCACGCAACGGACGAGGAGATGATGCTCTTTCACTCACCCGAGTACATCGACTTTATGAGGCGCGTCACGCCCGATACGCAGCAAGACTTT
>Ga0209550_10006841_pt1 | contig 10599 bp, 10 predicted proteins | sample LauGreSuBDMM15SN_2_FD_187567 | JGI IMG/M metagenome (GOLD analysis project Ga0209550, IMG submission 187567) | Freshwater lake microbial communities from Lake Michigan, USA - Su13.BD.MM15.SN (SPAdes) (version 5) | ecosystem: Environmental > Aquatic > Freshwater > Lake | place: Lake Michigan... | reverse complement strand
AAGCGAACATCAACTAGCTTGACATCCTCTTTCTTAATGTATGCAAAAATTTCTGCGGCGTTCTTAAACATGCATCTCCCAATTTCACATGTGATGCGCAGACCCCTCATCATTGAGTTTCTGGCGCTTTTACGTAGTTGAACCCTAGGTGCAGAGCATGAAATCGGCATAACCCGCTTGTTAAATTCATGTTACGTCTGCCGGGTTTGAGCGTTAGGCTTGCGGGGTGAGCGTGAACTTCATCCGAGTTACCCTCGGTCGGCGAATGTCGGCGTTAATGGTCGATTGGTTGGCCTGTTACTTCATCGTCGCGGCTACAACCGGGGGAATAGGGAAAATGGCCCCCAACCGTTCATGGTTGGTTTTGGCCCTCTTCTTTGCCGAGGTTGCGATTCTTTCAGCGCTCCAGAGCGCATCCTTGGGACATCGAATCTTCGGAATCAAAATCATTCGATTTGCCGATGGCGGAATGGTTACTCCGCTTCAGGCATTGATCCGTTCCTCGCTACTCATCACAGTCATATTTGCCATCACCTTTGATGAAAATGGCAGAGGGCTACATGAGCGATTAAGTGGAACGGTGCTGACTAGAAGTTAGCGAATTTTAGGGGCACGGGTTGGCATTGGACCCTTTGGAATTGGCATAGACATTCCGCCAACAGCCTTAAGTCGCGCACGAACCTCACGCATTTGATGTGCAGTTAACTTCTTAGGAAGACGGCGCATCTGCTTTTGTAACTTACGGATTGGTACACGTCCATCTTCATTGCCAACAAGAATTTCGGTGATTGGCACACCTGGTGCAAATCGTTCCGCCTTCTTTCGCTCATCCGTGATCATCTGACGCACAGCGTTTGAGCCTTCGCCGGTAAGCACAATTCCTGCACGGCCCACGCTACGGTGAACCATGTCTTGATTTCTTGCGACCGCGACAGCAGGGGTTGTAGTCCAGCCCTTACGAATCGCCATCAGAACACTTGCACCTGCACCAATCTGTCCTTCGATGGATGCGTAAGCAGCTGTTCCTGCCTGACGTGTGAAAAAGAAAAGAGTGATGAGAAGTGCAACTGGTAGAAAGACAAAGGCAAAGTAAATTGGGCTACCAAGAGCTGAGCCAATTGCGATTCCAATTCCCCACGAGACGGCAAAGATGCCGATCAGTGCAGCGGTAATCCAGGGCTTTACCTGCTTAGTTACCTTGTAAGCATCGCGAAAGGTTTGAAAGCGAGGCTTCTTAATCTTTGGTTCTTTAGCTTTTCTCTTAAACATGTAATTAGTTTAGTGGGGCAGGAGCGGTTCCACCAAGACGAGCCGGTGCCCAACGCTGGCCGACATGGCTATCAGGGTATTTTTCTTGAACCTCATGCAGCATAGAAATCATGATTTGGCGGAGTTGTCGCTCAGCGCTCTCGATATCGACATCCTTGCCATAATGTATTGGCTTGCCAAATGAAACAGATACCGGTGTTTTACCCCGTTTGAAATTTGGTTTAACGCCCTTTGTAGAGACCCGTTGCCCACCCCACACAATGGTCGGAATGATGGGAACTTCTGCATCGACGGCAAGACGCATCGCCCCTGACTTTAACTGCTTAATTTCAAAGCTAGTCGAAATTGTTGCTTCTGGAAAAATGCCAATGATTTCGCCCGCCTTAAGTGCTTTCAATGCAGCCACATATGAAGGTGCACCATTGTTGCGATCTACGTTGATGTGGTGCATCCCGCGCATTAAAGGTCCAGCGATCTTATGATCGAAGATTTCTTTCTTGGCCATGAAACGAACATATCTTTTAACCGGAAGTGCTCCAGTTCCAGCTATTGCAAAATCCAAGTAGCTAACATGATTAATCGCGAGAATAGCTCCACCTTTTCGTGGAATGTTCTCATCACCTTGAAAATCAAATTCAAATCCAAGGTACTTCCAAAAGCCTTTAACCAGAGCGATTACTGGTGGATAGACCAGATCAGCCACGAGCAGATTTCTTTTCCATCGCTTGCTTGTACAAACGGCCTGCGCGATAGGAGGAGCGAACTAGCGGACCGCTCATGACTCCGAGGAAGCCAACTTGTTCAGCCTCTTGAGCCAATTCCACAAACTCGTCAGGCTTAACCCAACGTTCAACTGGGTGGTGCTTATTTGTTGGGCGTAAGTACTGAGTAATTGTGATTAAGTCACATCCTGCGTTGTGCAAATCAACTAATGCTTGTGATATCTCTTCACGGGTTTCACCAAGTCCAAGAATTAAGTTGGACTTAGTAATCAAACCAAAATCTTGAGCCATGCCGATGACTTTGAGCGATTTCTCGTAGGTAAAGGCAGGTCTAATCTGCTTGAAAATACGTGGAACGGTTTCCAGGTTGTGGGCAAAAACCTCTGGGCGAGTTTCAAAGATCGGATTTAGAAGCTCTGGCTTTGCGTTGAAATCTGGAGCAAGCATCTCCACACCTGTACCTGGATTTAGCTCATGGACAGCACGAATAGTTTCTGCGTATAACCAGGAACCTTCATCTTCAAGATCATCGCGTGTTACTCCGGTAATGGTTGCGTAACGAAGACCCATCGACTTAACCGATTCAGCAACCTTGCGTGGCTCTTCACGATCGATAGGAAGTGGCTTGCCAGTATCAATGTTGCAAAAATCGCAACGTCGAGTACAGCGATCGCCACCAATTAAAAATGTTGCTTCTTTATCTTCCCAGCATTCAAAGATGTTCGGGCAAGCAGCCTCTTGGCAAACGGTATGCAACCCCTCGCTCTTAACTAATGAGCGCAGACGTGTGTATTCCGGACCCATGTTGGCGCGGGTTTTAATCCACTCAGGCTTTCTCTCAATTGGTGTGAGCGCATTGCGGGCTTCAATGCGAAGCAGTTTGCGCCCTTCTGGTGCCATTGTCATGCGCTCACCCTTCTGAGAGATTCAAAGATGTGCCGTTCAACTAACGGTGAAACTTCTTCAATTGTGATTGCGCGATTTAATTCAATTTCAAGTGAGGTGACACCGGCATCAGAAATTCCACAAGGAATGATGGATTTGAAAGCGGTGAGGTCTGGATTAACGTTAATTGCAAAGCCATGCATAGATACACCTTTGGCCACGCGCACACCGATAGCGGCAATCTTGCGATCTCCGCTGGAATCGCGAATCCATACACCTGAGCGCCCGTCAATACGCTCTGTTGCTAAACCTAAATCGGAGCAGACCGCCATTAACCCAGCTTCTATCTCTCGTACAAAGCCCACTAGTTCAGTTGGATTAATCAGCTTCACAATTGGGTAACCAACCAATTGGCCCGGACCATGCCAGGTGATGCGCCCGCCGCGATCTACATCAATCACAGGGGTGCCATCGGATGGCTTTTCTGATTCTTCAGTGCGACGTCCTGCTGTAAACACAGATGGATGTTCTAAGAGCAGCAATGTATTGGGGCGCTTGCCATCTACTACATCTTGATGAATAGCCTTTTGGGATTCCCATGCCTTCTGGTAATCAACCAACCCGTGGCGGGATAGAGCTATCGCCGACACCGAGGTACTTTCCAATAGGGGCACAACCACAGCCTAAAGGTAGGATCGCCCTCTAACCAATTGAAGGCTAAGAAGCCGAGAGAACCTAAGGGGTTTGCAGATGTCCGCCACGTTAAGCAAGAAGAGCCGCCGCCCACTTGTCTACGCCCTATTGGTGATTTTCCTGTGGTTTGGTGCCAGCGGAGTCTTTGGGCCTTTATTTGGCAAGCTTTCGACGGTTCAGGAAAATGACAACTCAGCCTTCCTGCCAGATAGCGCAGAATCAACTCAGGCCGCCAAGATTATTGAGAAGTTTAATCAAGATCAAAACCAAAGCCTTCCAACACTGGTGCTTTACCTTGGCGAGGTAAATCCAGAAAAGATTGCAGCGCTCAATGAACATCTTGCAAAGATCGGTTCACAGACAATTATTGGAACCGATGTTCCTATCTCAAAGTATCTAACTCAGGGGGAGCGGATTTTTGCCTTCCCATCACAAGATGGAAAAGCCTTACTTGTAAATCTCCCATTTAAGTCAGAGATTGCAACTGATTTACTCCCCAATAACAAACCAGCTTTACCCGAGGTAATTGAAACTCTTCGAGAGGACTCTGCAGAGTTTGCAAAAAGCGTTGGACTCACCTCAAATGTAACTGGAATCGGTGCCTTGCTGGGTGATTTGTTTGGCGCATTTGAGGGAATCGACTCATCGTTGCTATTGACGACGCTGATTGTTGTTGCCCTCATTCTGATCGTCGTTTACCGATCACCGGTTCTCTGGATTCTGCCGCTCTTTTCTGCGGTGATCGCATTGTCAACAGCCGGTGGCCTTGTCTATCTCTTGACTAAAAATGATGTGATCGATCTCAATGGACAATCGCAGGGTATTTTGTCGGTTCTGGTTTTAGGTGCGGCAACAGATTACGCGTTGCTCCTTATTTCCCGCTATCGCGAAGAGTTGCATCACTTTGAACATCCAGCACAGGCGATGAAGGCAGCGCTCAAGGGTGTCTTTGAACCGATCGTGGCATCAGGTGCAACAGTTATCTCAGCGCTATTAGTTTTACTTCTCAGCGATCTGTCTGGAAACCGCGGACTTGGTCCAGTGGGTGCAATCGGTGTTGCGGCGGCGGTCATAACAATTCTTACCTTGCTACCAGCGTTGTTAGTTGCTTTTGGTCGCTGGATTTTTTGGCCCCGCATTCCGCGTAATGATGATGTCAACACGCAACTTGCAGGAACCTGGGCCAAAATTGGATCTGCCGTTGAAAAGCGTCCTCGCAAGTTATGGATCATCACCGCGGTAGGCCTTGCAATTCTTGCAGGATTTTCAACGACCTTAAATGCAAAGGGTTTATCTACCGCTGATGCATTTACGCAACGTCCAGATTCAGTGGTCGGCCTTGAATTACTGGGAGAACATTTCCCAGGTGGATCGGGACAACCCACCGAAGTCATTGTTCGAGAGGAGTTAGTTGGTCCAGTATCTGCTGCTCTTATGAATGTTTCAGGTGTCTCCTCTGTAGAACCGATGCGCATGACTCCAACAGCTCCTGGACAACCACCAGCCGCGATCAAGGTTGTAGATGGAAAGGTCATTCTCAATGCGACGCTTTCACTGAATCCAGATTCGGTAGAAGCTCGAGATGTAATTCCTGTGATTCGTGATGCTGTCCATGCAATAGATCCCAATATTTTGGTTGGAGGAAGCACCGCTGTTGCATTCGACACCGATGTTTCCGCAAATCGAGATAATCGAACAATCATTCCGATCGTTCTCATTTTGATCACAATCATTCTGGGTCTGCTACTTCGAAGCATTTTGTCAGCTGCTTTGCTACTAGGAACTGTTGTTCTCTCATTCTTTGCCACATTAGGTGCCTGCCAATTGGTCTTTGAGCACATCTTTGGATTCAAGGGTGCTGATACCTCATTCCCATTGTTTGCCTTTATCTTCTTGGTTGCACTGGGAATCGACTACAACATCTTCCTCATGACTCGTGTGCGAGAGGAAAGTGCAAAGATTGGAACACGTGCCGGTGTGATTAAGGGCTTAACCGTTACTGGTGGTGTTATTACCTCGGCCGGTATTGTGTTAGCAGCAACCTTCGCGGTTCTGGGAGTTCTCCCATTGGTCTTCTTAGCTGAACTTGGTTTCGCTGTTGCCTTCGGTGTATTGCTCGATACCTTGATTGTGCGAACAATCTTGGTGCCAGCATTGGTTCATGACATCGGTGGAAAAGTTTGGTGGCCATCTAAGTTGCAGAACTCTTAAGTATGACTTTGCGCGTAGGAATTGCCGGTTACGGTCTGGCCGGTCGGTACTTCCATGCGCCATTGCTTAAGGGATGTGGCTTTGAAGTCGCCTCTGTTTTAACCTCCAATGAAGTTCGTAGAGGCCATGCACTAGAGGATTTTCCAAAGACATCAGTTGTCGGAACAATGGCTGAACTTGTTGCCCAGGATCTAGATTTGGTAGTTGTTGCATCCGCAAACCTTGCACATGCTGATCAAGCAATGACCGCACTTAGTGCTGGTATTCCAGTTGTAGTTGATAAACCTATGGGGCGAAATCTGGAAGAGACTCAAAAGATTATTGAGCTTTCACGATCTCTGGGTGTTCCTGTCACAACTTTTTTTAATCGCCGGTGGGATAGTGATGCGTTAACCATTCAAAAGGTTATTGCTTCGGGCGTACTTGGTGATATTCACCGAATGGATTCGCGCTTTGAAAGATTTCGACCCGAAGTCAATGGCGATTCGTGGAGAGAGAATATGAGTGCTGCAGATGGTGGCGGGCAACTGCTCGATCTACAACCACACTTGATCTCTACCGCCATCGATTGGTTTGGCAACGCAGAGTTAGTAACCGCATCTGTTAGATCAATTCGTGGCGCAGCAGATGATGATTCAGTACTTGTATTGCGCCACAACTCCGGCGTGATGTCATATCTGTCAGCAAGTGCTGTTGTAGGCGCTCCGGGACCTCGCATTCGAATTTTAGGTAGTAAAGGCGCACTCGTGATCAATGATTTAGATCCGCAGGAAGCTCTCTTGCGCGCAGGTAAGTATCCACAAGGGGGCACCTGGTCTGAGCCAACAACCTCTATCGCTCATATTTATCGAGGCGCAGAGATTGAAGAGGTAGAAGCGGTTCCTGGTAACTACGCACTGTTTTATAGCGCTGTTGAGTCGGCAATCAAGAAGGGCACACCTTGGCCCGTTTCTCCTGAAGAGGCTTTGCTAGTCGCTTCATTAATTGATCAAGCCAGAACAGTTGGAACTCGTGCCTAACTCCTCAGAGATCTTAATTGTTGGTGCGGGGTTAGCTGGACTCAGCGCCGCAATTGCCTTGCAGGATGCTGGCAGAGATGTACGGGTAATTGAAAGTTCAGATCGTCCCGGTGGGCGTGTTACATCAGATGTGATCGATGGCTTCATTTGTGATCGCGGTTTCCAACTCATTAATTCCAAGTATCCAGCGTTGAAAGAGTTGGATGTAATCAAAGAAATTGATTTCATAACCGCTCCTCGAGTTATCGAAGTCGCGTTAGGAAATGATCGTAGAACATTAGGCGATCCTCGCATTGCACCGTGGACCGCACTAGATCGGGCAACCGGCACCATTCCAGAGAAGTTATTTCTCCTGAGATTCTTAGCAAGCACACCAAAAGAGAATCAATCGGTAGAGGATGTACTTAAAGCTGCTGGAACAACTTATCATCGGGTGTTGCGTCCATTTTTACATGGAGTTTTTCTCACCGATCCTAAAAATGTTGATGCTCGTTATGGTCAAACTGTCATCAGAAGCTTTGTCTCTGGATCGCCAGGTATACCTCGCAGGGGAGTAGCAGAGCTTTCAAAGGCGATCGCAGCGAGGGTTAAATCGATTACCTATGGAGTTCAGGTAGATAGCATTGAAACTGGTGTTGCCAAATCTTCAGCTGGCGATTTCAATGCCTCGCACATTGTTATCGCAACAGATGCAACTACTGCCACTCAGTTACTAGGACTACCCGAAGTCGCGCGAATGGCCGGATGCATTACCTGGTACCACAGCGTTGTGAATAACCCTTCAGGAACCGGACGCTTAGTTGTAGATGGACAATCCAGAGGACCAATTCTCAATTCAATCGTGATCTCTGATATCTCTTCAGATTACGCACCCGTAGGCCATCATTTGATCTCTACTACAACTGAGCTAGGTTCGACAGAGTCTGATGTCCGCAGACATTTAGCACTCATGTGGGGGGTGAGCACCCACGATTGGGAGTTCCTTGCTAAGTATGAAATACCTGCAGCACTTCCAATTCAAAGCGTAGGTCGTGCGCTTACACAAACAATTAAAGTGTCAGAAAAGGTTTACGTTGTTGGAGATCATCGAGCAGTCCCTTCACAGCAAGGCGCTCTTTTTTCAGGCCGAATGGCTGCTGAATTAATCCTCAATGAGGGCAGATAGCGCCTCAGAAATATGTGGATAGTCCCAGGTAAAACCTGCATCTTGTAAGACATGAGGAATCACTCGCTTTGAACCAAGAATCTCAGATGAAAATCCGCCCAAAGCAATCTTTAATGCGATCGCTGGTGCTGGAAATAATGCGGGGCGATGCATAGCTCGGGCCAACGCTGCGGTGAACTCCTGATTGGTAACTGGGTTTGGCGCGGTGAGGTTTACAGGACCTGAGATTGGATTCTCTAATGCAAAAACAATTGCACGTATTTGATCATGCAAGGTAATCCAAGACCACCATTGCTTACCATTGCCAAGTTTTCCACCAAGACCTAAACGAAATAATGGCAACATTCTTCCAAGTGCGCCACCAGTTGGATCTAGAACAAGTCCTGTGCGAATCTTTACAGTTCGAACATCACCTGCAAGATCTGCGGCAGCTTCCCACTCGCGACAAACAGCGGCGAGAAAATCATCACCAGCGCGATCAGTTTCGACAACAGCGCGGTTTCCACTTTCGCCATACCAACCAATTGCAGAGGCTGAGATAAACACCTGCGGCTTTAATTCAGCAACAGCATTCGCGATAGCGGTTGTGCCCAATAGTCGAGAGTTAAGAATCTCGCTCTTGTACTTCTTGCTCCATCGTTTATCACCAACGCCAACACCAGCTAAGTGGATGACCGCATCTACTCCTCGTAGAGGTTCAAGATCTACAAAGCCTGTTTGTGGATCCCATTGAACTTCATCTGGACCAACAGGGGTGCGCCGAACTAAACGCTGAACAGTGTGACCTTCTGCCTTGAGGTGTCCAACCAGCGCTGTTCCGATTAAACCGGAGGCACCAGTGATTGCAATGCGTTGAGGAACTGACATGAACTGTTAGAGACCTAGATCAGATTCAAAGGCGCCACCTTCTAGGCGCTCCTTCAAGGTAACTAGGAATCGTGCAGCATCTGCTCCATCAACCACACGGTGGTCGTAGGACAGTGCAAGGTAAACCATGGAACGGATGGCAATTGTCTCGCCACCATCTTCACCACGAACAACCATTGGACGCTTAACAACAGCGCCAAGACCAAGGATTGCTACCTGCGGTTGATTGATGATTGGAGTATCAAAGAGCGCTCCACGACTTCCAGTGTTTGTTAGTGTGAATGTTCCGCCACCTAATTCATCTGGAGTGACCTTGTTGTCACGTGTGCGTGCTGCAAGATCTGAGATCTTTCGAGCGATGCCACCCATGTTCAAATCACCAGCGTTGGCGATAACAGGAACGAGCAAACCACGTTCAGTATCTACTGCAACACCAAGGTGTTCTGCACCATGGTAAGTAATCTGATCGCCTTCAACTGATGAGTTAAGAACTGGGTGTTGCTTCAACGCTTCACAAACAGCAACCGCAAAGAATGGAAGGAATGAGAGCTTTACACCTTCGCGTGCTTCAAAACTTGCCTTTGCGCGATCACGAAGACGTGCAATCTTTGTAACATCAACCTCAACAACAGTTGTCAGCTGCGCACTTACCTGAAGTGATTCCACCATGCGAGCTGCAATTACCTTGCGAAGTCGTGACATCGTTACTGTTGTTCCGCGTAGTGGAGAAACTGCGACCACCGGAGGCTTAGCTGCAGATGGTGTTGATGCAACCGCTACCGACGCTGCAGGTGCTGCTGGACGAGCTAGTGCTTCAACATCTTCGCGACGAATTCTTCCGCCGATTCCAGTTCCCTTTACCTGAGCAAGATTGACGCCAAGCTCTGATGCAAGTTTACGAACTAGGGGAGTGACATACGCATCTGCAGGTTGTGAAACAGGCGCCGCTGGCGCAACAGGTGCAGGCGGTGGAGTCACAGGTGTAGCTACTACGGGAGCTGGAGGCGGCGTAGGTACAGACACAGCAACTGGTGTCACTGGTTGAGGTGGAACCTGTGCCACCGGAGTGGAAATCACGTCTCCGGACACACCGATTAATCCAAGACGCGCACCGACTGGAACTGTTGTATCAACTGCAACATCGATTGCTAGAAGGGTTCCTGCAACTGGTGAAGGAATTTCTGTATCAACCTTGTCTGTAGAAACCTCAAGCAAGGCTTCATCAACTGCAACTGAATCTCCAACATTCTTAAGCCAACGTGTAACCGTTCCCTCAGAAACACTCTCACCAAGTGCTGGCATCGTGATGACAGTTCCCGCGCCTGTTGGTGCTGAAGTAGTAGGTGCAGCTGGTGCTGCAGGAGGAGTGACAGGTGCTGGTGTTTCAACCACAGCGACTGGAGTTGCTGGTTGAGCTGGAACCTGTGCCACCTGAACGGGAGAACTTGCTTCGGACGCATCGGCGATGATTGCAAGCTCTGCTCCAACTGGAACGGTTTGATCAATCTGCACAACAATCTTTTGAAGAGTTCCTGATACTGGTGATGGGATCTCTGTATCAACCTTGTCGGTCGAAACTTCTAGAAGTGGCTCATCAACATTTACATGATCACCTTCGGCCTTTAACCAACGAGTGACTGTGCCTTCGCTAACGCTCTCGCCAAGTGCTGGCATCGTTACTGAGAATGTCATCTATTTCTCTCCTTGGTTATCCGTGTGCGTGAAGCGGTTTGCCTGCAAGTGCCATATGAGCTTCGCCCATTGCCTC
>Ga0209550_10006840_pt1 | contig 10601 bp, 4 predicted proteins | sample LauGreSuBDMM15SN_2_FD_187567 | JGI IMG/M metagenome (GOLD analysis project Ga0209550, IMG submission 187567) | Freshwater lake microbial communities from Lake Michigan, USA - Su13.BD.MM15.SN (SPAdes) (version 5) | ecosystem: Environmental > Aquatic > Freshwater > Lake | place: Lake Michigan, USA... | reverse complement strand
AAACCTCGACGAATTCGCAATGGGTTCGAGTACAGAAAACTCTGCGTTTGGCCCCACGCGTAATCCGCTCGACACTTCGCGTGTTCCTGGTGGAAGTAGTGGCGGTAGTGCTGCTGCAGTAGCTGCAGGTTTTGCAGCAGTTTCTCTTGGTAGCGATACTGGTGGAAGCATTCGTCAACCAGCAGCGCTATGCGGAGTCGTTGGCGTGAAGCCAACATATGGTTTAGTGAGCCGTTACGGGTTAGTTGCTTTCGCGAGCAGCCTCGACCAAATTGGTCCGTTCTCACACAGCGTTGCCGATGCAGCATTGCTCACCGAAATCATTGCCGGGCACGACCCCATGGATTCCACAAGCATTCCCAAGCCCGCTCCTTCTTTAGTGTCGGTACTTGGTCGCGGCGTAGAAGGAATGCGCATTGGTCGCGTTGCCGACTTGCCCGAAGGCGCCGATGCCGATGTGCTTGCTCGCCTCGACGCAGCATTTATTGCGTTGGAAAAAGCTGGTGCGACAATTGTTGATGTGAAGCTTCCTTCGTTGTCGTATGCGCTCACCGCGTATTACCTCATTGCACCGGCAGAAGCGAGCAGCAACCTTGCTCGTTACGACGGTGTTCGTTATGGCAATCGTGTTGCAGCAAATGACATGAACACCATGTATGCCGATACGCGTGCGGCAGGTTTTGGCGATGAAGTAAAGCGTCGCATCATGCTCGGAACCTATGCATTGTCGGCGGGTTATTACGACGCTTATTACGGCAAAGCCTTGAAAGTGCGTCGCCTCATTTCCGACGACTTTGCGGCGGCCTATGTAAACGCCGATGTTATTTTGACCCCTACATCGCCCACGGTCGCCTTCCCGTTTGGCGCAAAAACAGACGACCCTCTCACCATGTATCTCTGCGATATTTTCACCATCCCTACCAACTTGGCTGGGCACCCTGCAATGAGCGTGCCATTTGGTACGGGCCAGGCAAACATGCCCGTTGGCGTGCAAATTTTGGCACCCACTTTGGGTGAAGAAGCAATGTTCAAAGTAGCCGCAGTGTTAGAGAGTGCAGCATGATCGACAATGGTTTGCCTGATGGTTGGGAACTTGTTGTTGGGCTCGAGGTCCACGTAGAACTCGCTACCAAAACAAAACTCTTTAGTGGTTCGCCAAACCGTTTTGGCGATGAGCCCAATACCAATATCGACCCAGTAACTCTTGGCTTGCCAGGTGCGTTGCCTGTGCTCAATGAGCACGCAGTTGAACTCGCAATGCGTATTGGGCTTGCGCTCAATTGCACAGTGAAGCCGAGCACCTTTCACCGCAAAAACTATTTCTACCCCGACTTGTCTAAGGCGTACCAAATTACGCAATACGACGAGCCACTCAACGTCGACGGCTTTCTTATGTTGCCAGGCGGCGTGCGTGTTGGCGTAGAACGCGCCCACATGGAAGAAGACACCGGTAAGTCAACACACTTCGGTGGTGCAGGTGGTCGTATTCATGGAAGTGAATACTCACTCATCGACTTCAACCGCGCCGGAGTTCCACTTGTGGAAATTGTGTCGCATCCCGATGTGCGTACTGCAGAGCAAGCTCGCCAGTACGTCAATGAGCTGCGCGCCATTCTTGTTGCAGTGGGCGCAAGCGATGCCAAAATGGAAGAGGGCTCCATGCGTTGCGATGCCAACGTCTCGGTACGCAAGTACGGGGCCGAACTGGGTACACGTTGTGAAATTAAAAACGTCAACTCGGTGCGCTCGCTTGGCAAAGCAATTGAGTACGAAGCTCGTCGCCAAATTGATGTCTTGGAAACCGGTGGCACTATTCGTCAAGAAACGCGCCACTGGGATGAAACCGATGGCCGTACGCACACATTGCGCGCCAAAGTAGACGCCAACGATTACCGATACTTCCTTGAACCCGACCTCGTCATGCTGGCCCCCGATGCAGAATGGGTAGAACGTGTTCGTGCTGCCTTGCCAGTGTTGCCAGCAGCTCGTCGTACCAACCTTGCAGTTCTTACTGGTGCCGAGGAAGACAGCGAAGCAGTTGCAGTTGTTGTAGAGCGCGGTCAAGACACCTATATAGAAGAGGTCAAGAACTCAGGTGGCGACCCCGGCCGTGCGTTGGTGTGGGTTCAACAGTCATTTGCTGAAGAAGGCAATGCACCACGATTGCCTGCTAAAGATCTTGCGGCACTTACCGTTCTTGAACGCGATGGCAAGCTCACCGCAACACAAGCAAAAACTGTTCTCGGCGACATGCTGGAAGCCGGTGGGGGAGACCCAACTGCAATTGCCGCTACAAAAGGTTTCGAAGCACTCGATACCAGCGTTATTGAAGGGTTTGTAGACGAAGGAATTGCCGCACAACCCGATGCATGGGCAAAGTACTGCGCAGGTGAAGAAAAGGCAATGGGTGCACTCGTTGGCACCATCATGAAACTCAGCAAAGGCAAAGCCGACGGTAAAGTAGTAACTGCAATCTTGCAGCAACGGCGAGGCAGCTAACAACAATTCGTCGTCTCACACTCTCAGCGCGACTTGCAGTTTCCTTAGCGAGTTGCGGTGGCTTAGCACCCAGTGCATCGACCCCATCGATTTCGGTTCCTTTTATATAGGTGCGCCAAAAGCCTTTTTGTTTTGGGCGCCGTATTGAGGCACCTGCAATAGTGAAGCCCCCTCGGTCGAGGTGGTCAGAAAAAAATGGGCCGGCAAGGTCAACATTGTTGGTGTTGCTTGGAACGGCACACAAGGTGAAATTGATGAATTCATTTCACGTCACGGTTTAACTTTCCCCAATGTTCGTGATGACGACGGTGAAATATTTGCGAGTTTCTCAGTTGCTTCACAACCGGCATGGGTGTTTCAAAGCAAAACAGGTGAGCGTGTTGTTGAGTCTCGGGCCCTTCCGGAAGACCAGGTCAATGCGAAACTAAGCGCCATTGCCCCTCCAACCTGAATATGTTTTCAAGGTAAACCGCAGAGGAAATCTTCTGAACCTGACTTGGATAGGCGATGACTGTCCACTAGTTTGCAGTTATTCATAGTGATCATCTAGGGGAACTTTCATGCGAAGCACTATCAAACGAAGTTTGCCTTTATTGGCGTTGCTTGTCTTAGGTGCTTGTGGGGGAAGTAGTTCGTCGACACCAGACACAACGAACGCTTCCGATACCACCGCCGCAGGTGCACCTGTTGAGGTGTCGTTTGAAGAGTTCTGCAGCTCTGCAGATGCAAACAATTCAAAGCTTCCACAAATTGAATCAACCGATGATGCTGCGGCAATCACCACAAAGATCAATGCACTTGCTGAAGCTTTGAGCGATACCGCAAGCAAAGCTCCAACTGAAATTAAATCTGCTGCCGACAAAGTTGCTGCAGCTGCACAAGCAATGGCCGACTCGCTCAAGAGCGACCCATCACTTGACTCGTTCGATGCAGTGGTTACAAAATTTGCAACACCCGACATTGATGCTGCAACTGAATCTATTAACAAGTTCGTTTCCGAAAAATGTGGAGAAGCTAAATGAGATCCCGTGTCACTAAGTGCGCCATCTTGGCAATTGCTCTTGTAGCAGTTGCATCGTGTGGCGGTTCAAGTTCAGATTCGTCAAGTCCCGATACAACGCGCTTGAAGAACTCAGCTCTAACTGCCACCACCACGACCGTCGCTTCTACGGGAACGCTTCCGTCGAAAGGTTCCGCTGGCGGCGACACCTCAACATCGGAAACAACACCAGCAACAACACCAGCAACAACACCAGCAACAACACCAGCAACGACACCTGTTCCTGTTCCTGCTGCCGTAGCGGTAACCGACCCAGGCAACTTTCAAGCAACGTACTTAGCTAGCGACAACGCACTTGGCGCACCGCGTCCTGCTCTTCCTGCAGAGGCATCACTCACCAGCAACGCTGCTCGTGCAGTAAGTGCAACATGGAACACCGACTCTGCTGGTGTGCTCACCGTTACAAAAGCCGAGTGGGTAGGAACAACTACTCCATTGACTTTGCGTTGGACCATCAGCACCACATCGGCGGGTTCATTGGTATGTGACAACTGTGCGTTCATTACCGCTAAGGCAAAGAGCATCATTAAAGAAGTCACTTCGCAAAAGTTGAAGGGCTCGGGAATTAAGTCCATCCGTGGCCTCGACCCAACTGCTCCACAAGTCGGAGCCTTCCTTGGAAATGGTTGGGGAGTCGAGTTCCTTCTTGGTGATCAGACCAACGATTCTGCTGCAACAGGAAACGCAATTCGCGACTTCCTGTTGTCGTGCAGCGGCACAACTGCATCGACATGCAAGAACGTGTCTTTGAAAGTTGCTGAACTGAAGTGGAAAAACACACTCTGGTCAACAAGCGACTGCATTTCAGCCTTGCGTAATGGCGGGCCAAGCCAACTCATCGATGGAATTGCAACTGCACTCACGGGTGCAAGCGCAGATACAGCAACTCTCATTAGGGCCCGTGCGGCACTCGATCGTGTTGCAGTAGCAACACCTGAGTATCGCCCCGTTTTTAATACTTCAGGAACTACCCGAACTCTTACCGGTTTCGCTTCAACAGGATGTGCATCATGAAAATCAACGCCCGAGTAATTACGCGAAATGCCACGGTTCTTCTCACCGTTTTTGCGGTGGGAGTGACCTCAGTAATGCCAGCTAACGCCAGTGCACCTACTGACTCTTCGTCGACCACGTCGACATCACCATCAACAACCACGACAACCGCTAACGGTGTCACTACAACAACCGCTAATGGTGTCACTACTACAACAACTGCAGACGGTGTCACAACTACTTCAGTTCCTGGGCTCACCGACGCCACTGTTTTGCCGCTTTACGACGGTCCAGTAGACAAAAACGGTATCGATCAGCCACCTGCAGAGCAGGCAAAACCCGATACCAAACAATTTCCTGCTGGTGAAGAAGGCGAACAAAAGAGCGGCTCTGACCTTTCGGCAGCTGCAAACCTTGTAGGCCCGGCCATTCCAGGTTATGTGTACATGGGAATTGTCTACGTCACCAACATTGGTAATGAAGTTGCCGGTGAAAAGTCACCTGTTTCTTTCACATTGGAATCATTACCAAAATTCGTCAAGTTCCTTGACGCAGCTCCTGTACTTGGCGCCAACTCAGTTGTTGGCGATCGCGGTTGGGATTGCAAAGGCACACAATGCGTACTTGTTGAAAAAACAGACAAAGGAATTGTCAATGCATTGTTGGCAAGTGCCGCAACCGCGCAAGCCGACCTTCGCTTCGATATTGCAAGTGACGCCGTAATTCCTGTTCCACCTGCAGACTTGCTCGACAAAATTAAGGCCGCATCAACAGCCGGCGATCTTTCTGCTTTCAATGCTGCTGTTAAGCAAGTAACTCACTTGTCGGCAGTTGCCAATACGGCAGGCGACATCAATACCAAGAACAACGAAGCAGTAGTGCAGTTGAATGGTGTTGAACAAGATTCTGGCGTTCAGGCTGGTTCAACTCGCCGCGTGAAGTCGGCGTTGGCTGTTAATGGTCAGGGCATTGCCGGTGTATTCATTGAATCAAAAATTAAAGGCCCTGTTTATCCAGGTGGCCCATTCCATATGGAATTGCGTTTCTTGCCAACAGGTACGGAAACACAATCGGGCGCTATTAAGTTCTCAAACGTTGTTGCCCCATTCTTGGCTCTCACTAAAGTAAAAATTAGTGGCGAAGGCTGGAAGTGCGATAGCGAAACTGCACCCAAGTCGTGTACACGTACTGGTGCCGACATCAAGCCTGGTACTTATACCGACCCACTTATTATCGACGCTCGCGTAGGAAAGACAGCACCAGTTGCAGAAAAGCCACAGAGCTGGGTTCTTTCTGCAAACTCAACTACTGCACTTGATGCAACTCCAATTGAAGCAAGCCAAACACTGTCAATTGATGTTCGCGATGTTCCAGAACCAGACACAACGATTCGTCTTGCTCCGCGCGATGAGCAAAGCAGCATCGATCCTCCAGGCTCAGTAGTAGTCGACGCACATGTGCGTTCGGTGTACGGCCCGTCAATGAATGCGCGAATCAAACTCAGCATGCGTAAAGGTCTTGTGTTCAAAGGCTTGGCATCTGATGCTGAAGGCTGGACATGTACCTCATCGACTCCAGAGGAATCTGCGGGTGAAGGTGCAACTGGCCAAGATTGCGTGAAGCCAGAAATTGAATCAGAAACTCCAGAAATAGTTGGATTCACCATTAGTGCTACTGAAGACACTGAAGCTGGTACGGCTCAAGTAATCGCCGCAATTTCTTCAGATAATGAAGCTGCGAAATACAAAGATGCAAACCGCGTTGCTCATACCTTGGTCATCCAGCCGCAGGCTGCACCAATGCCTGGTGTTGAACTCAGCCGTGCCGATGACAAGGGTGCAGTGAAAGTTGTTTCCGATGGTTCGGCAACAAAGGTCCGAATTGGTCAGAGTCAGAGCTATTCATTCAGCACCAAGAACTTGGGAAGCAAGGCACTTGCAGCTGGCGAAATTGTTCGCTTCGAACAATTTGTTGACAGCACTGCAACTTTCAGCGGACCAGCGTTTGCTAAATCTGCTGGCTATTCGGCTTCACTTGACAGTCAGAAAATCAATACTTCAGCTGCCGGTAAATGGGCTTGCGTAACGGGAACAGGAAACATTCCTCAAATCGCTTCGCCTCTTGATGCAACAAAAGCTGCAACAGCAACCTCGGTAGCCCCCGTTACAACAGTTGCAACAAAGAAGTCTGGCCCAGCAGTGCGTTGCGAAATCAAACTCGCATCAGCCATTGCACCCGATAAGACAACGCCAGTGTTGAACCTCACCGTCAGAATGTCGAATTCTGCAAAGGTAGGAACACCTGAATGGCCTGTATATGTAACGATGCTCGGCATTCCTGCAGCGCCAATCGCTCGTTTCGGCATGACCGTTGCAATTTCTGAAGATACAACCGATTTGGTTCCATCATTCTTGGCTCCAGCGGGACCCCGTCCGGGTGGTTCAGCAGTGGCAACCTTGAGTTTGCGCAACAGTGGCGACACCGATGCAAAAGCTCAATTTGTTGTTGTTCCTGGCATGAAAGATGGCCGCATTACCGGCGTTAAGGGTGAGTCATGGAAGTGCGCCCGATTGGGTACTGCGCTTGCATCGGGCTTCACCATTTGCTCGCGCACTCCAGCATTGAAGGCTGGTGCGGAAACTCCAGCGTTGAGCTTGAGCTACGAGTCAACAAGTAAGACATCAAAGACTCTCAACTTGCAGGCTGCTTCGCTCTACGGAACTTCACGCAACGTTGCTGCCGGACGCGGATCCAATCTTTCGGTTGACCTCCGCCCTGCATTGGCATTCACGGTGAAAGGCCCAGGCTCTGTTGTCGACCAAATCGTCGATGCGAAGGGCAATCGTGTTGCTTCCACCGTTCTTCTTACAACTGAAGGCAATGGCGACGGAGCTGCTTACGTATGGAAGCAACTCTGCACAACGGCCGACGATGTAAAAGCTTCTGGCGCAGAATGCGAGTCTGTTACTCCAGCAGTGAAATGGGCAGACAATAAGGTGCCTAATGGCCCATCTGCAATGTTCTCAGCCCCAGTTGTAACTGCAGATACCACACTCTTGTTCGAAGTGAAGGCAACCGAAGCCGGTTCATCGTCAACCGCTCGTGCCTCTGTCGTAGTTATTCCTCTGCCAACCGTTGAAGGCCCAACCGGCAAATCTTCAAGTGGTGCTGGTTCATCAGTTCTTCGCCGTGTTCCACAGCAGAGTGTTTCTGCACGTGGCGCCATTCGCGCAACTGCTCCAACATCTGGAACTGGCGATGCAACGTATAGCCCACTTACTGCTACTGGTGTAACAGTAAACGGCAACGTCTTTGGTGCGAAGTCAGTCACCGTTGCACAAAGTGCAGCAGTTTCACTCACAGCTTCGGCTACTGGTGTTGGTGCAATCACTTATGCATGGTCACAGGCTTCTGGCCCAACACCATCAGTCATTGCTTCGGCAACAACTAACGCTGCAACATTGAGTTTCACTGCACCTGCAGTAAACGTCACTGTTACATTGCGCGTTGAAGCAACCGACTCGCGTGGTGTGAAGTCAACAGACTTCATCACCGTTGTTATCGGTTCAGGTGGAGCCCCAGTGGTCTCGGCAACAATTACTGGCGTCGATGGCCCAGTTGTAGTTGATACCTCACAAGCTTTCACACTCACAGCTGCTGGTTCAGGTAGCGGAACATTGAGTTACGCCTGGACACAGGTATCGGGTACGGCTCTTACGTTGAACAACGCCGCAGCCGCAGCGGTAACCGTTGCTGCAACAGGCGCGCTTGGCGATGCAGTATTGCAAGTTGTAGTTACCGACGGCACTGGTGCAAAAGCCACTGCTGAAGTTGCTCTTGAATTGAAGCCAGGTGGCGCTCCTGCTGCGTTGTGCAAATTTGTTGAAGCAGCTTCAAATAAAACTTTGAGCAGTGTGCAGTCAACTCTCGATGCAATTGGCATTGGCGGTCTTGACCTCACGAAGTTCACTGTGGCTTCAAGCACTTGTCTCGCAAGCTCAAAGGTGAGCTTCTCGGGTGCCGGTTTCTCACTTGGCAACTACCTCACTGTTTCTGACGCTTCAGGTTCGGTATCAGGTTATGGCCTCACCATTCGTTCGGCGCGTTTCACCGGCCCAGCCGATTGGGGTTCGCCACAGTTCGTTATTGCTGCAACCGATGCGGTCGGTTTGTTTATTCCGTTCACTGGTGCTGGTGCATCAGTGGGCGCATTCGAAGGTGAAGTTGTTGCGGCTGCAATGCCGTTCTTGAGTTTGCCTTCGGGCTACACCTCGAGCGCAGCACTTCGTTTCAGTGTTGATGCGGCTGGTGTGAAATCAGTTTCGCTCGATGCAAATGGAACAGGCACTCAAGCAAATGGTAAAACACCAACGGCTCGCGTTTATGGTGCAATCGCCACAAACGGAACCTTCACACTTGATGGTTCAATGACTAATGCAGTCAACTTGTTTGGTGTCGTCGTCGACTTCGCTGGCAAGGTCACCAAAACCGGAACCGATAAAAAAGTACTGGTCAACCTCTCTGGTACGCTCACGGGTCCGATCACTTTGACCCCAGGTTTCGTGTTGAATGCATTGTCGGCTTCGCGCAACGAAACTGGAGTTGTTACTGGCTCGGGTACTGTCACCATTGGAACGGCGCCTTCAGCGCTTGAACTCACTACCGAACTGTCTTACACCGATGAGAAGAATCATTCTTTGAAGGTGACGGCAACAACGCCTAATGGGTCATGGACTGCAGCAAAAGATGTAGTAATTCCTTTGAAGAGCGCATCGGGTTCTTATGCAAATGTAAATGGTGCGCGCGATATTGCCATCAAGGTTGTAGGAGGTAACTCAACTCCAATGACAGGTCTTGAAATCAAGTCGCCATCAATTGAGGTCACTGCCAAATGCGCTGCCGATGCTGCGTGTGCGTTGGCAATGAAACTCAGTTCAACGGCAGAAATTACATTAGGTTCTACAGTCGGTTCGGGAAGCCTTGAAGGTAGTTTCGACACGGCTGCCAAGTCGGCTTCTTTCACAGCAAAAGTTGCTTCAATTGAAGTAGCAGCAGGCTTAGAACTCTCGGAAGCTTCACTTGCCATCGAGGCCACAAAGGTGGGTGCCGCAGACCAAACAACGTCCATCACCATGACGGGCTCGATGAACGTATTTGGTACAAAAGTAAGTGCCTCTGCAGCGTTTAGTAAAGAAAATGTGTTGCTCAGCGCTGATGTAAAAGATTTGGCAGCTTTTGGTGCCGATGGGCCTGTCTTAAAAGCAGGTCAACTTGTGTGGTCATTGCGTGATCTCTCTAGCTTCACGCCAAAGGTGCCTTCGTTGCCTACCTTTAAGTCGGTTCCACTTTCAGCCAAAGTGCCTCGCTTAATAGTTGCAATAGCGATGCCCGCTGCGTTGAAAGAGTTCACGGGCGCTAGTGGAGAAGTGAGCGACTTGGCTGTTCAAGGTGAAGTGAACTTCTCAAGTGGCGAGTTCTCTCTTGCTGCGTTGTTCTCTGACCCTGTCTTTGAATTGAGCGGAACCATCAGCAATAAAGCTGGTGGCGATAAGACCGATCTTTCAAAGAGCTATTTGTACAACCTCACTGGAAAAGTAAAGCGTCCAATTGAACTCAACAGTGTTGTTCAACTCTCAGACTTCGCGTTCACTTTTGGAAACACAGTTCCCGGTGGCAAGCCATCACTTAGTGGAAACGGAGCTGTAGGCATCACCGTTCCAGGTGGAACCGTGCTCACGGTCAAGGGAACTTTTGCTATCAAATCTTCAACCGACTATGCGGTGACGCTGTCGGTTGGGGCAACCAGTTCATCGTTTGAAGTGGGTGGTGGTGACCCGCTCGTTCTTGGCGAAATCAATGGTTCTTTCACTCGTAATGCAACGGGAACCAGTTTGCTGATGGATATGTCGTCGGCAGTTGTTTGGAAGCCAGTATCTGGAATCACCATACAAAAAGTGACTGCGAACGCTGCATTTAATTGCGCAACAGGTGCCAAGTGCATAACGACATTCAACGTGAAAGGAACTCTCGGGTTCGATATTGGTATCGA
>Ga0209550_10006839_pt1 | contig 10601 bp, 6 predicted proteins | sample LauGreSuBDMM15SN_2_FD_187567 | JGI IMG/M metagenome (GOLD analysis project Ga0209550, IMG submission 187567) | Freshwater lake microbial communities from Lake Michigan, USA - Su13.BD.MM15.SN (SPAdes) (version 5) | ecosystem: Environmental > Aquatic > Freshwater > Lake | place: Lake Michigan, USA... | reverse complement strand
AATTAGATAAACATATAGAAGATGACAAACGCCCATATTTATATGATAACTATGAAACAAACAACGCGATGAAAGAACTCGAAAATATAATGATAAAAAAATATGTGGGAAGTATCCATACATTTATGACTGCTTTAACAATTACAACTAGTGGATTGTTATTATATATGTTATTCGTTTAGAACTCTTCTTTTCCATTCAAAAAATTGTGTAATAAATTTTCAGGATTATGATTTTGAACTTCTCCGCAAATCATTACACAACTCTCATACATTTTACGCAAGACATCGTTAGGCGCGGATGTTCCTACTTTAATTAAACCTCGTTTGATTAAATATTTTTTTATATCGGCGATAGAATCTTGCTTTAACAATTGGCATTTCGTAGTAGTATTATTTCTTAATGTTTTATTAGATACTAATACCGAAATTCTAGGCAGCACCTTTGATTTACCGATTTTATAGGTTCTCCTTACAATTCTTTTTTGTCTCATACATTTTTTTATTTTATTATTTTTTATCGCCTCTAATTTAGTCATCATTTGTTTCATTTCGCTCATTTTTTTAATGTTCTCTTGTATTTTATTATTGATTTTATTTTCTACAATAGCATTATCTAGAGTATTCATTGGTAAGGATGGCGGCGCTACAGATATGATTGAATTCATCCCAGGTAGAATTGGCTGTGTTTGTTTCATTGTTTTATTCATATAATGCTTATACGTAGGCAAAGAACCATTTTTTAAACAACCATAATTCGGTTGTAAAAACGACGTTGCTCGAGGTTTGATTGAAACGTTCGGGGTTATTTGTGTCGCTTCATTCGGAAATGTTAAATGAACATCTTCAAACGTATCAAAAGTAGGGATTACGTTCTCATACAATAAAGACATTTTATCCGTATTATTATCGTGTGGATAACGTTTAATTGTGGCATTTAAACGTTGATTTTTTTCTTTTTCTTCATTTTCTTCGGCCAATTTCATCAAAAATTTCTTCGATTCTTCAAAATCGCTATCTATTTGTGATATCGAATCAATTTCTTTTTGTATTTCATTTGTCGTATTTCTATGTTTTTCGCCAAACAATTTTTTATATTTATCTTCTTGATGTTGTCGAATCATTTTTAATATCGATTTTTTTTTCAACGTATTGTCGCGTTTTTTTGGTGATGCTGATTTCACTTTGATTTTTCCACCCGTCGCATCTGTTTTTTTCCGACTTTTATTTGCCGTCGTGATTTTAAACAATTCTGGATTTATAGTTATAGTTCTTTTATTATCACTCATTAAATATTATATATAGTATATTTACATCTAACGAAATTAAATATACTATCAAAACTAATAAATTGCTAAATATTTCGGAAATAAACTAAATAAACAATGTATGTATAAACTGGTTCTCCGTCTTCTTTTTGCGATTTTTCAAAAATGTTTCATAACCTTGATTCATATCATCCAGTGAAATCTTTTTACGAGACTCTTTATCTTTGCCGTAAATTCGACGACTATGAGATATTTTCGTATATGTAAATAATAATTCCATATCTCTACCAAAATGTTTGAACATATCCTTTTTATCCGCAAACCATTTTTCTTTTATATCATCCTCTTTTTCAAAATTCCATTCATGTTCTACCACTTTTTTCTTAAATATTTTCATCATTTCTAAAGAATTGTAAGGATCCATTTTAAATCTCCATATAAATCGCGATTCCAAACCACGATTCGTTTTAAAAAATGTTTCTTCTAATTCTTCTTCATACCCTGCGATAATAACCATCAAATTATCTTTATGATCGCTTAATGCTTCACATATCGTATCTAAACATTCCTTGGAATAAATATCATTTTGTTCTGGACTAGCCAACGAATATGCTTCATCAATAAATAACACTCCACCCAAACATTCTTGAATTACTTTTTTCGTTTTAATCGCGGTTTGACCCAAATACCCCGCGATCAAATCGTTTCGTGACACTTTCTTGAAAAAATTACTTTTCAAGACTCCTATTTTTGAATACATGACCCCTAATATTTTGGCGATTTCCGTTTTTCCTGTTCCGGGCAACCCACACAAAACTGTATGTTTAAATTCACTTACCTGTTTTCCGACGTGTAATTCTTGAATAAAATATAACAACTGATCCACAATTGATTTTTTAAGGTTCTCCATTCCAATCATATTATTTAATTGAATCAAATCTTCTTTTATACAATGAAGTGATTTCAAATCTATATTATAACTTGTATTTGCGTAATATTCATTCTTTTCAACAATAGTTATCAAATCCTGTATATTATTAATTTTCGCATCAATATCTACATTATATAATTTTTCTGGTTCGGGTACAGGTACAAGTACTGTAGGTATTGGATTCATTGAAATATCGGTTTCGTGATTTTTTTGCCAAATGGTGTATAACGTATCTATACTTACTTTGTCTTTTTGTGTGGTAGTAGCATTCCATAAAGAAGTGGAATGAGTATGATAATATTGTTCACGATTGTCTTTTTTTGCCGAGAGACCACTAAAATGTTTATCATCTATATCATTGAAATGATAATTTTCATTGATCAAATTTAAAATATTTACATAATCATTATATCGACAGTGTCGTATAGAACGATATTTATCCAAATATTCTATAAAATCTACTCCTTGTTTATCACTCATAATTACTAATATCTATACATTGTATTTTGTTTATCTGCTTTATGTAAAATATATTATATCGTTTTTCCAAAAACTACATAAAAAATTGAATTCAATATAATATTAGAATAAGTATTATAATATGAACTACGAAATGGACCCTTCAATCGCTACGGTTGAAACCCCTAAAAAAATTAGAAAACCCAGAAAAGTGAAAATCAACGACGCAAAACCGATTGAAAATGATACGACTGTTCAATTAAAAGAAATTATTGAACAAGAAGTTCATAAAAATGTGGAAACCATTCTCAAAGACAGTGCTTCTGATATAGGTCAATCTGTATTATCTCATATGGGTAATTATATTGAAGAACCATATCATATTATAGAATCTTATTTTCAAGGTCAGCATTTGGAACGTCTGGTTCGTCATCAAATTGAATCCTACAATCATTTTGTGAATTATCAAATTCAGCGAACGATTCAAATGTTCAATCCGGTGACCATTCATTCCGATAACGATTATGTAGCAAGTGAAGACAAATATTTATTAGAAGTCTTCATTTCATTTACTAATTTTAAATTGTATCCTCCACAAATACATGAAAACAATGGTGCTACGAAAATGATGTTGCCACAAGAAGCCAAATTGCGTAATTTTACCTATGCCTCTACCATGACACTCGATATCAATTTAAAATATGTTATTCGTAATAATGAAAACATGGATATTCCAAGAATCATTGAGAAAGTTTTACCAAAAATCAATATTGGTAAACTACCTATAATGTTGAAATCATCCATTTGTGTTTTAACCCAAAACCGTCATATACATCCTCAATTTACAGGTGAATGCTATATGGATTGCGGCGGTTATTTTATCATCAAAGGTTCTGAAAAAACAGTTTTAGGTCAAGAACGTGCCGCCGAAAATCGCGTCTATTGTTTTGATGGTAAAAATACGACCAAATGGAATTGGTTTGCCGAAATTAAATCTGTTCCTGATTTCAAATGTATTTCTCCTAAGCAAATTGAAATGATGATTGCGAGCAAAAACAATGGTTTTGGCAATGGAATTTATATTACCATTCCTCGTATCAAAAACCCAATTGAACTGTTTGTATTATTCAGAGCATTGGGTGTATTAAGTGATAAAGAAATTTGCGAATATATTCTATTAAACATTGATGACCCAAAAAATGTGGAATTATTAAAATGCTTACAGGCGTCTATCATCGATGCGAATAAATATATGACGCAAGAAGATGCGTTAAAACATATTACTTCATCTGTCGCTTTCACTCCTTTGAATATGGATAAAGAAACAGGTGCGCGTAAAAAACGTGAATTTACATTAGAAGTATTGGACAATGATTTATTCCCACATTGTCTTACTCTTCAACAAAAATTATATTTAATTGGCTATATGTGTAAAAAATTAATACAAACGAGTCTAGGATGGATTCCTCCTGATGACCGTGATTCATATTTAAACAAACGTATCGAATTAACCGGTACATTATTAAACAATTTATTCCGCAATTATTTCAATAAATTAGTCAAAGAAATGCAAAAACAAATCATTCGTGAAATTAATACGGGTTCTTGGCGTTCTACGGAAGATTATGAAAACATCGTGAATATGACGAATATATATAAAATTATGAAATCAACGACAATTGAAAATGGTATCAACCGCGCACTTGCTACTGGCGATTTCAGTATTAAACAATCGAACAGCAGTAAAGTAGGTGTAGCGCAAGTATTGAATCGTCTAACCTATGTTTCTAGTTTAAGTCATTTACGCCGTATCAATACGCCTTTGGAAAAAAGTGGTGAACTCATTGCTCCGCGTAAATTACATAACACGACATGGGGCTTCTTATGCCCGGCGGAAACTCCAGAAGGTCAATCGATTGGTGTAGTCAAAAATATTAGTTATTTGGGACATATTACAATTCCTACCAACAGTTCTTCATTGTATGAATATGTAAAACCATATTTATTGTATGTAGATAAAACCCCTGCTAAAATGCTATATGGTAAGGTGAAAGTATTTGTAAATGGTTGTTGGCTAGGCATTACCGAAACACCTATGGAATTATACAAAGATTTAAAAGATAAAAAGTACAAAGGCATTATCAATTTATACACTTCAGTTGTCTTTGATTTCAAATTATTAGAAATACGCGTGTGTAATGATGGAGGCCGTTTAACTCGTCCAGTCTTACGCGTTCGCGACAATAAAGCGTTGATTGATAAATCAATCACTGACCGTTTGGTTTCAAAAGAATTATCTTGGAATGACTTATTGACCAATTGTAAAATTCCTGAATCAGTCATGGAATACATTGACCCAGAAGAACAAAATTATGCGATGATTGCTATGAAATGTAAAGATGATTATTTACAAGATGTGAACCAAAAATTTAACTATACACATTGTGAAATTCATCCAAGTACTATTTTCGGTGTATTAGCATCCTGTATTCCATATCCTGAACACAATCAAGCTCCTAGAAATACCTATCAAACTGCTATGGGTAAACAAGCCATGGGAGTATACGCTACAAATTATGACCAACGTATGGATAAAACCGCTTATGTATTGAATTATCCTTCACGTCCACTCGTCGATACTCGTTTGATGAATTTTATAAAATTAAATAATATTCCTTCAGGAACACAAATACACGTCGCAATCATGTCGCATACTGGATATAATCAAGAAGATAGTGTATTAGTCAATAAGGGTTCATTAGACAGAGGCTTATTCTTGGCTACAATTTATCATACGGAGAAAGATGAAGACAAAAACATTATTCGTGATGAAATTATTCGTTGTAAACCCGATATATCTAAAACAAAAGGTATTAAATTCGGTAATTATGATAAATTAAATACCGATGGATTCATCCCTGAAAATACATTAGTCGAAAACCGAGATATTATCATCGCCAAGACGATTCCTATTAAAGAAAATCGTAATGACCCTACCAAAACAATTAAATATGAAGACCAAAGTAAAACCTTCCGAACCATGGAAGATACGTATATTGATAAAAATTATACGGGTAGAAATGGCGACGGATATAATTTTGCGAAAGTCCGTGTCCGAACGTTGCGAAAACCTGTATTTGGTGATAAATTCAGTTCACGCCATGGACAAAAAGGTACTTGTGGTAATATTATTCCGGAGGAAGATATGCCTTTTACAAAAGACGGTATTCGCCCGGATATTATTATCAATCCGCATGCTATTCCTTCTCGTATGACCATTGGACAATTGAAAGAAACATTGTTAGGTAAAGTATTATTAGAATTGGGCTTGTTTGGAGATGGAACAAGTTTCGGAAATTTGGATGTAAAAACCATCTCACAAGAATTACAAAAATTAGGTTATGAATCGTATGGTAATGAATTATTATATAACGGTTTGACTGGTGAACAATTAGAAACAAATATATTTATTGGACCAGTCTTTTATCAAAGATTAAAACATATGGTCAACGATAAACAACACAGTCGTTCGATTGGTCCAATGGTAAATTTAACACGTCAACCAGCGGAAGGCCGTAGTAGAGATGGTGGTTTCCGTATTGGTGAAATGGAACGTGATGTTATGATTGCTCATGGTATGTCTAAGTTTTGCCGTGAGAGATTATATGATGTTTCAGATAAATATACCGCTCACGTATGTAGAAAATGTGGTATGCTCGTATCTTATAATGATGGTGATAAAAATCGTATGTATGCTTCTGCCGATTTCACTATACATTTGTGTAAAAATTGTGATAATAAAACGGATTTCGCAAAAGTAGATATTCCTTATGCTTACAAATTGATGTCTCAAGAATTACAGACCATCAATATTGTTCCTAGAATTATAACAGAATAAACATATAATACAAAATTGAAATAAATATAAACATTTTTTATTTCTATCAAGTATAAAATGTCTACCAATGAATTCAGTCAATTAACGATTGATATTACCAAACAATTATCAAAAACCGTGAAAAAAGAACAAGGTATATTTATTACCCCGAAAACCATTATACGAAAATTACACGATTCTATTATAAAATTTGTGAATTTGAATGAATCTCCATGTGTAGATGTATTAGAACCTTCTTGTGCTACTTGTGAAATGGTTTCCTATCTAGATGGATTATATTCCAATTTATTCATCGACGCCATTGAAATGAACACGACAATTTACGATAAAATTCGAAATCATTTCTCTTTCAAAAATACAGTGAAATTAATACAAGGTGATTTTATAAAATATGACCCGAATGGTAAATTGTACGATTTAATTATCGGGAACCCTCCCTATCTAGTTATCGAGAAATCCGCAGTGCCTGAATCGTATAGTGAATATATAGTAGGTCGACCGAATTTATTTGGATTGTTTCTATTACATAGTATCTCTATGTTGAAACAAAATGGAATATTAGCATTTATTATTCCCAAAAGTTTCCTCAATGCCGCATATTACGCGAATATTCGTCATTATTTGAAATCATCCGGCACAATCTTAGAAATTATAGATTTTGAAAAAGATGGCGGATTCATAGATACACAGCAATCTACATTCGGATTTATTTTCAAAAAAACGGGGCATATAGATATACCATCGGAATGTAAATATTCAATTCAATTTGCTGATAACTTTATGTTTGCCGATAATGCGAACGCGCTGAGAGAATTATTAAGTGGTTCAACCACATTGGCAAAACTCGGGTTAACTGTAAAAACGGGGACAGTCGTCTGGAATCAACAGAAACCGATTTTAACATCAGACAGTAGTAAAACGTTGTTATTATATAATTCAAATATTTCGAAAAACAATACGATCGAATTGTTGGAATTTTCCAATGATGAAAAAAAACAATATATTCAAATGGTTGGTTCAAATTCGCCCGCGATTGTAGTGAATCGGGGAAATGGAAATAGCGCATATAAATTGAATTACGCTTTTGTCGATGGGACAACTACCTATTTAGCCGAAAATCATTTAAATGTTATTTCTAGCAAATTAACCGGTATTGAACGTATTGAATTATTTCAAAAAATACTTGCTAGTTTCAAAAATCCAAAAACCGAACAATTTATAAAAACATTTTTGGGAAATAATGGTCTTTCAAAAACCGAATTAGAAACGGTATTCCCAATCTATTTGTAAATCTCAATAAAAAAGAAGCCGAAGCCTCTTTTTTATTTTTTTATAGTTTTTATTTTTTTATAGTATTTATGTTATAAATTCGATTATATGTCTTCTATACATGTTTCTGATGATATATTATCATTATTTACAATAGTTGGAGAGGTAATTTCTATTTTCGGTAATCTAGAACCATAATATGTTAATACTATAAGCCTATGTTGATATTTGTCCATATAAATTTGGAATAAGTCCATATGTTTGTTTTGCTTTTTAATCCCTATTATTTTTTTAGAGTTAGACCTTTCACCAGCGACTAGGTCGTCAATATGTTTCTTACGAGCAACATCCGTTTCAGGTTGGGTGATTTGGTTATGTCGTAACTGTTTTATTTCTTCTAATAAAGCAACATCATATTTCGCAATTAATTGTAAAATTTGTTCAATATTCCATGAGCGCCCAACCTTACCGATACTTTCATATTCTTCTTTAGTTAATTGTATAATTACGGGTACTGACCCAGCTTGTTCATGAATTTCAGAACGAGACATTTTTCTAAAATCGGACTCGATATATTTTTCAGGATCTACTGATAATATATTATTCATGATCGCAATCTGTTCATTCGCTGCGGCTATCACGTTTCGTCGAGACCAAATTATCATACGCTCGACAAATTTAATGCCTCCATTACTCCTGCCTAATAATTGGATCAGGGAAGCTAAATTTTTCATATGCCAGTCTGATATTATAAAATCAGTAAAGTTGAACCCAATAGTGCAGAACGTTATACCACGTTCGATATTTAGATACCCTGTAATTGCTAGGTCAGTAGTAGGATTCAATTCACGCCATTTAACAAGCGTATCTCTTAATTCACCGGTTACACCATTTCGTGAATTAAAATCATCAAATGTTTCGAAAGTACCGTCGGGATAATAAAACCCCTTAGATGTACCATTATGTACAGCAACTGCGAAACCGACGACTTTAAAATTATCTTTCATTCTTAAATGACTTTTAACTAAAATACCAGCTGGTGCAAATACAATTAGTGGATGGGTCCGTTTACCACTTCTGCGTTCTTCCATCATTCGATGGATAACAAGTGCGGCATAATCATATGGATGTTCACATTCGTCATCAATATCATAACGTACCTCGTGGTCAGATATTTTTCTATAATGAGTCAATAATTCATTATGCGTCATGTGAATTTCACGATACTCAGCTTCACTATAACCAATACGAAGGATATTATTAATGTTATCTAATGACTTTATTCCTACGCCACTTAGAATTTTCCAGAATTCTTTAAATGGGGTTGCTGTAATAAAATGTACATCGCGAATCGTATAATTTATCCGAATTCTCGATAATGCTTTTAGAAAATCGCATGCTAAAAGTACATTTTTATCTGCTTCGTCAAACATGACGGTTGCGGTTATCTGATGAACACCTTTTGACGATAAATTAATGTTTCCTTCATTCAAAATATCCACGAGCCTTATAATATCGTCAATTCTTTGCTTGTGTGTACAAAATATAATAATATCAGGTAGGTCTGTCGCATTTCGTACACCAGCAATCATTGATACTATTTCATCTACTGTATTGATATCACCTTTCTTACTAGATAGCACAAGAATTTTGAGACAGCCCAATACATCATCTTTTTTAGTGCGTAATTTCCACATCTTTGTTTCTTCTAAATTTCTATTGGTAGATATCAGTGTTACATGGTGAGTCCCATTTTCGATTCCATCATCGGTAAATCTAGAAGCAATAGCAGACCACCGTATAAACATTGTTGATTTTGTAGTCTTGTTCGCACCTGGAGGTGATTGACACAAGGCAGTATTTAATACATATGATGGTATAAATATACGACGTGAAAAACTTAACATGTTGAAATTATTATAATTTTAATTCAGAGTGCTCTTTATCATCCGGTAAAAAAATAATTCAATTTTTTGACCCTATCAAATATTTTTTTCTACGATCGTATCCAAATAAGTATAGACATTTTCTTCGCATTGTCCTCGTTCAGGATGAGTAAAATAATTCGTATATTTATTTCCGCCACTTTGTTGTATCATTGGGCGAGTATAATAACTAATCCCTCGTTGATGAATATCGATTTTTTTTAATTTTTCATTATATTCTCCTTCTAATATTCGTTGCTTTTCTATTAATTCATTGATTAATCCCTGTTGATCTACAGTACATACATCTTTTCCGCAAAACATTGTTGTCGCATTTGATTTATTCGAGCAAAATAAGTATATTAAATTCTGCTTGATACCGCCACTATTATACATTGGACTATAACCGTCGGCCGATTTACATTCAATTCCAATAACAATATTTCCAGTGATTTTTATAATAAAATCTGGCGAATCGTGAGTTCCGCACGGTTGAGCAAAATACGAATAATCGGGCATCGTGTTGTTATTTAAAACAGGTGTTTCTTTACCTATATTTTCATAGGTTGTCTTCAACCATTTCCAAATCGTTTCAGAATTCGGTTTAGCTGTCCCAGGCACCCATTTTGTAAATAAATGTTGTTGAAGTAATATTTCAACCGCTTGTTCGTGCGACGCAATATTATGAACCGCACCACTAGCCGCCGCACAATTCTTATAATAAGGCATCGCCAATAGGTCTTTGAATAATGATCGTAATCGTTCTATATGTTCCATATTGTGTGGTTGTTGTTGATACTATCATTCATTATCGTATATTCAATTTTCTAATTAGTTAGTTCAATATGCTAC
>Ga0209550_10006838_pt1 | contig 10602 bp, 11 predicted proteins | sample LauGreSuBDMM15SN_2_FD_187567 | JGI IMG/M metagenome (GOLD analysis project Ga0209550, IMG submission 187567) | Freshwater lake microbial communities from Lake Michigan, USA - Su13.BD.MM15.SN (SPAdes) (version 5) | ecosystem: Environmental > Aquatic > Freshwater > Lake | place: Lake Michigan... | reverse complement strand
TTCAAGTCCGGCCGCGGGCACCAATAAAATCAAGGCATTAAAGGGGCAAACCCCATGCCGCCCTTGCCAATAGCCAAACACAAAAGCCTAAGCTATCGTTGCGCTGTATTGGCAGGAGACGCAGATGGACGACCTTCAACACGGCACGCGCAACAAGCGCGGCGATTGGGCCCCAAAGCGGGCGCTGCAAATCTCGCCTCTCTTCACCTTTCCGCCCAACCCGATCAAGATTTTGAAATGGCTGCCAGGCTATCTTCTGCCGTGGAACGTGCTGTTCATGGTTTCGGCCGTGGTGTTTTGGCACTATTTGATGCCCGATCTGGCCACGATGCAGCATCTGGCTTGGGGCTGGGTTTTGCGGATATTGGCCCTGAACATGGCCGCGATCTTTGTGTTCTACGGGGTCTTTGAGCTGCGCCTGTTCATCCAGCGCCGGCAGGGAACCCATTTCAAATACAATGCCAAATTCCCCGATGACACCAAAAGCGATGTCTTTTTGTTCAAAAAGCAATCGCTGGACAGTCTGGTCTGGTGCTTTGCTTTTGGCGTTCCGGTTTGGACGGCCTATCAAGTCGGCGTCTTTTGGGTTTTCGCCAATGGCTATGTGCCATGGGTCAGCTTTAGTGATAATCTGTGGTATCTGCTGGCCTTGGGTTTTGTGCTGCCCATCTGGCACGAGCTGCACTTTTTCTGTGTGCACCGGCTGATCCACACGCCGTTTCTGTACAAATGGGTGCATTCGGTGCACCATAATTCGGTCAACCCCTCACCCTTTTCGTCGCTTGCGATGCATCCAGTTGAGCATATTTTGTATTTCTCATCCGTTCTTTTGCACCTGATCATCCCGTCCAATCCGATCTTGGCGCTGTATCAGATGCACTTTGCAGGCTTTGGCGCGATGGTTGGGCATATTGGTTTTGACAAGGTAGAGGTGGGGCAGGGCGGGTTTGATACCCATGCCTATTCCCATTACCTGCACCACAAGCATTTCGAGGTGAACTACGGCGATGGCCTGATGCCTTTGGACAAGCTTTTCGGCACTTGGCACGATGGCACGGCTCAGGCCGAGGCGCAGATGGAAGCGCGGTTCAAACGACGCGTGGCGCGGATGAACCGCACTTAAAGACCCTTTCGTGGGTCATCCTTCCTGCAGCACTTTGGAAATCAGTGCCAGTTTCTGGGGCAATAGATCTGCATTGCCCCGCGATTCAATATTCAGCCGCACCAAGGGTTCAGTATTCGACGAGCGTAGGTTCATCCGCCAATCGCCAAAAGACAGGCTTAATCCGTCGGTCTCATCGACCGTTTCGGCCAAGGGTTCAAACATCTCGCGCACGCGCTCAAGCGATGCTGCGGCGTTGGGCAGACGAAAGTTTATCTCGCCCGAAGAGGGAAACGCCGCTTTGCGCCCTGCCACCAGTTCCGCCAAAGCCCCTTGGCGGCTGATGAGTTCGCTGATGAGCAAAAAGGGGATCATGCCAGAATCGCAATAGGAAAAGTCGCGGAAATAATGGTGGGCTGACATTTCGCCACCATACACAGCGCCCGTGTCGCGCATCACCTGTTTGACAAAGGCGTGTCCCGTGCGCGACTGAACGGAAACACCGCCTTGGTTTGCCACGATGTCTTGCGTGTTCCAGACCACGCGCGGGTCGTGAACAATCCGCGCGCCATGTTCTTTGGCCAAGAAAGTCGCAGCCAGCAAGCCCAAGATATACTCGCCGTCCACAAAGGCGCCGGTATGGTCGAAGAAAAAACAGCGGTCAAAGTCGCCATCCCACGCCACGCCCAGATCGGCCCCATTGGCCAGAACCGCCGCCGCTGTCACGGGGCGGTTTTCCATCAGCAAAGGATTGGGGATGCCGTTGGGAAAGCTGCCATCCGGCGCGTGGTGCATCCGCACAAACCGCAAGGGCGCGCCGCGCTGCGCCAATCCTTCGGCCAGTGCGTCAAAGGTCGGCCCCGCCGTGCCATTGCCCGCATTGACCAGAACTGTCAGTGGGCGGAGTGCTGCGACATCGACAAAGGAAAGCACTGTTTCCACATAGGCCGCCCGCGCTTGCGCCATCACATCCACCCGCTCACCGCCACCCTTCGCGGGCCCAAAATCATCCGCCTCTGCCAAGGCACGGATGGCTGAAAGACCCGTTGCCCCATCCAACGGCGCAGACCCTTTGCGCACCATCTTCATCCCGTTGTAATCGATCGGATTGTGCGAGGCTGTGACCACAATCCCGCCATCGGCCCCGAAATGCGAGGTGGCGTGATACATCTCTTCTGTGCCCGAAAGCCCCAGATCCAGCACCTTCACGCCTTCAGCCAGCAACGCCGCCGTCACCGCTTCGGCCAGTTCCAAAGACGAAGCCCTGCAGTCGCGTCCCACCACCACCACCTTGGCCCCCAAGGCCCGCGCAAAGCCGCGCCCGATGCGAAAGGCGATGGTGGCATCAAGATCAACGCCCAAGCGGCCGCGAATGTCGTAAGAGGTGAAACAGGTTAGGGGCATCATGAAAGCCTTTCTAAAGGTATAAATAATGCTCCCCGGGCGGTGATTTCGCAAGCGGCAAAGCCTTGACGGGAATTCGTATCATTCGTAAACAAATTCCATCATAGGAGGACATCATGGCCATCAAAAAAGAACAGCGCCTGCTTGGGGTGGGGATCTTGGGCTGTGGCCCCATCTCACAATTTGGCCATCTGGAATCGGTGCAAAAGGCCCGCAACACCGACCTGCGCGCAGTCTGTGATGCGGATGAAGGCTTGGCCAACCGCTTTGGCGCTTTCTATGACGCCGCGGCCATCTATCTGGACTATGACGCGATGCTGGCCGACGACACGGTGGAAGCCGTGATCATCGCCACCTCGGACGCTTTCCACGTGCCCGCAGCCATCCGCGCTTTGCAGGCGGGCAAGCATGTGTTTTGTGAAAAGCCCATCGGTCTTTCGGTCGAAGAAGTGCTGGAACTGCAGAAGGTTGTCGATGCCACGGGCAAGACCTTGCAAGTGGGTCATATGCTGCGCTTTGATCCGGGCATCCAATCGGCCAAAGATTTTCTCACCGATGAGATGGGAGAGATTTTGGCGCTTAAGGCGTGGTATTGCGATTCCACTGCCCGCTATACCAACACCGATGCGATCCAACCCATGCCGCGCACAGGGTCGAGGGTGATCAAGCCGACTGAGAACCCCAAAGCCAACCTGCGCCGCTACAATATGCTGGCCCACGGGTGCCATCTTTTGGACCTTGCCCGCTACCTGTCGGGCCCGATTGTCGAGGTTCACGCCCGCCACCGTGAAAAATACGGGGCCATGTCGTGGTTCATTGATGTCGAGTTTGAAAACCGCGCCTTGGGCCATTTGGACTTGACCTTGGCCGTGCGGATGGATTGGCACGAGGGTTTTCAGATCTATGGCCAGAACGGGTCGATCAAAGCGAATATCCTGAACCCGTGGTATTACCGCGCATCCGAGGTGGATATTTTCCGCGAGGCTGACGCCTCGACCCACCGTGTGCTCGGCGCAGATGGGCATTTTTACCGCCGCCAGTTGGAAGGTTTTGGGGATGTGATCTTGAAGGGCGCGCCGATGACGGGGGCTTCTATCGTGGATGGGCTGGAGTCAGTGCGGGCTATGGTAGCGGTGATGCGCTCTGCCGAAACGGGTCAGCCGGTGAAGCTGGCCGATGCCACGGGGCCGGTATGACGCCCGCCATCTTCTCGCGCACCTATCCGTTGACGACGGCAGAAGCGACCTTTGCTGCTGTAAAGGCCGATGGCTTTGGCGCGGTGCAGTTCAACCTTTCCAATCTGGGCTTGCCGCCCGTGCCCGAAACCGCCCCCACGGGTTTGGAGGCCGTGCGCGATCAGGCGGCTGCGGCGGGGATTGTGATCAGCGCCCTGTCGGGCACTTGGAACATGGCGCACCCAGATTCAGCCTATCGCATTCAGATGCGCGGACGGTTTGAACTGGTGCTGCAAGCGGCCCAAACGCTAGGTGCGCCGATTGTCACCCTGTGCACCGGTTCGCGCGATGCGGGCAATATGTGGGCGGCGCATGCGCAAAACACTTCGGCCGCTGCTTGGGCAGATATGGCGGCTGAACTGTCCCACGCTTTGGACCGCGCTGCCCATTATGGCCTGCATTTGGGGATCGAGCCTGAGCCTGCCAATGTCATTTGCGATGCGCCCGCCGCCCGCAGGATATTAGATCAGATGCAAGCCCCGCATTTGGGTATCGTTCTGGATGCCGCCAACCTGATTGCACCTGAACAGGCGGTGCATCAGCCATCCATTCTGGATCAAGCCTTTGACCTTTTGGGTGCTAACGTGCTGCTGGCCCATGCCAAAGACCACGACGCCATAGGCCGCGTGGTGGCCCCTGGCGATGGCATCATCGACCTGCCCGCCTTCGCGGCAAGTCTGCGCCTTGCGGGCTATCACGGCGCGCTGATCGGCCACGGCTTTGATGTCGCCCAAGCCCCCCAAGCCGCCCGCGTGCTGCAAGACCTGTGCCACAGATGACCGCGACCTTCCAAACCCCCGACGGCTGCCGCCTTGCCTACGACATCGCAGGTCAAGGCCCCGCTGTGTTATGGCAGCACGGCTTAGGTGCCACAGCCGCCCAACCGGCCGAGGTCTTCCCTGAAGGCTTCACCCGCATCACCCTGCTGTGTCGCGGCCATGAGGGGTCAGACCTTGGCGATCCGGCCCGCCTGTCGATCGCGCAGTTTGGCCAAGATGTTTTGGCGCTGATGGACCATCTGGGTCTGCAAAGTGTGGCGATGGGTGGTATTTCACTGGGGGCTGCCATCTCCTTGCGGCTGGCAGTGACGCATCCGCTGCGTGTCAAGGCGCTGATCTTGGCGCGGCCCGCATGGGTCGATCACCCCGCCCCAGAAACGATGCAATCTTATGTCGAGGTCGCCCGCCAACTGGCCCGCCATGGCGAGATCGGGCGGGCGCTGTTTCAATCAGGCAAAGCCTACCGCGAGCTAAACATTGCCTCGCCTGACAATGCGGCCTCGCTGGTCACGTTTTTCACGCGGCCACGCCCCGAAACGACGCTGGCCCTTTTGCAGCGCATACCGCTTGATGGGCCGGGGGTGACGCGCGCTCAAATCGCAGCCCTAACGCAGCCAACACTGGTGCTGACCACGGGACAAGACTATGTCCACCCCGCTGCTTACGGCACAGAACTGGCAGCCCTCATCCCGCATGCTATCCTGACCGACCTACCCGCCAAAGGCCGTGACAAGCCGACCCATGTGGCGTCCTTTCGCACTGCCCTCGCACAGTTTTTAAAGGCGCAGGCGTGAACACCCCTCGCTTGCTCCGCCGCATGATCTCGGTGCAGTGCCTGCGCCTGTTACAAGGCGGGCAAAGCCTCAGCCGCGCCGATATGGCGCGCGCGCTGGGCGTTACCCGCGCCACCATTGGCCACGCTGTGTCCGAACTGACATCGGCAGGGCTGGTGCTGGAAACCCCCACCTCCACGCCAGAGCGCATCGGCCGCCCCGGCGTGGCGCTGCGCCTTAACCCGCAAGGGGCGCTGTTTATTGGGGTTGAAATTGACACCCGAGCCGTCTCGGCCGTGCTGTTGGACCTGACGATGCGCGTGATCGCGCGCAAGGTTGACCCCGTAGCAGACGCCTTTCAAAACCCGCAAGCCATGGTGCCGCGCATCCTTTCGGCGGCGCAAAGCCTTGCTGCACATACCGATCCTGCCCGCCTTGTGGGTCTTGGTGTGGCCGTTCCGGGCTTGGTCGGGCGGCACGGCCAAGTGGTCAACGCGCCGCTCTTGGGCTGGCGCAACTTTGCCCTGCAAGAGGCGCTGCAGGATGCCGCCCCCGCCACTTGGCAAATCGACGTCTGCAACGACGCCTTCGCCTTTGCCAGCGCCGAACGTGCGGCCGATCTCGAACCCAGCAGCCTGCTGATGGTGCTATTGGCTGAAGGGGTGGGTTCCGCCTATCTGAATGAAGGCCGCATGATCAGCGGCGCGCATGGGTTTGCGGGCGAACTGGGGCATATGATTGTCTCGGTTCGTGGCAAATCGGGAGCTTTGGAAACCATGGCAGGGGCCGCTGGCTTTCCCGCCGCCATGCGCCCCGGTTGGTCGGTTGCGCAAGGTGTGGCAGACGTGCTGGCCACAGCTAACACGCCAGAAACCCGTGCCGCCCTTGACCTGTGGGCCGAGGCTTTGGCCATAGGCCTTGCCAATGCCACCCACCTTCTAGACCCCTCCCGCATCGTGTTGGGCGGGCCTTTGTCAGCCCTTTACCCCGCCGTGGCCGATGCCGTCACGCAGCGCTTGTCCACGCTGATGCTGCAAGGCCACGCCGCCCCCAGTCTGCATCTGGCGCGCTATGGCGGCGAAGGGGCCGCCATTGGGGCTGCTGCCCGTTTGCGCGCGCGGATCTTTGCCTTGCCCGATTTGGGCAAAAGCCCCTCAGCAACCCCTTTCCCAACCGCGCCTGTCGTGCCAAACAGGGCCAACTCCGCTTCCCGCGCACTTCGCCAAAGGACCGCTTCATGACCAGCAAACTTGACCAACTCAACGCCATGACTGTTGTCGTGGCCGATACCGGCGACCTAGAGGCTGTGCGCCGTTTGGCACCGCAAGACTGCACCACAAACCCCTCGCTGGTGCTGAAAGCCATGCAAAGCCCCGCGATGCAGGACAAATTCACCCAAACCGTGGCGCGTCTGAAAGGCCAAAGCAACGCGGTCGCCGCGATTGTGCAAGACCTGACCGTGGGCTTGGGCGCAGAACTGGCCGCCATCGTGCCGGGCCGTGTTTCAACCGAAGTTGACGCCCGCCTGTCGTTTGACAAAGAAGGCTCAATCGCCAAAGCCCGCGCTTTGATTGACGCTTATGCCAAGCTGGGCGTAGGTGCTGACCGCATCTTGATCAAACTCGCCGCCACATGGGAAGGCATCCAAGCCGCCCGCGTGCTGGAGCGCGAAGGCATCCAGTGCAACCTGACCCTGCTGTTTTCCATGGCGCAAGCCAAGGCCTGTGCGGATGCGGGGGTGTTCTTGATCTCGCCCTTCGTGGGCCGGATCACGGATTGGTTTTCCAAAGCCACGGGCCAGACCTACACGGCCGAGGAAGACCCCGGCGTGCTGTCGGTGCGCCGCATCTATGACCATTACAAATCGCACGGCATCGCGACAGTGGTGATGGGCGCGTCTTTTCGCAACCCCGGCCAGATTGAAGCGCTAGCCGGTTGCGACCGCCTGACGATCTCCCCCGATCTTATCGCAAAGCTTGCCGCCGACGAAGGGGCGCTTTCGCGCAAGCTGACAGCAGGGGCGGTAACGGGCAAGGCAGCGCCGACCTCAGAAGCTGATTTCCGCTGGGCCCATAATGAAGACGCCATGGCCACCGAAAAGCTGGCCGAAGGCATTCGCAACTTCCATATCGACGCGATGAAGCTGGAAGCTTTGGTCGCAGCGAAACTATAACCCCACGCCCCTTGGCGCTAAACTGAAGGCACCACCCATGGCACGACCTGACGCAAACTGGCTGGAAAGCCTGTCCAAAACCCGCCTCATCGCCGAGTTTTCGGTGTGGAGCGCCGATTTGGGCGCTTTGCGCGCCGATCTGGCGCGGGTAGAGCCGCATGTTGATATGCTGCACATTGATGTGTCGGACGGCCATTTCACCGCCGCCTTGCTGTTCTTTCCCGATCAGATCGCCAGCCTGCGCAAGGCGACCGCTAAGCCGATGCACGTGCATCTCATGGTGACGGGGGCGGTGTTGCTGTCACAAATCGAGCAGTTCGCCGAAGCGGGGGCGGACTTGATCTCGATCCACGCCGAAACCGACCCTGCCATTCTGCGCGAGGCCTTCGCGCGGATTGCCGCTTTAGGGCTAAAGGCGGGGCTGGTGCTGCAACTGGAAACGCCGGTGGAACAGGCAGAACTCTGGCTTTCCGATGTGGCGCTGCTGACGCTGGTTTCTACCCCCATCGGCATCAAAGGCGTGCAGCCGGATGAGACGACCTTTCTGCGTTTGGCCCAAGCCCGCGCCTTGCTGGATGCCAAAGCTCCTCAGGTGATCTTGGCGGCAGACGGTGGCATTCGCGAACACACTGTGCCTCGTATGCGGGCCGAAGGTGCGCAGACGGTGGTTCTGGGCTCGCTCGCCTTCAACGCGCCCGACCTTGCCGCGCGCATGGCTTGGCTGTCAGCCCTGTAATGAGCGATCTGGCGCTTGCAATCGACCTTGGCGGCACCCAGATCAGGGTGGGACTGGTTGACGCATTGGGCCAGATCGTCACGCAACAAGCCATCGCCACCCAAGCCATGGCGGGGCCGGCGGTGGTGCTGGATCAGATCGCCCAGCTTAGCGCGCAGGTGCTTTCCGGCACGCAGGTCAAGGGGGCCGCCATCTGCGCCCCCGGCCCGTTGGATACACTCACGGGGCGGGTCTTTGGCGTACAAACCCTGAAAGGGTTTGAGGATTTCCCCCTGCGCGATACGCTTTCGCACAAACTCGCCATGTCGGTTCAGGTGGAAAATGACGGCATCGCGGGTGCTGTGGCCGAACTTTGCCATGGGGCAGGGCGCGCCTATAGCGACTTTGTTTATATCACCATCTCCACCGGAATCGGTGGCGGCATCATTGCAGATGGCAGGCCGCTGCGCGGGCGCCGCGGCATGGCGGGGCATCTCGGGCATATGTTCTTTCACCGCGATTGGCCGCGCTATGCCGGTGCAACGTTGCCGTGCTTTGAAGATTGGGGCGCAGGTCCGGCCCTCGCCGACCGTGCCACCGCGCGTGCCGCCCAAACCCCCGCCTCCTCTCTGCACGGCCGCGCCCTTGACGCCCGTGCCGTTTACGAGGCGGCAGCCTTGGGCGACAGCTTGGCCAAAAGCCTTGTGCACGATGAAGCCATGCTTTTGGGCATTGGCTGCGCCAGCCTGATCCACATCCTGTCGCCAGAAGCGGTCATTTTGGGCGGCGGCATGAGCCAAGCCTTTGACCAACTGGCCCCCGTGATCACAGAAACCCTAGCTTCCCATCTGAAGCCCGGCTTTGACGGCGTGGCGCTGCACTGCGCCCAGTTGGGCACCACCTCTAGCCTGATTGGGGCTGCAGCCTTGGTGTTTCACCCCAATCTGGCCGCGCAGGCTTGATTTTTCAGAGGAAAATCGGGAATTCCCCCGCGCCTCGCAAAGGTCTACACTGGCCCCATCACAGCGCATCCGCGCCAGCAGGAGAATGACATGGCCAAAGGCATGAACAAACGCAAAGAAGTCAAGAAACCAAAGAAAGAGGCGGCCAAGGCCACAACCTCGATCGCGGTGGCAAGCTCTAAAGGCGAGCTGAATGTGAATAAATCCAAAGAATAAGGCCTCTTGGGGGGCTTGATCCTGCGCGGGCCAGCACCCCCCAAGGCCCCTTGGCCCCAAGGATCGCCCATGAACCCTATGACCAACCTGCGCGGCACGTGCCAATGTGGCGCGGTCGAACTTTTGGTGAGCTTGCCTGATGGGCTAGCCTCTGCCCGCCGCTGCGATTGCTCCTATTGCCGCAGGCGGGGGGCGATTGTCGTATCGGCCCCTTTGGATCAGGTTGTGATTGTTAAGGGCGCAGACAACCTGACGCTTTACCAATGGGGCACTGGCACGGCCAAGCATTGGTTCTGCCAGACCTGCGGGATTTATACCCACCACCAGCGCCGCTCAAACCCACTGCAATTTGGCATCAACACCGGTATTCTCGACGGGGTCAGCCCGCGCGATTTTGCCCAAGTGCCGATGATGGACGGTGTGAACCACCCCGCCGATCGCAAATCTTAAAGTTTAGGCGTTGCGGATGATCTTCGCAAAGGCGTCAAACAGCCCATCGTTGCCGCAGATGACAGAGCCTGTGTCCAAAATATCATCGCCCTCGCGCACGGCTTGGGCAAAGCCGCCCGCCTCGCGCACCAGCAACAGGCCTGCGGCCATGTCCCAAGGCTGCAACTCGCGCTCCCAATAACCGTCAAAACGGCCGCTCGCGACATAGGCAAAGTCCAGCGAAGCCGCCCCCCAGCGCCGCACTCCCGCACAACCGGGCATCAGGCGCGCCAGATCGGCGACCATGGCGGGCAGGGTCTTTTTTGCACCAAACGGCACGCCGGTGGCAAACAGTCCTTCATGCATTTGACGGCGGCCTGACACGCGCAGGCGGCGCTCGTTCATCCAAGCGCCCGCACCCTTTTCGGCCCAATACATCTCGTCCTTGGCGGCATCGAAAACCACGCCCGACACGATCTCGCCCTTATGTTCCAGCGCAATCGACACCGCCCAATGCGGCAGACCGTGTAGAAAGTTCGTCGTGCCATCCAACGGGTCCACAATCCAGCGCCGTGTTGGGTCCGCCCCTGACATAGCGCCGGTTTCCTCTCCCAGCCAACCATAGGTCGGGCGGGCTTCCATCAGATCTTCCTTGATCAGCCGTTCGGCCTCTCGGTCGGCCTTGGTCACAAAGTCGCCCGGCCCCTTGGCCGACACTTGCAGGTTCTCCACCTCGCGAAAGTCTTTAACCAAGGCACGCCCCGCTTTGCGCGCAGCTTTGATCATAAGGTTAAGGTTGGCACTGCCTTGCATG
>Ga0209550_10006836_pt1 | contig 10603 bp, 14 predicted proteins | sample LauGreSuBDMM15SN_2_FD_187567 | JGI IMG/M metagenome (GOLD analysis project Ga0209550, IMG submission 187567) | Freshwater lake microbial communities from Lake Michigan, USA - Su13.BD.MM15.SN (SPAdes) (version 5) | ecosystem: Environmental > Aquatic > Freshwater > Lake | place: Lake Michigan... | reverse complement strand
CAAAAATTATAGAAATCTCAGCAAATTTATTCACGGGAGAACATGATTTCCTTAAAAATATAACAAAAAATTTTACATTATATTTTTGGTACAGCGATTTACCAGTATATAGAAGAGCCGATATAACTCAGTTTTTAAGTATGATTAATTATAACAATATTGTTTGGGAGCATTTTGATTATATTATTTATCAATATTATTTGATATTATATCACGGCTTTGAAATTATAAATACTACACCTATTACAAATGTAAAATGGTCTATTGAAAACGTATTTACAAACAATATTGATATATTGAATAAATTAGTATATATTAACTATGGATTTAGTTGGAATACAAAAAAAATGTACAATTTGAGTAAAACTTTTATTGATTCACAAAAAGGGTTTCTAATTTATCATTTGGATAGATAAAACCACTAATTTTAATTCCGCATGGGTCTAAATACTTGATGGTAACATGGCTTTAAGTGCCGCATTATCTTTTTTCAATTTTATATTAAACTTTCTTAATTCTACTCCAGCACGAACCTCGTTATCCAAGTTTGCTATTAATTTGTTATGTTCTTTTAAACATATTTCATACAATTCAATCAATTTGTGATACCTCGCCTTTACCTGGTTAAATGCTGAAACATATTCTGGTTTTTCAGCAACTAAAACCTTATTTTTATTTTCTAGATCATGGTTTTCAGCTTCTAGATCATGGTTTTCAGCTTCTAGATCATCATATTCATCACTAAGTCTGTTATATAAAATTACTAACCTATTATATCTATCTAGTATAACATCAGTTTCAGGTGTTGGTGGAAGGGGGACGACTCGAGGTGGTCTATAACGACCACCACTCTGTATTTTTTTATTTTCACTTCCCCTTTTTTTTATTGTATATCTTTGTTTAGTTCTTTGTTTCTTTGTTTTCATCCTATATTATATATTTATAAAATTGTAATTGGTAGACCAAATATATCCTTGCTTTTTAACAATATATTAGTAACCATTAAATAAGAATGTGATAGCGGTAGATTTGTTTTATACGTAGAGTTTAATGTAGATATCTCCGCATTACTAGTATATAATTGAAGCTTACAAGAATATGTTGCATCGAGAGATGCCGTCTTTGATGTTAGAGTATATGGTCTTAATGACAAGGTAACAACACCTTTGCTGATATAATAGTTTTTCTGACAATCAGTCAATTTAAATACGCACGTAACCATAGATGCATCTGATGTATAATTTGCTTTCAATAAAATACACGGATTCGAAAGCTCATTCCTAGGAGTAGAAGAAGAGTTGTGTAAACTTTGTATATACAAATTCTGATCAGTGTAATTGTATACCTTATCATTCAAACCTACTCTCTTATTGCGTATATAATCACTCTGAGTAAATAAATATTTATCATACCCGATATTATTTGACATTTATACATTGTGATAATATAATATAATATTCCAAAATAACAATAAAATAACAATACCAAAATAACAATACCAAAATAATAACAATACCAAAATAATAAAAATGAATTATTATTATGATATATGATGTGAGTTATAAATTAATATGAGTCTATTAAGTTGTTGTCTTCCGATTTTCACAAAACAAACAACCAAGAATAATTCTCCTCCTATTGCAAATACAAAGCCTATCAGATGGGAAGATACAATTCCATTCGTAGTTCCAGTAACAAACGCGGAAGTTATCAAAGTGTATGACGGAGATACAATCACAATAGCAACAGAGCTCCCGTTCCCAAACTCGCCATTATACAGGTTTCAAGTTCGTTTGAATGGAATCGATTGCCCGGAGATCAAGGGCTCTTCCGATGAAGAGAAATCTCTAGCAAGGGAGGCACGTGATAAGTTGACTGAGTTGCTGCTGCATAAGCAGGTGATTCTTGCAAATGTTGGAACTGAAAAATACGGCCGACTATTAGCAGACGTATTTCTTGACCAGTTGCATATTAATAAATGGTTAATTGATAACAGATATGCAGTGGAATATGATGGTGGGACAAAGAAGATCCCAACATCGTGGTTAAAGTATCATTTGACGGGCGAACATATTTAGACGCAATACTTGCAATCATATTTAATATTATACGTCTCAGCACACCATTGACTGAAACCACTCCCGTGAACATATGTTGTCAAACAGCAAATCAAATAAGATCTCGACATCAGATAAAAATCAAGCATCGTATTGACTATTAAATTTTCTTTTATGTTCTCGTTCAAGTGTGTCGGCTCATTAAATGTCATCTTAAATGAAGGGTATAAGAGATGTAAAATACGTTTCAAATGAAGATTGTTGGAAATTAGTAAAATATTTTCATTGTACTTGACAATCTCGTTTATATCACCACATAAACGAGCCATGTAATTTTTTGATATACTTGAACCCAAATTGTTTGTTGCGTAATCATCATTGCGTATATGTAACACACAATACTCTTTTTCTTTTATTCCGAGTATCAGCATGTTTTCAGAAACTATTGATTCCATTTCTTCTGTTGGTAACAAAGTTTTCTGCATAATAAGTTTATGTTCCTGAGAGATTTTGTGGTATGGGTAGATTATGTTATATATGAATGCGGCATTTTGAATAATTGGTACATCATTGCATAAATATGAAACAAAATCATCGTTGATTTGTTTTTTAAATATCGGTTGGATGCGTCTGAATTGATCTGGTTTAGGATCTTCGCAATTATTCTTTTTACACATTCGTATTGTATTCAACAACTGGTCTGGAAAAATCACTCCATCATTGTTTTTTAGAAACCTTGAAACTGGGTGATTGACAACTATATTATATTTCAAATTACACACTTCACATACATACATCATATAAAAACAACCTCGTATGAAATCACCAAAACCAGTAACGTGTTCGTCATTTTTATATTTCAATTGATATACATTTACTAGGCGATTTATTCCTCTTTTATTAATAATACTAGCATTTGGTTTGGGTATAGTCTCTTCATTCGGTGCCTGGTTATTTTTATCTATATTTGTATCTGTAAACTTTGAAAATAATTCAGAACTATCAACTTGTTTTGGAAGAACAATTGCCTTGTATAGCTGGCCAAGACGTTTGTGATCAAGCTCATTTGTTTCTTGTTGTCTCTTAATGATATTTTGAATATGCAATTTCTTCATATATAATGCATACAAATAATATCAATTATTTCAAGTTTGAATGTTTGAATGATGAAAATTTTAAAACATATAAACAAAACCATGTTATATTATTATCAATGAATGAATTTGAGTTATGTAAAAACTCTTCAAATAATTTTACTATCAAACTTTCCAAACCGAACAAAGCATTGTTAATGTCTCTCTATAATCACATTGAGGGTCTATCGGTTTCAAGTGAGTACAACGCTTGTTCATTCAATTCCGTAAATGTACAGACACATGACAAATTCATCGAATCACAGAAAAAATTAAACGGGACTATACGTCTGCGATATGAAATTGTAGAAACACTTGTGAGAGATATATGCCAACAGGTATCCTATTTGTTAGAAACACATCGAAAGTGTTTTTACGTGATGCAAACAAAAAATATTATCGTCATCGACAATGGTAGTAAGTTCCTATATGTGTCAAATAATGAACTACTCGACATCAAAGATAATAGTATATGTATTCGCCGACCCTTTGCAAAAGACCAGTGTTTTTTGTCGTCAGAGTTGGCATCATTAAATGAGCTTCCGTATACAATAAATTATAATACAACTTATTGTAGTATTGGTGAGTTAGCGACGTTTTGTCTCACTGGTGAAAGGACCAGTTCTGACATTGAAGATATATATGGAACCAAACTATATTGGTGCATAAAGCGTCTCGTTAGAGAGAGATGCTTTGTTAATCTATAAATCAGAGAATGCTTGAATCGTATCATTTATAAGTTTCTTTACAAATACGATAGCCATGTAGAAATTTTGATACTTGTCAACACTCTCGTATGTTGAGAATTCAATTATACAATCCATCATGTCTGAGTTTGCCAGTTTATGAACCTTGATTATCATGTGTTTAATAGGTAACATTTCTGTTTTAGATGGTGTTCTTAGAAATGGACCGGAGTCAGCAGCTTTCGAAACAACCACAATCATGTCATCTGCAAATGTTACTCTGCATTTGAAGTATTTTTGACGTTCTTTAAAATTTCGAAATACGTGTTTAAATAATACAGCCACATCTATGACTGAGCTATCGATATGTTCGTAATTTCGGTCGACAATAAAATTATCGGTATGCGAATTAATTATATCAAAATACTTATCTGCAGCAAGTAAGTTTCCATTATCTAATTCTTCTTTATAGAGATCAGTGAATTTGTATTTTATATTCTCACTAAAGTTGAATGTTAATTTATGATTAATTCCGTCATCACTCGAATTGAATAAGATTTCGTTCATCTACAATCTAATATACAATAATTTATTTATAGTATATTAATAAACTCAAAATATTCAAGGATTCATCTGAAAAAAACTTTGGACCTCATCATTATCCGCTACTAGTTTATCTGTATTGACGGATGATTCTGATATGTTGTCATTTAAAAATGCAGCATTCTTAACGTCCTTTGCAATTTCATCTCTTACTCGACTATGTCTCGTCCTGCGTTTATCTTTCTCTTTCTCTTTCTCTTTCTCTTTCTCTTTCTCTTTATCCTTTCCTCCATGTCTCTCTTTCTCTTTATCCTTTCCTCCATGTCTCTCTTTTTCTTTCTCTTTATCTTGTGTTGAATGTTTACTTTTGTTCTTCAATGATTCTAATTCCTGATTTTGATTGAATTCTTGTAATAATTTTAATAATCTGCTATCCGTTGGTATCTTCATATAATTTGTGTCATTACTCTCAAGCACAACAAATACAAGTGATTTGAAAATATCTAGTATCTTAAGGTAATATCGTTTGTTATTATTATTTTCAAGATAAGAGTTCATATACACGTCTATTTTTTCAAACAATTCTACACTAAAGTTAATCTTCTTTCGTTTGCTCATTTCTGGAAATCCTCTGAAATTTGCCAGAATATATGTCAATAATTTGAACATTGTTTAGTCTTAATCTAAATAACATAAATTATTATAGTAATTACTCGTCAATTAAACAATTATACCAAAGCACAATTAGTTTGTTTAGCACTACCAATAAATACAGAATAAAAATCTAATGATTGCATACTATGTTTGGTTTTGTTGATGTATATATATATTTTCTAATCTTATATAAATGTCAATTGTTACATTGAAGAATAAATCTAAAATATTACACGGACCAAAAAATAACGATTCCCCCCTTGGGTTTCGGTTGAATAGCGGTGCCAGAACGACTAGATATGTTGGAAAAGAGAGTTTAGTTTCCAGGAGTAGTAACATAACAAATTGTGAGTGTGTATCTGCCGATCTGACACAACCATCTGTCGTAAATAACAGAGAAATGATTAACCGAAAATACAAGTGTTTCGAGAAGGGAATAACCAACAAGCACTGGGTAAAGTCAGTCGATGAACCAGAAAATAAAAGTCAAGGTAGCTATATTAATAATCTCTCAAATGTTGTCACTTGTGCAACTGATAATAACAATCCGAGTATCTACGAGAACCATATCATTTGTCGACCAAAACAAACAAACCCAATATATACATATACAAAAACTCTTTACCAGCCAATGTCTTCTAGTATGCGAACAATCATGTTTCAGCGTAAGTGCAACAACCCGTCCCCGGATCAAATGCCTATCCCGGGCCCGGTAAATGTTGCCGGAGGAATCGGAGGTGCTACAAGAATTGGAACTGGCACTGGTTGTTCTTGATAATTATCTATTCTTCTTGAGTTTAGCATATCAAACAAACCAAACAAATCAGCTACCTCGGCTCGTATATCGATCCCACCACATCGTTCGTCTTTCATCAACTTATCCGTCAACGAGGAAAATCCGTATCCGCGTTTCAAATGTGTCTTGCCTTTGAATAAAATTGATTCCAAAACCTCTACTAGTTTGGGTTTATGCGTATTGATAAAATCGCGATCGATATGAATGTCGCCTCTGTAAACATATCGCGTATAATTTCCCTCACCATACAATGTTGTCATATACCTGTCAAATGGTCTGTTTTTGATAAGACCGATACCAAGGATTCGATTCTCGTCGTTTTTCATTTCAATCATATATACATTAAGATCGCGACGTATTTTCGGGCTAATTTCTCGCGGCGAACCATATACACAACACGAAAATTTCTGTCGATATAAAGCGTTCTCGTTCCAGGTAGTTGTATTGAAACGGGTTGTTAGTATATGAAACATTAATCTATATTATAATGTGATGTATAGTCTCATTATAATATCATTTTTTTAATTATGGCACGGCGTCGTGTGTTTTTACCGACACCACCGCGTACAAATATCCGTTTTGTTTGGCCCGTTAAACCGACATTATTTGTTCTCTCTGCAAACAAGAAAATTACATCATTTAAATCGCCAATATAGTGCTCAGAATTCAAGAATCGAATATCATCTAATTTCGATATTTCTTGAAAAACATGACCATCGTTGGTTGCATTGTATTTTAATACTGACAATACGGAATACTCTGATCCGTTGTTATTTTTGTGTAGCTGCAAAAGTCGAACCAGTTCGCTCTTTGTTAGTGTATTATCGGTTTGAAAAAAATATAGGTCATTGTTAATTTTACATATTTCTTTCGACTTATTTACATAAATAAATGTTAAATTTACAAAGTCCAATCCACTATTAGGATTCATTATATATTCAGTTATAATCTTTCGATGTATATAACTCGTCGTAATCGTATTCTTCGTTCTGTTCACGCTCCTTTTCGTCTTCCAATTCCTGTTGGGCTTGTAATTCTAAATTCCATGCCTCGTCCAATTTGTCAAAATATTCATAATCGTATCCTGGGAATCGGAAAAGGTGCTCGTATTCGTCGATTCCGTAGTCGCGAATATAGTCAGCCTTCCATTTATCATATTTCTCGGCAAGAGCCTTCATTATTTCGGCAGGTTGTGCGGGTCTTGTTGATCTTGAAGCAGGAATAAGATAAGAAGAAAGAGGAGAATAGTTCGTTTCGTCTACCAAAGACTTCACCTTTTTATCACCTGGGACAAGTAATGACAGACCTAGCTTTCCGTACCATGTTTCTTCTACCTTTTCCTCTTCCACGACCCACTTGACTTTATTTGCAAAACTCATTGGTTCATCAGACGAGTTAATTGCAGGTGCAGCGGTAGACGATAATTCAGGGAACGCGTTCATGTCGGTGATTGCAGGCTGTTTAGGTTTCACAGGAACACTTTGATTTAGTCTAGAAGATGAAGATTTGAACTGGTTCTGTTTGGATTTAGTATTGTACATTCAGATGGAGTCTTTATGGTATAGTATAATACATAAAATGTTTCTAATATGTTTTACTTCAATCTGCCTAATAAGAGTCTGTCAATCAATATTATAACTCGTCATTAAGAAACAATCACTATAATAAAATAATTTTTTATTGGTTTATATAAATGTCAGATTCAGAATCAGATGCAGAACAAAATTCACTTCCAGAATATCCAGGGGCTTCGAGAGTTGCGGCAGCGAATTTGCTTGCTAATAGGTTAAACCTCCCTCCATCTCCTTTCCCATCACCATACTCTGAAGAAGGGTCTCAGATATCAAATTTCGAAGAGTTCGGGGGAGTACCCCAAGCTACGGAAATGGGTGCTGCTAGAGCTGAGGATGAAACACGCGGAGAAAAACGTGTTGTAGAGGATGATACTGGTGGCGTTGCTAAAGCGGTTGATGATAAACAATCATTTAGTTACGTAGGAAAATATCCTTCGAGTGAAGATGGTTCCGTTGTATTCGGCGATGATGCCGTGGATGAGGATGGTGCATCATCTTCTGCTGCATCATATTCAGGTGCAGCTACTTCATCTGGTTCATTCGGTTCCGCAATGTCAAACGTAACCTTGTCTGATTTTAATTCAGAAGCGAGTAGTAGGGGGCAAGCACCTCCACACTTTGATGCTAACGAAGAAGAGGAAATAGATGGTAATATTAATGATTTATTAAGAGGTGGTGGAGGTAGATTTGCAAGTGCATATGATTCCGTGATGAGTGGAGTCGATAGTGAATTACTTGAAATACTAGGAATAATTAAAAATTGTGGTGAAGCTGGAGTAAGGGTTGCATTTAAATCAGCTGTTTTTGCAGGAAAAAACCTGTATAGAATATTAGCATTCGCAACAGCAAGTAAGTTAAATTTGATTATAGTACTTGGTATTTGTGGTACTTTATATAATAATTGTCCATATGCGGCATATGTGTTTGATTTTCTTATCTCAAGAACACTACCTGTTATAAAATTTTTAGGTCGTGTAACTGGTTTTAATGCTGGTATAATAAATTTATTTAATGGGTTAAAAAATGCCCTTGGTATAGATGAGTTGATAAATTTGTTAGCATCTATAAAGGCAGCGATTCCAACTGCTCAGCAAATTCAAGAAATAATTGAACAGGCTGCAAAAGAGACGGCGGATGCCGCAAAAGAAGCAGCGGTAGGTGTGGCAGGAATGACCGCTGCTGGTATTGCAAGGGATAGAATTATTGATGCGATGTTTAATAGGGTTGTGGAGACAGCAGCAACAACAACAACCCCAGGAATCGCAGAGAGACTCCTGAATGTTGCTGTTAGTGGAGCTGCTAATGGACTGAGTCAAGTAGGAATCAGATCACTAATTGAAACCGCCCTATCCGCCAGTAACCCAGCATTTGCTGCTTTACAAAATGGAGGAGGCAGAAAAAAACGCCGTCGTACAATGAGACAAAAAAAGCGTAGTCAAACAAAACGCAGGGTAAAGCATGGAAAACGTCGCCAAACAAAAAAAAGACAGAATAAACGCACCAAAACTAGATCCAAACAATAATTTTTTATTTTTATATAACTATTTTTAAATATCATCAATATCAATGATGTCATCATCATCAACCTTCTTCTCAACAACCTCATTGAAATCCACAAACCCTGGCATACCATCGGAATCCTTCGTCCTACTCGCAGGTGTCGCAATCAACTTCTCATACTCGTCTGTCTTGTCGTCTGAAAATACAATGTAATCGGCATCAGATGCAATCTTTGTCTTATATGTGTCATCCTTATCCGTGTTAAATAACGACCAGTTGATCTTTACACTATTTCTCAGCTTCTCCTTCTCCACATCCGTATAAACCTCAAGCAAATCACAATTCTGAAACTTCTTGGGGTCGGCAGATGCACGCTCCCATTCTCTCAGTCCAACTAGCAGCCAAGACCCGTTCTTTACAATGTTATCACCCTTACCTCGTCCGCGAAACTTTCCGCGAATATGACAAAGTCGCGTTGCTCCGTCCTTGATGCACTGAACATGACACATTCCGTTACCAAGTGGTCTTACAACCTGTGCGTATAGCTCGTTATCTTCATCGTGTGAAAGTCGCAAGAAAGTGTTCGTTGGCTTAGCAAAACTCTTGCTGGCCTTTCCCTTAGACTTGTTACCGCCAGTAGTGTTCTTGACCATGTTATTAGATTTATAATAACATGATTTTATTTCGTTAATTTGATTCAATTTTTTGTCACGCAATAAAAAAGAAATTACATCTCTCTACTTACATCTGATGCAATATTAGGTGCTGCTTATATACGAACTGCACTAATATAGGCGTTTGTTATGCCAATTCTATCATCGCTAACAAATGTAATTTGATAATTTCCCGGAACAAAATTTTGAGGCATAGGAAAGCTACCAATTATTGTATCGTAGTGTTTGGATCTCACATTTACAATTTTAGGATTGAAAAAGTTGTTATAAGTAGGTGTTGTCTGATCAATCATAAAATCGTATACCTGGCCTACCTCTGGTTTAAAATAAGAAGGATCCCTAGTTTGAGCTTCATAATCGAAATTTCCTGTATATAGTACATTTGTTACTTTCTCTCCCGCTCCACCCACAATCTTACGACGGCGACGAATCGTGCGATTACGACGACGGCGGTTAGTTTTACTCTTACCGCGACTTCGAGTTTTGTGTGCCATTTATATATAACACATATATTTTGCTAAAATGCAGTGCCTATACAAACCAATACAAAACCTACCTACATCTGATTCGATAACCGCTGCTTCGCCTTTGCAACATCCGACCTAACATTCTTAATATGCAATGATTCCCAGTAATCAGAATCCGCCAACGCAATATCCGAGAGAATCCACCCAAACCTATTATCTTCAAGCAAAAGATCCGTTATCATTTTGGCCCGATTGAAATGGAACTCAGAGGTGATTACATAAACCCCAGAATATTTATCCAACCCACCCATTTCGCTAACGGCAATCAAATTTTCAGCCGTATTAGTCGCCGACTTATCTAGGATAAAATTCCAATCACGTCCGCAACTTTTGTTAGCAATAAGGTAAGCCATTTTTTCTGCTTCGCTTATCCCGACATTTCCGTATTTAACTCCTACGTTTTTAACTCCTCCACTCAAAAACCAGTCGATGTGCGTGTTATTTTGGTCGGTGATATTG
>Ga0209550_10006835_pt1 | contig 10604 bp, 9 predicted proteins | sample LauGreSuBDMM15SN_2_FD_187567 | JGI IMG/M metagenome (GOLD analysis project Ga0209550, IMG submission 187567) | Freshwater lake microbial communities from Lake Michigan, USA - Su13.BD.MM15.SN (SPAdes) (version 5) | ecosystem: Environmental > Aquatic > Freshwater > Lake | place: Lake Michigan, USA... | reverse complement strand
GGGAGGTAGCGCCGCCTGTTGCCACAGTTTGGACAAAGGCCAATATCTCGGTTCGGTAGGCCTGCGCGTAGCGTTGGTGATAGTTGTGCAAAGGTTTTTCGCCGCGTATCCCGTCGACCGTTGAAAGAACCACGAGAGATTCCGGCATATTCCCAACCGAGGCTTGACCCAGCGTGCCCAGAACTTCGATCCGCTGGTCATAGCCGTAGGCCGCGCGTAGGCTGTTGAGGATGGTCACATGGGTGCCCTTGGCCATCCGCAGCGCCGTTGTGGTTGTGTCGATCTGCCCGACCGTCAGATAGGCAGGATTGATCAGCGCATCGCCCATAACGAAAACCTCGGCCGCCTCGTCCTCTAGCAGCCAGCGGATCAGATCAAAGTCGTGAACAGCGGTTTCCTTCAGCAGGCCGCTGGAATGGATGAACCCTTCCACCTCGGGCGCCTCGGCATCGCGTGAGATCACCAAGACCTGCTCGACCTTGCCGATCCGCCCCTCGGCAATCGCCTGTTTTAGCGCGACAAATTGGTGATCAAAGCGGCGGTTGAAGCCCAGTTGAACGCGGCCCTCGCGGCCTTTCCATGCCTTCATACAGGTCAGGATGCGGCCCATGTCATGGTCAATGGGCTTTTCACAAAAGACATAGGAGCGGGTGGCAGCGGCGCGTTCCAGATAGTCGGCATGGGTGCGTGGAGGACTTGCGATCAGATAGGCGTCCAACGTGGGGTCGCCAAAAGCCGTGTCCAGATCGACAACGCGGGCGCCCGTGGCCTGAGCTAAAGAATCGGCCCGCTCCGCTGAGGGATCCACGATATATGCCAGCGTGACGCGCGGGTCGCTGATAAGGTTCATCGCGTGGATCGTGGCCATTTCGCCTGCACCAAACAGGCAGACACGGATTTTCTGGGTCATGCAGGGGCTCCTTCTGCAGCGGCACGGTCGGCAAATAGGGTCGCATCGGGGCAGGTCAGCCAGACGGTTGCTGGCCAGGTGGGATCATAGTGTGAGGCGCGGGACAGGCGCGAGAATGCCATGCGCTTGCCAGCCCCCCAGACCACCATGGCAGAGGCACGAGCGGCGGAGATCGTGGAGATTCCAACCGTCACCCCATGACGGGGAACAGAATCGATGCCCGCAAATTCGGGGAAGGTTTGCAGGTTGTCGCGCCGTGTCGTCTCGGCCAGATCGACGATGCGGGTGGCGCTGTCTGCCGACGACCCCACTGGGTTGAACGCAACATGGCCGTCACTGGCCCCTGACGCGAGAAGGAAATAGTCTATCCCCCCCGCCGCGGCGATCCGCTTGTCATAAGCGCTGGGATCGGCCGGGTCAGGCAGCCAGACATTCGCATCTGGAATTTGCCGCGCCACCGGCCGGTCTGCGTTCAGGACGGCTTGGATCTCCTCGCGCGCAAAGCGGCGACATGAATAATGGGCCTTGGCGTCCACGTGGGTCAGCACGCCAGAAGCCTCGGTCAGGTAATCGTCCATCATGACAATTACAACGCTCGACAGATCAAACTTAGCCATCCGCGCCAAGGCGGCATAGACAGGTTTCGGGCTGCGGCCCCCCGGACAGCCCAACAGAAAACGGCCTCCTCGTCCGATGCGGCTGGCGATGTCGGCGGCAACTGCTTCTCCTAAAGCCTCGGGCGTCTCAAAGACCCGGATGGCGTGCATAGCTCAGCCCCCCAACATCGGCAAAAGTGCGTCCAAATTGCGCCGCGCCAAGATATCGGGCGTCAGATTGGCATCCTCGGACGGGTCCTGTTCAACGACGCAATAGCCGTCATAGCCCCGCGCGACTAACATCTGCATCACGGCCCCGATGTCGACCGCTCCGTCATACAAAGGCGCCATCACCCCGTGGTTGAACGAGGCGTTCACCCCCAATTCACCCGCCAGAACCCGAGCACGGACCTTGGGATTGACGTTCTTAAGATGCACAAAACCGATCCGATCCCAGACGCGTTCCATGTAGGCCAGCACGTCTTGATCCCAGAAAGCGTGATGCCCCGTGTCAAAACACAGCGAAACCCCCGTTTCAGCCAGCATCCGGTCGATCTGCGCTTCGCGTTCGATACAGGTGCCAACATGCGGATGGACATGCAGACGAATATCATAAGCTCGCAACTGCACCTCTGCAGCGCGGATCATGGCCATGGCAACCTGCCAACCCGCCTCATCTACCACGCCTTGCGCCGTCTCGGGGTAGGCCTCGCTTTCATCCATCAAAATCAGATCGCGCGCACCCAAGGCCTGCAAAAGTCTCCCCTGCCGGTGCAGCGCCGCTGTAAGTGCCGGGCCAGAGGCCGCATCGGCCAGCGTATGCACGTGGGCAGATGCAGCCAATTCCAACCCACGCGACTGGAGCGCTGCGGCGATCCAATCGGGATCCTCACCGAGAAATCCAAGCGGTCCAAGTTCCGTCACGCGGTAGCCGGCCAGCGCCACAGCGTCCAGATAGCCTTCCGCCGTCAGAGCATTACCGGTCGGGTAGAATACCCCCCATGAACAGGGCGCATTTCCAATTTTCATCTCGTGATCTTTCCCACAACTCTGGGGAAGGTTAGTCTGGGCAACCCAGTTCCCGCAAGCATCTGCAACGGTCCCATGCCGAAAGTCATATTGGACAGACCCCGCAGAATGGGCCACATTGGCCTTTGGGGGAGACATGAGCCTGATCCATGATACTGATATCGCCGCCCTAACCGCCCGGGCCATCGACAGGCTGGGGACGGGTGATTTTTACGATGCGCTCTTGGATATCCTCGGCTCTGCAGCGACCCATGATCTTGCGGCATTGGTCCGATACTCACGTGCAGCACCCCCCGATCTGATCATCCCGCGGGTCGAACCGACACTGACCATGATGACCTATTACAACCACTATTTTGCCTTTGATCCGTTCTATGTTCATTGGAAAAATGGAGGTGAAACTGGGGTTTATCGCCTGCGTGCCATGAGAGCCGGGATCGGGCGTAGCCGCTATGCGCGCGAATTCCTAACAGCTATGGCGATCCACGATGAGATAGCAGTGTTTCTGCCACCCATTGGCGATGCCTCGCCCACGCTTGTACTTGATCGCGCGCGCGGCGTGTTCAATGCTACCGAAGTCGCCCGCATCCGCCGCCTTTTTCCGCTGCTCGCCGCCCTGCACCGGCGGCATTTGAGCATCTTCGTCACCGCTGGCATTGACCCCGGAAACTCGCCCATAGGTGCTGAAAGGCCGCTGCGTTTTGTGGATGCGCATGGGCTACAGGTTTTTGCCACTCAAGCCTGGACCGAACGCGAACCCGGACTGGCCGAGGTATTGCAGGCCGTCCTAGAGCGCGGGCCATGCGCCTTGCGTCTGCCCGGCCAGATGTCTCTGCGGCGCACCCAACTGCCACCCGACTTCGGCCCCGCCCCCGGCGGGTTCTGCGACGAAATCACGGCCGATCAGCAGCCGACGGGTGAACCGACCATGGGCTTACCCCCCTCGATGGCCGCCCAATTGTCGGGCCGTGAGCAAGATGTGGTTTTGCTTACGCTTCAGGGCCATCCCATGATTGAGATCGCCCGCAAGCTTGGTCTGTCGCGCGGTACGGTCAAGAACTATCGTCTGGCGATCTATCGCAAGCTTGACATCACGACCGAGCGGGAACTTTTCGGCGAATACATGGCCGCCCTGCGCGGGGCATGACCAAAGGCACTATTCCCTGAGGGCTTCTTCGGCCGCATGATCTCTTCAAATCCGGCATGACCGGCGCTTTGATGGGGAACGTCATGGTAAAGTCTGTGCGCTGCGGCGTGATCGGTCTGGGGTCAGTATCAGAGAAATATGTACCCCACATCCGGCGGCTCAATCTGGATGGAACGCCCTGCGAGATTGTCATCGGCTGTGATCTGCGGCCTGGCCATGCGGAACGCGCCAGAAATTGGGGCATTCCCAAATTCACCACTGACTACCGCGAGGTCCTGGCCCATCCAGATGTCGATGTGGTACTGATCCTCACCTCGATGCAAAGCCATGGGCAGTTGACCCGCGACGCGTTGAACGCCGGCAAACATGTATTGGTCGAAAAGCCGATGTCCATGGATCTGGCAGAGGCGGCCGAACTTGTAGAGCTGGCCAAGGTCAGCAAGGGGCATTTGGTCTGCGCCCCCCATGTCACCCTGTCACCGACCTATCAGGATATGTGGCGCCACATCCACAATGGCGACATTGGTCGACCTTTGACCGCGCGCGGCTTTTACGGCTGGTCCGGCCCCGATTGGGACCCATTCTTCTATGAACCCGGCGGTGGCCCGATGTTCGATCTTGGGGTTTACAACATTGCCACGCTGACCGGGCTGCTGGGTCCCTGCAAGCGCGTCATGGCCATGACCGGCATCGCGATCCCCGAACGGATTGTGAACAAAAAGAAGATGACAGTGCAAACTGATGACAATTTCCAGTTGCTGATGGACTTTGGCAACCAGTGTTTTGCCGTCGTGACCACAGGCTTCACCATCCAGCGGTATGATGTGCCCGGGATCGAGGTTTACGGTACCGAAGGCACCATCAACATGCTGTCAGACGATTGGGACCCGCATGGCTATAAGCTTTGGCGTAACAAAGATGGCTTCTGGCAGGATCACACCTCGCGCGCGCGTTGGCAGTGGACAGATGGGATTCGCGACTTGATCCAAGCCATCCAGCATAACCGCAAGCCAACCAACGCGCCCGAACATGCCTATCATGTCTTGGAAATAATGGCCAAATCCATGGAAAGCGGGCGGACTGGGCAGGCTTTGCCCATCGTATCCAGCTTTACACCGGTTCGGTTCGACAAGGCGGCAACCAAGACCGCACCACATCTTGATCACGCACCGGAGTAGATCATGGCCTATAAATCCTCGCCCCGCCCGGTGTTCGACGGCCCTACCCCCATCCCCTATACCAAGGTCACGCGGCATATTTGGGGAGATGTCGCGGCGGGGCAAGTGGATGACTGGATCTATGTTTCCTCGGGACAGATCCACCAACTAGTCTTTGGCATGCCGCCCGGCGACGGGTTTCGTCATTCCGAAAGCTTCCGCACCGTCTTTGGCGCGGATGAGGTGCTGACCGTTCTGATGGGCACGATGATCATCGCCAACCCCGAGACCGGCGAGGTTCATCTGGTGCATAAGGGCGAATCGGTGTTTTTCCAGAAAGACACATGGCACCACGCCTTTGCTTGGGGATCCGAAGAGTTGCGGGTGCTGGAATACTTCGCCCCGCCACCCTCGACTGGCGCCTCTGGAAAATATGCCGCTACGCGCCCCTATGTATCAGATTTTAAATACGAACGCAGTGAGTTGATCGGCCATTGGCCGGCGCATAGGCCCGAGGCAGAAGCCCGAGCCAAGATCAAAGTGTTGCGAGAGGCGGATCGCCTGTGGTCGCTTGACCCGACCGATCCGCGTGTGCTGACGGGCATTGTCGCCTCAACCGATCAGCTCACGGCGGGATCGGTGCGCTTGAATCCCGGTGGCCGCTCTCAAGGGCTAACCCATGGCGGTGCGGCGGGGCTTTATGTTCTAAAGGGGCGCGTCAACATCCTTATTGATGACCCTGAGGCCTCGCCCGTTTGGTTCGAACTTCACCCTCAGGATGGGTTTTACGTGCCTGAGGGGGCGACCTACCGCGCCTTTAACATGGGGGGCGAGCCTGCAGAGTACCTGTTTGGCGTAGCACCCCTTTATCATCCGGCCCCCTGATGACCAGCGTCCACCCCATCCAACCGCTGCACCAAGGCCGTTATGCCTTAGGTATAGATGTGGGCGGAACTAAGATCGCGGGCGCGATTGTTGATCTTGAAAGCGGTGCCGTTTCATGCCGCCGCCAGGTAGCTACCGATTACCAACGCGGTGGCGTTGCCATTCTAGCGGATACCTTAGCGCTAGCCCATGCGCTTAGAGCTGAGGCGGCGCGATTGGGCAAGACAGTGGAGGCGCTTGGTTTGGGTGTGGCGGAACTGGTCAACCCTAAAGGCCAGATTTTCAGCGATCACCGCATTCAATGGACAGGATTAGACGTGGCGGGCACGCTAAGCGCTGTTCTACCCACCGTGATTTCCTCTGATGTGCGTGCCGCTGCCTTGGCCGAGGCCAGATTTGGCGTCGGGTGCGGCCTGTCTTCGTTTTACTTCGTCACCATCGGCACAGGCGTCTCAGGTGTTCTGGTTTTGGACGGCGTGCCCTATGCCGGATCACGCGGTGCGGCGCTTGTCATCGCCAATAGCATGGAACACTACAACTGCCCCTCCTGCGGTCATGTATCGAGCGGGATGATCGAAGACATAGCCTCAGGGCCCGGACTGGTCACGGCATACGGTCAGGGTCCAGGGGCCGAAGATGTCTTGGCCGCAGCCATTGCGGGCGATACCCGCGCGCTGCATGTCGTTGACCACGCCACCGCCCAGTTGGGACGCGTATTGGCCCTGCTGGCAGACGGCCTGGATCCACAAGCTATGGTCATCGGTGGAGGACTTGGCTCCTCCTCTGGACCCTATTTTGACGCGTTGACACGGGCCATCCGACGCGGCCTGTGGGACGGCGTGCCCAATCCAATGCTCATCACCCAATCCGCTCTCGGCCCGAATGCAGGGCTCATCGGGGCGGCCTGTGCAACACGCATGCAAACCTACCAACCACAATCACATGACAACTAACACACAAGGGAGAAGACTGATGTCCACTATGACTTATGCTACCCCCAAACCCCTAAGCCGGCGCTCGTTCCTGCAAAGCACCGCCGCCGCTGGGGCTGCATTGACACTGCCAAGTGCCGCTTGGGCCCAGGCAGAGGGTCAGTTGTTGGTCTGGTTGCCCGGCGGATCAGATATGTTCTGCAAGATCCACACCGGCCTGCTGGAAAGCTTCAGCGCCAAGGCGGCCCTTGGCTCAGCCACCACAGTCTGTGGTCTGGGCCAGGATGCCGAGTTCACCCAGGCCCTTATCGGCTCGATCACCGCAGGCAATCCGCCCGACATCTCGATGCTGTGGGACAGCCCAGTTTCTCTCGGCGCACAAGGGGCCTTCATGCCTCTGGACGACATGATGAAAGGCTCCAAAATTCCAATTGAAACCTGGCCTGCTGGACTACTGTCGTCTTGCCAGTTCAAGGGCGTAACCTATGGTCTGCCGGTCACCGCCGGCGTTTATTCGATGTGGTATAACGAGGAATTGTTCGAGGCTAAGGGAATTCCCTCAGACCGCGCCTCTTTCCCCAAAACTTGGACCGAACTGCGTAAACTGTCCAAAGAATTCACTGAATGGGATGGCGACACGCTCAAAGTTGCAGGTTTCATGCCCAACCGTGTGGCCGAAACCATGGCGATCTGGTCGGCCCTGAACGGCGGGATGCTGTTTGACGAGGCCAACCTCAAATACGTCCTTGATAGCGAACAGAACATCGAAATGATGAATTTCTTCGTCGATTGGTTTGACGAAGAGTATAAGGGCGATGTCAACTTGATCGACCGCTCCAGCAACTTCCGCGACGGCTATCCTGACGCCAACACCGGCATGGGTCCAGCTTTCCGTGAGGGGCGTCAGGCTGGTATGCAATCAGGCAGTTGGCTGATGGGCGACATATATGCCGACCCGGTTCCCGTATTCACGCGCTGGAACTTGGCGCCTAATCCCTATGGTCCCTCGGGTACCGCGTCAGTTTCAGGGACTTGGCCCAACTGGTTCGTTATCCCTGTTGGATCAAAGAATGCTCAGGCGGCGTTCGACTACCTTTCCTACCTCGCCGTCGAAGGTTCGGTCGATTGGTATCAGCAGATCCCCGACGTTCCGACGAATTCGCAGGTCAAGCTCAAAGCTCCCACAGGCTTGGTCGAAAAGCGCGGTCAAGAATTTGCCGATGATCTCACCGCGTTTCTCGGCACACAGGCTGAGATCGTGACGCCGATGTGGAACTCACCCGTGCAAAGCTTCGGAAATGATCAGGTCGCTCGCGCGATCGAAAAGATCTACACCAAGGCCCAGTCCGTCAAAGAGGCTTTGGCCGAGGCGCAAGCCGCATCGCAAGCGGAACTGGAACGGGTTCTGGCCGGCTGATGGGCTTATCGGCACAACACAACAAAGCTGGGGCGGTTTTGCCGCCCCGGCGCCTTGCCCGCGCTGGACGGGGCGAGGCGCGGGCAGGCTTTTTATTCGCGCTGCCTTGGATGGTGGGTCTGACAATTTTCACCATCGTTCCTTTGCTTTTGACCTTCTACATTGCTCAGACCAAGTTTCAGATCGTGGGCCCCCCGAAATACGTGGGTTTCGCCAATTACGAGGCGATGTGGACAGACCCCGCCGTCTGGACGTCCGCAGGAAACACTATGTTTTTCGCAGCTGTCTCCGTGCCCATCAAGCTGGTGATGGCTTTAGGTCTGGCGCTGCTTTTGAACCGCATAGCGGCGCTCTCAGGCTTTTACCGCACGGTGTTTTATCTTCCCTTTCTGATGCCTGCCGTCGCAGGCTCAATCGTTTTCATGCTGCTTTTGACCCCCGATGCCGGACCTGTGAACATTGCGCTTGAAGCACTAGGGTTCAACCCGCCTGACTGGCTACTTGACCCCAAAGCCGCCCTTTGGACCATCATATTGCTCAGTCTTTGGCCACTTGGGGTCGAGACCTTAGTGTTTCTGGGCGGGTTGCAGAATATCCCCAAGGATGTCTCTGAGGCCGCCGATCTGGACAGTCCACGCGGGTGGCACAAACTGCTCTGGATCACCATTCCGATGATCAGCCCAATGATCCTGTTCAATCTGGTCATCGGCATCATCTATTCCTTTCAGATCTTCACCCAAGCGCTGGTTGTAGGCGGGACCACCGGCAAACCGGCCGAAGCGACGCTAATGTACGTGGTCGTTTTGTACCGCACAGCCTTTCGTTATTTCAACGTAGGCTATGCGGCAGCGATGGCTACAGTGCTTTTTGTAGGGGTCTTACTGCTGACGCTGCTGATTTTCCGCACCGCCAGGTCATGGGTCCACTATGAAGGAGAGAGCCGTTGACTGTCGCATCGACCCGCCGCACCGCGCCGCGCAAGACGGTGCAGACCATGATATACCATGCGATCATGCTGATGATCTCATGTGTATTTCTGCTGCCTTTTTATTGGATGACCATTTCCGCCTTCAAGAACAATGCCGAAATCTTTGCCCGACCGGTAATGTGGTTTCCAGACCCAATCCGTTGGTCCAACTTTGTCGAATTGTTTAGCCGAGATGATTTTCCGTTTCTGATACAATTTGGCAATTCGGTCTTCTATGCGGGCTCTGTTGCGCTGGCCGTCTGCTTTTCCTGCTCGCTGGCCGCTTACAGCTTTGGATGCCTAAGGTGGCGGTGGCGCGATCGGGTGTTTGGTTTGACAGTCTGCGCCCTTTTGCTGCCAGCGATTGTAACGTTTTTGCCCGTTTACCTTGGTTGGTCGCGTCTTGGCTTGAACGGGACCTATTGGCCGCTGATCACGCCGTTTCTTTTCGGGGACGCTTTTTTCATCTTCATGCTTCGGCAGTTTTACATGGGTATCCCACGCGAATTGCTGGATGCCGCCCGTCTCGACGGAGCCTCGGAATTCAGGATATGGTGGCAGATAGCGCTGCCACAGGTTTGGACAGCTTTGGTGATCGTTGGCCTATTCGCGGTGGTCTACACTTGGAATGAGTTTTTTAACCCACTGATATACCTTCAAGATCGCGAAGATTTTCCCCTGTCTGTGGGCCTGTTTACCTTTCAGGCAGATCGGGCGCGCGAATGGTCGATCTCGATGACCGGCGCGCTTTTGACGGCGCTTCCAATGGTAGTTTTGTTCTTGCTGACCCAGCGTCTGTTCCGGCAGGGTCTGGCATCGTCTAGCTTGAAATAGGAGGCATCATGGGGGCAGTTCAGTTGACTGGGGTGCGCAAGCTTTTTGGCGCCTTGGAGGTGATCAAAGGCGTTGATCTGTCCATCGGCGATGGCGAACTCGTCGTCTTCGTCGGTCCCTCAGGATGCGGCAAGTCAACCCTTCTGCGCATGATCGCGGGGCTGGAAGATGTTGACTATGGCGACATCCGCATCTCAGGCGTTGACGTTACAGAACTGGCACCTGCGCGGCGCGGCGTGGCGATGGTGTTCCAGAACTATGCGCTTTACCCCCACATGACCGCCTATGATAACCTTGCCTACGGTCTGCGCCGCGCAGGAATGTCACGGGCTCAGGTTGATGCCCGCGTTCGCGAAACAGCCGCCCTGTTACAAATCACCGAGCTTTTGCCACGACGCCCCAAGGCAATGTCGGGCGGACAACGTCAACGGGTCGCCATTGGCCGTGCGATCGTGCGCAAGCCCGAAGTATTCTTGTTTGACGAACCTTTGTCGAACCTTGATGCTGCGCTTCGCGTTGAAATGCGCAGCCAAATCGCACGTCTGCATCAGGAATTGCAGGCCACGATGATCTTTGTGACCCATGATCAGGTCGAGGCGATGACCCTTGCAGACCGCATCGTGGTTCTAAACGCGGGCCGCGTGGAGCAGGTAGGCACCCCGCGCGAAGTCTATCATAATCCAGCGAACTTGTTCGTTGCTGGCTTCATCGGCAGTCCGGCGATGAACCT
>Ga0209550_10006833_pt1 | contig 10606 bp, 9 predicted proteins | sample LauGreSuBDMM15SN_2_FD_187567 | JGI IMG/M metagenome (GOLD analysis project Ga0209550, IMG submission 187567) | Freshwater lake microbial communities from Lake Michigan, USA - Su13.BD.MM15.SN (SPAdes) (version 5) | ecosystem: Environmental > Aquatic > Freshwater > Lake | place: Lake Michigan, USA... | reverse complement strand
GTGCTAAACCGGCGGCAAAAGTCACTCTAGAATGCCCGCCTGGATTTAAAATCGAATGGAAAACCATATCGAATGATGGTTATGAAGAAATACACTGTGTTCGCGACGATTCTGCATCTTCCAGTGCTGAACCTTCTGCTGTTGCTGAACCTGCTGCTGCTGCTGAACTGGATGCTGCTACCACGGTAGGTGGTGGTAAAAAAAAGAGGAAAAGGGCGGTTACCAAAAAACGGGTTCGTCGTTTTACGCAAAAGAAGGGCGGTCGAAAACAACTAAAATCACGTAAAAATACATAAAACCATATACCATGAATACATATATCTATCTACAACATCCAATTATTGAAATGCCATCTTTTGTGTTTGATATAATTCTAAACATTGTTTTATCAATCATTTTTATTTATTTCATGCAATACGGTTGGAATTATTTAAAGGATACGTGTACAACTAAAAAAACAAAGGATGTAGTGAACACCCAGATTAAAAAATATAAGGACATGTTCGAGAAGTTGCAGATATCAAAACAGGAGGCGTCTCCGTTTCAAACGGAGGATGAAAAACAGTCCATGAACATCGAGTTATTGGAATATGTAAATCAAGAACTTGCATTGCGAACAACACGGTAAACCGTCAATTGCGTTAAAAACATTTTTACGAAACAACATAAAAGGTTCCCGACACATATTCCATCGTTCCATTATAATCGACCGACTATCATGGAACTTACGCAATCTCAACTTCTCCATGTCCTGAAACGTTTTCCCGAAGTTGAACTTTCCTATGAAACCGTCCCCCATAGTAAAGTTTCGCATGACTATCAATACGGAGTGGCAATTCCTGTTGGGAAAAAATGTTACGCATGGTTTACATTTCATCAAAACAAGGATGTATGTTATATGTTTGAAATCAACCGTGAAAAAAAGATATCCCGGGGAAAATGTATTCCTTTGCCGGCCACCGTGAAACCTACCCTTTCTTTAGGAACATTGATATACGGAACGATACCGGATAACATATCCTCATCGCCCTGTTTTATCGTCGAAGATATTGTTTATTATCAAGGAATACCACTAAAGAAAGAGGTGTTTGGTAAAAAGTTGGAATATTTACAATTGTTTATGGAAGAAATAACAACGCCGCTTTTACAAAAGCCGGATTTTTCCTTCTTTCTTCCTGTTTTGTGGGAATTGCAACACCCGATATCGGATGATCCACCATGTCTTCCTGAGAACATTGGATACCCTGTTCATCATATACAATATCGCCCAAAAGATACGATCATGCCTTATTTGAATATTTATACATCGAATACTAAAAAAAATATGGCAACTAAGTGCGCGCTGAAACAAGAGACGACAATGCCATTGTGTTATATTGAACCCCCAAAACATAGACCGGATTTTAATAAACCACAATATAAATTCCGAACCGTATTTCAAGTCAAAGCCGATCTTCAATTTGATATTTATCATTTATTTGCATTTGGTAGGAACAACGAACCTGTGTATTATAACATGGCCTATATCCCAAATTATAAATCGAGCGTCTTTATGAATGGGTTGTTCCGAAACATACGTGAAAATAAAAATTTGGATTATATTGAAGAAAGTGACGACGAAGACGATTTTCAAAACACAAATGTGGATAAATATGTGAATTTAGAAAAGAAAATCAATATGGAATGCATGTTTCATCCAAAGTTTAAACGGTGGGTTCCTGTGAAAGTTGTCGACCGAGCCGAACGTGTGATCCATATCCAGAAACTTGTCAAAGGAGAATTTGGATTTCACCGGAAATTGATGTAAAATTGAATTCAATGGTTTTATGTATTGCTTTCATAAACAATACATAAAATGGATATCGAAGACATTGTTCCTCTCCGCCCATATTCCAATTCGGAGGAAAGTATTCTCCCGTTTTTGGAGGAATTAATTCGTCGAGCGGGGCATGTAGATCAAAATCCGTCCTATGATGACATTGAATGTGAAATAAAACAATTGCGACGAAAATATCGAGTGCAACCATCTAAACCACAAATGCGCATTGCATTTGAGAAAAATTACAAAACCACCCCGATTAATGCAATGTTACGACGTTATTTTATAAAGCGCATTATGCGGTCAGAATCCGGTGTCATTGTTGTTACTGTGGTAACAAAACCAGGTGATTCTATAAAATTTTCTTGTCCTGAGAAATGCGCATATTGTCCCACAGAAACAGATCGTCATGGGAACCCGACGCAACCCAAATCCTATATTTCCACTGAGCCGGCCATGTTACGAGCAACGCGAAATAACTTTGATATTCTTGAACAAATAAGGAATCGCATTCAATCGTATTATTATACGGGAAACTTAAAACATGACAACAAAAAAAAGAAGATTGAGGTGATTTTATCCGGTGGAACATGGGATGTCATGCCCAAATCGTATCGCGATAAGGTAATCAACGAAGTATATTACGCATTGAATACATTATCTGATCCAACGAAACGACAAATGCTGACTATTGCAGATGAGATACAAATAAACCAAACTGCGCTTTTTGGTGCAATTGGATTAACTATAGAAACCCGCCCGGATTATGTAACAAAACGGTCTTTGATGGAATATTTGGAATATGGAGTCACGCGGGTTCAATTGGGTGGGCAAACTACACATGACGATATTTTACTCAAGATAAAACGCGGCTGCACGAATAAAAATATGATGACAGCAATACGTTTATTGAAGGGGATCGGAATGAAAGTGGTGACACATTGGATGCCCGATTTACCAGGGTCGTCACCAGAACGCGACCGAGAAATGTTCGACGAATTGCTCCGAAACCCGAATTTACAATCCGACGATTGGAAAGTCTATCCTTGTGCGGTCGTGAAATCCGCGAGCGATGACCTCATTGTTCATAGCGATATTCATGAATGGTATGAGAACGGTTCCTATGTTCCATATGCAGAAACGAACATTGATGATTTGGTAAACGTATGCATTGAATTCAAACAAAAAATTCATCCGTGGATTCGCATCGAACGGTTGGTGCGTGATATTCCGGCACAATCCATTGAAGCGGGTTATAAAAAAATGGTGAATTTGCGGCAACGAATACAAGAGAAGTTGAGTAAACCCTGTAAATGCATCCGGTGTATGGAAATTAAAGATCGCGCGCATCTTATCGATCAAGGAAAAGTGGTGGTTCGTAAATACGATGCGTCGGGTGGCATAGAATATCATATTTCATTTGAGGTTGAAAAAAACTATTGGACGATGTCGTATATTCTCTTTTGTATTTTGGCATTTGTATATAGATGTTTTGGTAAAACACTTTATTATTCCGGAAATCGTTTGCAATATTCTGGGTTGTTTGGATTTCTTCGGTTGCGCATTGATCCTGACCCAGGACTGGGAATTGTAGATGAATTGACAGGGTGTGGTCTAATTCGTGAAGTTCATGTCTATGGAATGTCGACGAGTGTTGGAAATCAGAACGAAGCATCATCACAACATAAAGGTGTAGGACAACGACTTATGCGTGTGGCCGAGCAATTGATAAAAAAACATGGTTTAACAAAATCAGCAGTTATCGCGGGTGTTGGTGCCAGAGAATATTACAAAAACAAGTGTGATTATCATCTTGGAAAGTATTACATGATTCGGGAAATTTTACATTGAAATCCGATCAACAAATCCTCTCAAATGTTGTTGTTGCCGCTGCGAATTGGTCAATATCCCGCCTCTCAAACGACGTTGTTGTATCGAATCGGTCGAAAATCCATCGACTCTATGCATGTCTACCGCCAGTGCGCATTTAAGCTGTTGGTTTCCATGCATATCACGGATGGCAACAAACATCCAGCGCGTTACAATCATTGCGGTAAAGATACTGACAAATGGGAAAATCATGTTATAATTTTTCCATCAGCGACGTCCGAAAAAAGAATTCAATTTTTTCGTTTCGAAAAATCTCACCTTTCTATATAATGTCAGGAAACGGGTCCACCTTTAGTGAATACATTCCGGGTAATGCTTTGGCCAAAATTACACCCACTGCTACCAATTCGGGGCCTATCCAAACGGGTATGCAATCGAAAAGCGTAGGCGGATTCAAAAAACAACGCCGTTCTGGCTGCTCGAAAAAGAGTCGCGCGACTAAACGCCATTCGAAAAAAAATCCTAAATCGAGATCGAATCGGCACTAGGGTTCCAGACCCAATCCCGCCACATTGATCAATAGTTTACCAATCCCACAAGAAGATGCTGATGTCTGATCTTCATCGTCATCTTTTTCCGCACATGTCGATGCGCCCTGCTTGTCCTTGGGCTCATATACGCGCTTCCACGTAGTATCGACGTTCCAGTCAAAACGAAACCCCTTATAATTGGCACTATCGATCCACCGAATACGATAATTACACTTTTTATAAAACCGTCTCCGCTGTATCCATTGGTTTTGAAACAACTCGTGTGTGTCTACAATGTCCACAATAATCGGGTTCTCATGTTTCATGCGTAAAATGCGGCCAACAGACTGTGTAATATCCGTTTTGGGTGTTACCATAACCAGTGTAGATAGCGTTTTGATATCAAGTGCTTCTGCTGCCATTGCGTAAGTGGCGAGAACAATTTGCTTTTTTTCCGTTTCTTGCAGGTTGGTTTGTTTCATGCCGCCGACATAATATCCCACGCTTGTTAATGATTTATGTTGTATGGATTGATATAAATAGGCCAATAAGGATCGGTTATGACACAGCACCATAATTTGGTTCTCTGGGCTTTCTTCAAGTAAATCTCTCAATATGCGAACAATAAAATCACTCCGCGGCCCATATTCACAGAGTTTGGATATCATTGTGCTGTATTTTGGCGAGCCGCGGAAATCGAGTTCTACTTCATTGAATTCTGGGTCGGCGGATTTATATTCGATGGCGCGAACACACACTACATCGTCATTTTCACGCTGTTCCGAGTATATTTTATCGCCCATAAACATGTGTAAGACTTTCGTTAGTTTATCTTTTCGATCTACTGTGGCCGATATCCCCAACATACAGGGTGTGATGGTTTTAAAGAGGGTTCTTGAAAATTGCTCGCTACAAATACGATGCACCTCATCGACAATCGTCAATCCAAATTCTTCGAATATGCTTGCGGGGTAGTCTTTGTCATATAGACTTTGCACCATGCCAATGACAATATCTTTGTTATGAATATCGACGACGGAGCCCTGTATTTTTCCTATTCGCGCGCTGGGAATAAATTCGGCAGCTCGTTCTATCCATTGGTTCATTAAGAATTCTTTATGCACAATAATCAGTGTCTTTTTTTTAAGAAGCGATATAATTTTCAGTGCCATGACTGTATTGTGAGTGACGGTGAAATCTCCCAATACAAATCTGTGATTTCCATCGATTTCAAACCCATAATAGTCATCTTCTTCTATTTTTTCCAATTGTATACGATACTTCAAATTGTCGCGAATTAACTTACGACAATGACCCTTTTTACGAATACAATTTACTGGTATATTTTCTAACCCTGCTCCGTATATGTTTGTCAAGTAGTATGTTCCCGTTATAGGTCCGTTTCTGCTGTTGGTACACGTTTTATAAACCTTTTTTTTAAACGCAGAAAACCCAAGTGATCTTGCAATAAATACTATGTCGTCCAATAATCTTTCGTTTTTTTGAACTATTTGATAACAATTGTCGTGATAATGTCCATCTGAATCAATCAATCCAGCCAATAATTCAAGTTGAACGTTTTTTTCATTGCACTTATAATCATGAGGAATATGTTTGTTTTGGATTAGATTTTTCTCTCTTAGAAAATCCATGAACACATTCTTTTTATTTTTATTTGTTGTATTTATTCTATAGTCATACTGTCCTCCTGTGTATTTTAAATACAACGATGTGTGTTTAATTTTGAAGCACTCCACTATATATTTTATAACAGCCGATTCTTGCGTGGATATACGAGTGCCGTCCGAAGATCCGTCGCCTAACCAATATCCAAGTAAATAAGGATCAATATCTACATTTTTTTCTGGAAATGATATCGGAACACGATATCCCAAAAGAGGGCCACTCGGTCCATGGTAATAATTTGGTAAATTTAAATAATCAAGAACGGACATGTCAATAACAGCGTTTTTGGGGATGTTTTTATTCATTTTAATACTAGTTTTCAAAGATAGTATATGACTTTCGTTTACAATATATTCTGTCCCCTTTCTTGAATTTACTTTATACATCGTTTCTCGGCCTCTTGCTAATGACAGCACATTTCTTGGACCAGAATCGTCACCCATCAATACATCTCCAACTTGAATGTCTTGCACCATTTTAATTGATCCATCGTACATTAATATGGGAGTATCTTTACCGAGGCATTTCCCGCGTCCGCATGGAACCTCGAGTATCCCACCGTTTCCTTTTGCGGAAATACTGGCTGCATCAAGATCCGGCATTTTACAGATAAGGGAATCCACATATTTCATATAGACATCAACAATTTTGTCTTGATAATCGCGAAGTGGCTTTACAAATGGCGTGTCAATATCTTTTCCAGATTGAATTTCGGAACGATCTGGAAGTCCATAGCGAGACACTCCGTAAAATCTTGGCAAATACATTTTTTTTTCATTTTCTCGGTATACTGGGAATGCGGAATCGTTGTCCCCTCCTTTGGGGCCAAATCGGGCCCCCATGACTTCCGGCCTTACAAATAAATCCTTTTTCAAGAATTCCAAATCTGCCACGGAAAGAGCACATTTTGGCACCGTGTATCCCTTTTTTCCAATATAAGATTGGTTGCGGACCGTTTCGCAATATTCAGGGTTCAATATTAAGTCAACAGACGAAGTATCATTCTTATTGTTCGTTCCCTTGCTGTTCGATCCTTTATTTTTCGACAGGGGTCGCTGTATTTGAAATTTGCGCATGGCGCCAATCTGTATTTTATAGATTACAAATAGGTTTAGTCATATATTCAATTTTGTAACAGAAACAAAATATATGGTTAATTTATAATCATGAAATTCCCATCCGAATTGTTAAAGTCCTTTTCTCCGTTGGAGATTTCTTTATTTCTTATTTTCATATTTTATTTGATTTTCCCTATCCAAACGCCTTCGTTTTTGGCAGGATCGGTGGATTCGCCTTTAGGTATGTTAACTATATTTGCGGTGACTCTTTATTTGTTTTTCAATACGCATCCGCTTTTAGCCGTTCTTTATGTGTTTGTTGCATATGAATTGCTTCGTCGTAGTGCCACGAAAACGGGCCGTGTTGCTGTGATACAATATACACCTAGCCAAGCCAAAAAGGATGCCACGTTGAAATCGATGAACCCTCCTCAAGTCGAAACCTTGGAAGAAGAGGTGGTTACGAAAATGGCTCCCATTGGACATAGCGATGCTAGCATTTACACTATGACATCATTTAAACCGGTTGCTGATAACGTTGGAACGGCGTCCATGTATTAAACTGACTATAACTCTATCCGTTCAAAATATTTGCAGTGTGAATACAAATGCAAAGTAATACAATTAACACCATAAATGCTAATGAAAAATGTTGTTAATTAAAAAGTGTAGTAATAACTATATACAGCAATGGATATGTCTATGATTTTTCACCCCGTCTTAGAAGAAACAGTGATTCTCGCAAATAAAAATATGATCTTGAAAAATCGTGGGGGGAGAAAAATGTTTACAATTCAGCCTACGCCTCGAGAACCTTTCGCCATAAACGGGGCCATTATACTACATGATTTTCATATACCCAATGCCACAACCACGAATCTTTCTAGTGCAATGAATGACGTGATACAAACAACCCATAATTAGGATGCTTCGTCTTCTTGGGAATAGGTTAATAATTTGAAAATTGGAACACCGATGGGCAGAATTACAAGGATAATGAAAGACATCATAAAATTAAAGAGATACATGCTTTGAAATTGACCGGTAACATATAACATAAGTAATATAAAAACGGTTAGGCATACACAAACCAAATAGGTGACCCCGCATTTCTGATAAAAGAACTTGAACGCGTCTTTCAAAAAGTCGAACATATCACCGCCGCTCCAATAATTTTTCTTTCCTTGTGCGTCAGGGGGATACATTCCACCTTCCCATTTTCCATTCTGTAGTTTCTTCATGAATTTTTCATTTTGTTTATTGAATTGTACCACCGCAAATGATAATGCATAAAAAAACACTGTAAATATTCCCAAAAACGTAAGCGTCGTGTTTCCTGCAGTTTGTCCAACGCTTATAAAAATTACTGCAAGAACAATTAAAAATATGGAGATAAAAAAATCGATGGTGCGAATACGAGTAAAACAGTTGTCGCCACCAGAATTGCATTTCTTCATATCGATTAACTTATCGATAATAACACTCTTATAAAACGCCGGGACGCTGAAATAAATAAACACCAATAGCAAGAGAACCAGACAAAAGTTGACGATTTGTTTCATATAATCCATTTCTTGTTTTTCTTTCATTAAATAACTATTGATCGGAATCGTATATTGGTAACTTGCTTGCGTATCGTCTGTTACATCCACGCCTACTGGGTTACAATCAATATATATTTCCTCGTCACCTTTTATAGTAATGCGCTTTCCGGGTATTACCCTATAACTTGATGCGTTTATATTGAATAAAGAAGTTACAGTATCATAGCCCGTGGTGGAAGATTGGCCTTGTATAATATCAGAAACATAGGAGGAGATTGATATAGGCGTGGTGAATACCATCACTTTATTCGGCCCATCGTCATATACAACGCATGAGTTTTGTGTAACGATTGTAGAATTTAATGTGACATCAGCGGTCAATTGTGATTTCTCATCTAAAAGATAGAGAATTGTGTCCAAATCCGTCGACACGCCATCGGCTCCTGCCGCGGGTGCTTTCAATAAATAACAGGAATATTGCGGATTGTTGTTATTATCTATGCTTTTAATAACGAGTTCTCCAATAATGGTTGGATCCGTAGTTGTAATATTCGTAATATTATTATGAATTAACCCGAAAATGTAAATCTCTCTAGTTTTGTATTTATTATTCTCACCATTCATCGTATATACCAGGTCGGGATCCACTTTATTACGAATAAATGGAATCGAAAAGTATTTTTGACCGGCGGATCGGATTTCGCTTTTATTTAATGTTGTTCTCGAATAATCATATACAATTTTGTCATCTTCCACGATGTTCGTAGTTGTATCAAAATAAGACATAGAAATATACTAATATATAGACACAGAATAAATTCCTGTGTCTATTTGTAATTGAGATGGCTAAATATGCATGTTGATGCTTAATACGGAATATACTGGAATAAATTGTTTTCATAGATGGTGGCGCGAAATGTCTCGTTGTATCCATCTACATATACAGTATCTCCGTCATATACTTGGTCACAACCATATTCACTAGTGCAACTTTTACCGTTTATACGTATGGGTAGTTTAGCATTGATGTTTCCACTATTTGAAATCGTATAATATTGCCATTTGTCCCGACCCGTCATACTGCGTCGCCCCATCAATGGTAAAATCATTTTATTTCCAGCATGCGGACTGTTTACCGGGACCAAAATGCCAACTTGTTGATATCCCATTGGAACGCCACGTGTTTCGATATTGATTGGAATTCCTGGGACGGGTCGAATGTCACTTGTTAATGTCGGTGGATAAAAAAGAGGGTCGTTTTTCAAGGGTGGGTAATAAGGATCGTTAAATGGGTCGTTTCGGCTCTGTATATGTATTCCTAAATTGGATATGTTGTGCCCGGGCAATTGTGGTGAATCGTTTTCACGAACCACAACGATTTGAGGAGCCGAGGATAATTTGATGATTTGTGTAAAATAGAGGTATCCCAGTAAGACGAATCCAAATAATAATAAAAATAGTGTCATGTTTTCAATACAGAATACACCTGGAATACATTTTTTGCCCATTTCTTATATATAACGCATAGAGATTATAGTCATTTGGCGCGGATTCGGTCTCATCATAGTTTAAGTGCATCTGTAATTTTACCAACACCGCCAAACATTTTCATGACACCCCCCACTACAAGTGTTGCAATTCTTCCTGTCAGATCATACTGAATATCAGTGGTCTTTGCCATTAATGCTTCTGGTCGTAGCCGTTTGCAATTATAACACATGTCCCGTATCGGTTTCGGCCAATGGATAATATGAATACCAATTATGCCAAATGCATGCTCGTCGAGTTCTTCTGCTATACGTTTTATTTTACCGGTTTGCTCGTTATAATTCCATCCTACCAAAAAACACGTGAGATAAAGAGCGGCGCAAGGGACCAATAACACGAGCCCGATCATGAAATCCACGGTATATGTTAAAAAGCAGGTGACATAATTTTTCGAAATTTTATTCATACATTCTAAATGCGTGAATATGAAAATAAATATATATTCCGTAAGTTCAAACATATCTTTCACAGCATAGGAGAACCCAATGGGCCCAGCCGTCATTTCTATGGCTAATCCTTCAAAAATGTCTTGCACACCTTGTTGAACACCGCGTATCGCGTCAAATGCCCTGCCTATCTTTTTAAAGAAAT
>Ga0209550_10006832_pt1 | contig 10606 bp, 13 predicted proteins | sample LauGreSuBDMM15SN_2_FD_187567 | JGI IMG/M metagenome (GOLD analysis project Ga0209550, IMG submission 187567) | Freshwater lake microbial communities from Lake Michigan, USA - Su13.BD.MM15.SN (SPAdes) (version 5) | ecosystem: Environmental > Aquatic > Freshwater > Lake | place: Lake Michigan... | reverse complement strand
AATCCAATTTACATATTCCGTCAATCTTTCTCGGATGTCTGGGCGTTCGAGATAAGATGGAGGCATGTTTTCTAACACGGCGATGGCTACGACCAAATCATACAACGGCGGTGTCTCTGTAAGTGGAAGGTCAACGATTCCTGGAGGAAGGGTCTTCAAGGAATACATGCTTTCACGTCCGTCGTAAACACGCGATGAACCGCTTTTATAATACTTATTCGCAAAATACACCATCACTGTGATAGACTCGGCGAGTGCCGGTTGAAGTTCTTCCACGAAAGAAGGCATTTTTAAACCCAATCTACCGATAATGTCCCAATTGGTCTCTCGAAACTCTTCAGGTGTGATAGTTAAATCTTCTAGCAACGGTTCATACTCTTTCAAGAATTGTTGGATTTTCAGCATGTTCGTACCCGGTCCGCCGCCCAGGATAGGACAATAGAGACGATAGAGAAGACCTGGTACATGAACAATCCCTCCAGGACTGATGAGTTTCATAATAGAATACGCCATATATTCTTGCTTGTACTCAGGGTCCAATACATCCAATAGTTCGGATGGAAAACAGAGGTTCGTCAAATAGGTGCAGTACCGTTGAGTCGAGGGTATGCTTTCTAACAAAGCTTCGTATGCTTTAGAAGGAAAGTTAGTCGTCCCAATCTTGCTACCCTGACTGTATCCTTTTCCTGTCGCGGTCAAGTGTTGCGTCATTTGGTCTCGTAGTATCTGGTCCTTTACAGGTGCACAAATACATACCTTGTCTGAATCCAAGAAATGTTCTAGAGGAAATTCATGATAGAACTCTATAGAAGAACCATGGAAATGTTGAAGCGTCTTTTCATAACGTTCTAGGTCAGCAATCCAGACAACTACTTTATTCGTTGGTATACGTAAGATAAAACGTTCATAATACTTGAACGCAGCACGGTCGTCTACGTCACCGTCTTCCAGTCCGTAGAACCATGGGTCGTGTACAGCAAAGAGTTTCATTTTTTATCTTCTTTAACGGGATTTATCTGAATTCAATTTTATGAATATCAGTAGAATGAATTTGATTTTTTGATTTTTATTTTATAAAAATGTAGAGTAGTATATATCATGAACTCCTTATTCGGTCCGCTTAGCCACTCTTACTGCAACCTATTTTTAATTCTCTCCTTTTTAGGACTTGTCGCGTTATTCGCTGTTATCCTGGCGGCCCTTGTCCTTATCTCTAAAAAGGGAATGTCATCGCTTGAGGGATTTTTATTCTTACAAGCCATCGTAGTCTATGTTATCATGTATATCCAAAATCGTATCCTCTACAACATATGCAAGGTGGTTTAAAAAGAAACTTAAATAAACTCTTTTATTCTAGTATACATGGAGTTCCCACTAACCCGTGATGAATTGCGTATTTACCTTGAAAACACCGACAAAGAGACTACAATTATCAAATTGACCGCAGGATGGTGCGGACCCTGTCAAAAGGTGAAATCTACCATTCAATCCCTAAATGAACAATATAGCCAAAAAGGAATATCGTTTGAATATTTAGAGATTGATGTCGACGAAGCATTAGACCTCTATTCTTTCTTCAAACGTATGAAGATGGCCGTAGGCATTCCGACCTTTCTTACGTTTAAAAAGGCACTTTTTTCTAGTGATACGTTTTATGTGCCTCATAAATGTTTCACGGGAGCAGACCTCAACATGCTAAAGGCATTTTATGCCGAAAGTCTTATGTAACATTGAATAACGAAACATTAACAAAATAGAATATTCCATTTTGTTAATGAGTGAAATGTCTGAATTAAAAGAATTATTTGACCTCTTTGATATTCAAGGAGAGTTGACACCCAATCAACTGAGACAGGCAAAAAAGAAAGTACTCTTGTTACATCCAGACAAGAACATAGGAAAAGACACCTCTTTTTATTACGAATATTTCACCAAAGCGTATCAGAAACTAGAGATGATTTATGAATTCGTAAAGAAAACAGACAAGCCACAATCAACTGAATATAACAAAGAGATTACGCATGATATGACGAGGGAGGGATTTTATCTCTATTGTGAAAAAGAAGGATTATTCGAAGACCCTGATAAATTCAAGAAGGTATTCAATGACATGTTTGATAAAGTGCGTATTCAGGATACAGATGGATATGCGGAATGGTTTAAGTCGAACGAACAAGTCTATGACAAGGATGACTTGGAAAGTTCGAGACAAAAGGCTCTTCAATTGGTGAAAAAGGAAGAGATTAAATCCTACGTAGAAGCCGACACGTCCGACCTGAAAGAAATTTACAGTCATACGGTGTTTGCTATTGATGGTAAGAAAGAATATGAACAAAAGAAAAAGTTTGGCTCGGTCGAGGAGTACAAACAATATAGAAGTCAAGATAAACTTGCTCCATTGACCAAGGAAGAGTCACATACACTTTTAAAGGAACAGCAAAGCTACGAAGAAAAAGAGGCGATGAAATTGTCTTATACTCTATCGAAACAAACCGAAAAATCCAATAAAATCTTTAAGGAATATTGTGGTAAGTATTTAAGAATTGAATAATAAGTGAGTAAGTGGCTAAGTTCTATAAACTTTTATGTATCCATAGTATAATATGAATGCGATTATCCTTTATCTTATCATTTTTGTAGCTCTGTTCTGTTTGTTCAATTATAAGTACATGAAAGAAAAATGGGAAGAAAGGATCAGAGAAATGAAATCGGAAACCATCGACATTGACCTGTTTTTTTACAAACCCGTCACATTTACGAAGTTGAAAAAACGTAAGATATGGGTTTATATTCAATTTGAAAGCAACGCACGTATGTGGGATAGCTTTTCAGAAAGACGTTCCACTCGTATGAACTTGTCTTACATGAATTTGTGTATCAAGTCCATTGTAGACTGTTGTGCGGAGAAGTATGATATTGTGGTTTTCAGTGATAGTGACTTCGAGGACCTTTTAAAGTTACCCGTTGACCATACAAAGCTATCTGGTGCTCTCTTAGAAAATTATCGCCACCTTTGTCTCATGAAAATATTATACGAATATGGAGGCGTCCTCGTTCCACCGTCCCTCTATTTGAAAGAGAGTATTCATAAGTTGGATAATCCACAACAATGGTATGTATCTGAAATGGTGAATACGGACAATGTATCTAGTCAAAAAATGTTGCCCTCTAGTAAATTGACCGGGGCAAATCCTAAAAATCCTGAATTGCTTCTTTATATCAAACATTTGGAAAAACAAGACAGGTCAGTCATTGAAAGTCCATTTTGTGATAATTATTTTGTCTCAAACCAGACCCCCGTGATAGACGGAGGCCTTATCGGTACAAAGAACAACTCTGGCCCCATCCTATTGGAAGACCTCATGTCAGACCAAGTTCTTGAACTTCCAGACAACAACATTGGAGTATACATGCCGGAAGAAATGCTGAAAAAAAGATTACAATATCAATGGTTCTGTAAGATGAGCGAGACACAAGTATTGGAATGCAATTGTGCGTTTACGTATTATATCTTAGGGGTCAATAAACAGCATGACTGTAATTGTATTGAATAGGGTTACGAGTAGATAAGAAGGTCCTGAATCTTAGGCATGCCTGAAACACGGGGCTTTCTGGGTTTAACTGGTTTCACTAGTGGCGTGACCGGTTTGACCTCTTCAACCACATCCGCAACCGGGCACATTTGTTCGGACCCACCCTCTACAGGTGTAACCTCAACCTCTATTGTGGGCGTAAAGATAGTATCTTCTAATGATTTATAAAAGGCAATCACCTTCGGATTGGCTCGAATTTTAGAAGCATTGAAATTCAATAGATACAATCCGTCCAGCGTCCTAACTCGAGACAAAGCTACATAGGTTTGTCCGTATTCAAAGACGGTCTGTCCAATATCAATCGCAGCACAGTCGAGTGTAGACCCTTGGATTTTATGAATGGTCATGGCCCAGGCGAGACAAAGGGGATATTGCTTGACCACAAGGGAAGGGAATTCAGAATGTTGAAACTCGTGTGGGTCAATAATAGCTATCGTTCCATTCGTAAAGGTCACTTGTGGTTTACCCATGATAAAATCTGTAATCACTCCTTGTGAGCCATTACATATTTTCGAAGACAGGTTTCTTGTACACATAACAAATGCCCCCTTTTTAAGTGAAATAGGTTCCAAATTGTTTGATTTCATAAGGTTTTGAATCTCATAGTCACGAGCGGAAGGATTCAATTGCTTACACTTCTTCAAGGTATTCTGGTCAATCAGTCGTCCATCTGAGTACATTACGGTGTCTTGTTTTATCTCCGGCTTAAAGACAAACTCTTTCTCCTTAAGATTGCTGTATTGATGTGAATTAAACGCACCCGCATTTGAACGCGTAGGAAACAAATACGTCATGTTTTTGGCCTTGGGTCGATTCAAATACTTCTGTAGCATCTCCACACTCTTCATGCTAATGTTTCCCACTCGAACCTCATTCAATAATTCAATATATTCTGGGTCCGATTGACGAAACAATGTTTTCAAGACCACATGTTTTTCTTTGGGAAAAGTGGAAAACCATCCATCTGATTCAAAACAGAATTCTGTCTTTTTGTCGGCAGAGACAGGAGGTAACTGAAAGAAGTCTCCAACAAAGACAACTTGTAACCCACCAAAGGGTTTATCGTTTTTACGAAAAGATTGACCCACTTGATTCAACAAGTCAAAGTATCGTTTCGACATCATACTAATCTCATCCACGATGAGGATTTCGGCTGCCTTCCATTTCTTTTCAATCTTCTTCTTCGACAAGATACCATCCAAGATTTCATCGTCGGTCATAGTATCCTTGGACCAATAAAGACCACTCCATGAATGGATAGTAGAGGCATCGCACTCAAGAAGCATCGCGGCACACCCAGTCATTGCGCATAAGATAGTTTGAGGTTTCTTTTTCAAGAACTCTTTAATCAAGAAGGTCTTGCCTGAACCTCCTGACCCGGTTATCATGAGATTTTCTCCTTTCATAAATATCTCTAGCGCAATATTCTGTTCTTCGGATAAGGTCTCGGTCATAAGGGAAGCCATATTGTTACATTCACTCATTCGTTTCACTCTATTCAATTTTAAGGGATGTCGAATTTTGGATGGAGTCAGGTAACGTAGTCTCTGGTAACGTAGTCTCAGGTATCGTAGTCTCAGGTAACGTAGTCTCTGGTAACGTAGTCTCAGGTAACGTAGACTCGGTAGATGGAAGGGTAAATGTATATTCAATGTAATGTTTGGAATGATTGTACTTAATCTTGTATTCATAAGCAATCTGGTTTTTATGAGAAATTTGTCTTAAAACCGTAATAAATTTAGAATAGGTTACCTTGTCATAATCAACATAGTGTTTCTTTGAATCGTAATAAAAAGGATACATCCTTTCAAAAAATTCTTGGATAGAACCATTATAAATGCCTCTTTTATAATGGTTTATATTGATGAGAACGGTTCCCTTTTCAAAGGTTCCTAATTTCTCTAAAACTTCGGAAAAAAAGTCAATCGTGGACTTTAGGGTTTGGTTCTTGTCCTTGTCTACCATAGAATAAAATAGCTAACTATTTTTAAAAATACATAAAAACTCATTTGTTAAAAAGAGTAACATGAGTTTATGATCATTTCCTTCGTAAATTTGTTGTATGTATGAACATAGTTTCTCGATATACAAATAATTTAACCCTTTCCATTTCTTGCTTACTTTCAGATATTCATAGAGAAAATGATAAATATCTAAGAGAGAATATCCTTTCTCGTATTCCAAAAACAAGAGTTGTGTAGCGGCTTTAATGTCTTCCTTCCCTATACAATCGAAAAATAAATCAAGTTGCCTAGGGTCGTGTAAATGAAGATACGGCGAGAGACAATCAAGTTGTTTGATTTGTAATATTTTTAATTTATGGAATAGATTAAAGATAAAGTAAATCGATATGCTGGGTAATGCGAATAATTCATCTAGTGAATCTATACTTATCTCTTCTTGCTTTAAAATCCGGTCTACCAGTTGTCTATATTCCACGGTTGTCCACTCCTCAAAATAAATCGGAACGGTACGAGTCTGTATACTTTCGATTATTTTTTTGGTACTTTCGGCACCCAATGCGAAGACTACATTTGGGAAGTCTTCCATCAGGATTTTCAAATAGGATTGAATGATTTCGCTCAACATATCAAAGTGCTCAATCAACACCACTTTTGATTTAGATGATACCGTTTTACAAAAGGTCTTTAATTCAGTCAGGTCCATCTGACTAGACAAGTCATTAAATACGTTCATTTCATACATCTGAGAAAACTGTGCGACGTATTGTTTCAACATGTTTCGCTTAAATGTATTGATAGAACCCATACAAAGAATAGATTTATGGGTTTCTCGACAAAGATTCAGCTGTTTTACAACCTTATCACGGGAGGGACTAATCAATTCATCAAAAGAATGAGGCAAATACTTTTCCTCCATTGTATTCTTTATTCAAGGGTTCGTTTTAAATAAAGAAAACTTATATGTAGATTAAAGTATATGGACCCTTATCAAATCTTAAATGTTTCGAAAGACGCAACAGATATCCAGATTAAAAAAGCTTACCGTGAACTTAGTTTCAAAAACCATCCTGACAAAAACCCTGGAGTAGATACATCAGACAAGATGCAGCAAATCAACGAGGCCTATGAAATTCTAGGTGACCCAGCACGCAAGGAAGCGTATGACCATCCTCCTTCCAATCCAATGGAACAAATGTTGAATGAAATCTTTAAACGAGACTCACGTATGGGGTTTGATGAAGACCCTTTTATACAAATGTTTCAAGGACATGGGTTTCAACACGGGTTTCCCGGACATTTTCATTTCTCCACCATGCAAACTACATTGGAAACGGCAGTTGAGCTTACCTATGAACAAGCCTATCTCGGGCATACGATTCCAATTGTAGTAGAACGTATTATTCAACTCGGAGGGAAACAATCCAAGGTCTCTGAAAAGATTTACGTGAATGCTTGTCCAGGCATTGACCAAGGCGAATGTATTGAAATACCCGAGAAAGGAAATCAATTTCAGCAACACAAGGGTTCGTTGCGGGTATTGATTGAAATTAAACCTCATACAATGTTTCAAAGGAAAGGACTAGACCTCGTCTATCCAGTACAACTATCTTTCAAAGACTCTATTTGTGGGTTTGAATTGTCTATCCAACATCTAGACGGAACACAGTACAAGATTAAGAACAATCCAGGAAATGCGATTATGAATGGACAAGAAAAGAATGTCAAAGGAAAAGGATTTGTTCGAGACGAACGAAGAGGTGATCTAATCTTACAATTTCAAGTGGTCCCTCCGCCACCCTTTTCCGTAGAACAACTCGCAGTCTTAGAGTCGCTATTCGCTTGATTTGATTCAATAAATACCTGAATACATTTCTCCCACAATAGTATTTTACCCTTTTTACAAGCAATTGGAGTCAAGTGACAAGGAATTTGTTCTATCTTTTCTTTACATTTTTCGATAAAGATAGGTTCCATAGATATATCTCTATGAATAAACGCAATCTTTAAATTTCAATAAATACGGATTTAAATGATGTTCAATATCAGACAAACATAAACGGTATTCCTCCGTTGTCACATCATTACATTCCAAAATTTTATACGCCTCATCTATGGCGGATAATGCGTATTGTCTTTCTTTATCCACAAGCTGGAGGTTAGGTTCCGATACAAATTGGCGAGTGGTATCCAAATAAGATTGATATTCATTTTTGGCGTTATACCATTGACGATATTCAAGTTCCTGAGGTGTCTCCTCATCCACCGATGGATTGAGTGAAAAGTGTAGGGTATCAATGATGAACCCATCTATCAAGACATCTAACTTGTTCGGTTCATATACTCGCAAGGTTAACTCAAAAAAATCTTTTCGTTGAATGTGATAAGACTTTAAGAACGTATTGTCTCGGAAAAATGGACGATTTCCTTCGTATATATCTAAAGTTCCCCGGAGTTTCATATCGACAGTCACCTCTGTAGGTAGTTCCGAACGACGTGTTAAAATAGGACGCATATTATCCCCATCACCTACACCAATGTCGCGATAGAACATGTAACGAAACATAACGGGAACGCTTTAAATCACCTTAATGTTCTTCGTAATAGACGCAATCTTCTTTTTGGTTCGTCTCAAAAAAAGATTGGATGTGTTTCATACGACAATAATAATAGAATTCTTTTGTTCTTCCCCATGGATGACCCGTATATCCTATACGTTGCTCGAGGCCTTGTCCATGATTTACGGTGTACATGTGTCGAAAATACTGGTTCATTTTCTCTTCGCGTCTGTGAATCCATGGAACTACTACAGTTTGAAACGTCTCACGTTGAATTGTAGAGATTGTATTACCTATAAACTCTTTCAAGTCTGGACTACAAACCAGAAAACGGTCTTCTACATCTTTGGTATGGGCTTCCAAGGATGGATGGCATCGAATACAATACTCTGACCCGGTATCTATACAACGACATCCTTGCCAAACGTAAATACGTTCTGTCTTTCCGCCAAATATCGAGAGGTCGATACGTCCATTGCTTTCTCCATAAAGGTCCCCAGATAACCTCATCTATTATATTGTATATTCTATTTATATGTATACTCGAAAAAGAAGGAAACTAAAGAAACATAGAGGCGGAGGTAAAGCTCTTACGAGGAGCATGAGGACGAGGAGCATGAGCAAGAGTAGGAGATATTCTCATGTTTCGTTGCCGAGTAAACGTAAGCGTAATGTATCAAAAACCCCAGAACCAGAAGTACTAAAAAAATGTATCTCATTAAAGCGTAAGGTTCTATTAAGAAAGATTGGAATCATGACAAGATATTCTAGAAAAGAAATGGCATGTAGGATTACATTGCTAGAGAGACTCATACTTGAACAGTTAGATATAACGAACGATGAAAATCCTACTCGTAAAATTATAGACGATATGGTAGTAGACATCTTAGCATCTAACGAAGATTTAAACCGGTTCATATCCATGAATGATAGTAGTCTTTTTCTTAATCTTCAAGATTATGATGTTGAAAAACAAATAGAGGATATTTTTACTATACCCATGAGAGGCAGAAGTGCCGATGGTAATACAAGAATATTGCGTTCCATGATATTTGTAAGAGAAAATGGAACTATACCTCATTATTTTCTACTTTATTATGAAGATGGAAAATGGTACATTTATTCCTCTTTTGGTAGTGATTTTGTTTCTATTGGTACACAAAAAATAGAGGCAACAGAAGAAGAAATTGAAGCATTTATGATTGCTATGGACAAATATCCTCGTACAATGGAAACCATATCTGAAATAGAACAGGTAGAAGGTTCAAATGTTCCAAGTAATCAAAAAATGTATCGAACGTATGAGGATGAAACAATTATTCGAGAATTTATGAGAAAATATTTTCTTTCAAATCCTAGACAACCAAGAGTACGTACTGAAAACAGTAAAGGCGATACAGTCACCTTATATTATGGAATATGGGAAGGAGTTGAGAAGGAAACAGAAGAGTGTGTTAATTCACACTTACGAGTAGTATATGTACCGGAAATAAAAACACGGGTAGACGAAGTTATGCCTCTTCTGTTCAGTAAGTATAAAACACAATGCGAAAAAGCAGGTATTACTCTCGCTAGCACTTCTTTGGTAGCGTCCGCGACCGGCGTCTCTGCAACACCCGGTCGTATGATGCAAAGTTCGGGTCCTTGATTTGTACGAGACAACTTTTCATACGCTGGATGCGGGTGCTTTCATCCAAGGGCTTGAGAATTGGTTTCACAGTAAAAAGCATTATATAGAATAGTTTAGATTATAATTTAATTTTTAGGCGACATTGAATTCTTTATTTTATCCAACGCATCTTGTTCGGATAAAGTCCATCGTATCATACAAAGTGACTCGAATAATACTTTGACGGAGGAAGGTCTATCTTCATAATAGGCATCGCACCATGAAACTATGTTTTCATACTGCTTTTGTACAACCGTATCATAAAACCCAATCCTTTTCAACTTAGACAACAATCGAGCAAATTCTGCTGTTCGTTGTTGTCTACGTTCATATATTCGTCTGCTTTCTTCCATGACACGAATCATTTCAGTATCATCCTGTTGCCGGAACCCTGGTCCAGCCAGCGTTTCCCTTTTGTAATCGTCTGGAGCACGAATCATCTTTAGGTAAGGAATCGATAAAAAGAAATGACTCAATTTTATTCATAAGTATTTTAATTCAACTAATCTTCTTACTAGGGATTTTCATCGACACCACATAAATAGAATTTTCCGTCATGACAATGAGCTCCTCTCCGACCTTAAACAGCTTGGAAATGGGACTCGTGTATTCTTCCTGGCTACGCACCAGCATCTTCTCATCTCCATCCCGAACGCCGATAATAACCTTACCCGTATGAGACTCGAGCCAGTAATCTAACAAAATCGGCTTATCTTCCGTACAAGCAAGTCGGCATGCGTGTTGCATAACTTTTATACTAGGCAGTAACATATCTTTTTTATCGACATCGGTCATTATACCGAATACTTAAAGTCCCCTTTAAAT
>Ga0209550_10006831_pt1 | contig 10606 bp, 6 predicted proteins | sample LauGreSuBDMM15SN_2_FD_187567 | JGI IMG/M metagenome (GOLD analysis project Ga0209550, IMG submission 187567) | Freshwater lake microbial communities from Lake Michigan, USA - Su13.BD.MM15.SN (SPAdes) (version 5) | ecosystem: Environmental > Aquatic > Freshwater > Lake | place: Lake Michigan, USA... | reverse complement strand
GGGCGGGCGCGCAGCAGGACCACAGCGCACAGGCCGTGCGGCAGGAGGAGGAGCGGCCAGCGGAGCGCCAGCGGAGCGCCAGCGGAGCGCCAGCGCGGCCGCCCGCACGCTCCACCCTCACACTGACAGGCCGCGGCCTCGTCCGGCGGGTCGACTCATACGAATCATATTAGTTATTACGTCATGACTCATAGATAGTGTGGAGTCAATACCGTACGGCGCAGTAACGTTTGAAGTACTCACCCGTTCGTAGTCGGTACGTGTATAACAGAAACAGTGAGGCGGGCCGCGCCGCCGCCGGTCGATATCCAAAACACACGACGCGAGAAGAGATGCGCACCGCCTTTCGCGCTCCCCGGCATCGCCGAGCGGACGTATGTCAACCGGCGCGCGCGAACGCGCCTCGGGCATCCCCCTCCCCTCCACATGCTTCTGGGCGTACGGCACCACACGAGTTACGTCACCGGTCCTCCGCGCCAAAGAACATGCCCTAAACATGCGAGCGCGACAATGAGCGCCATGGCGAGCGCCGCCCCTCCCATCAGTCAGTCTGCCCCGGGGTGCGCTTGTCCTTGAGCGCGGCAGCGTACACCCACACGCTCGTCACGTTGTTAGGGTACGCGTGCACGTACGCGGCGATGGCAAACTGGATCTTGGGACCATCGACCAGGTAGAGCCGCGTATGTTGGAGCTGCTGGATAAGTGCATCAAGGTCGGGCGCCGGGTTCTCCGGGTTGGTGTCCAGCGGCGCGGCCAGAGACGTGTTCAGCGGGAAGCCTTGGAGCCCGAAGGTGGCCATCACCTTCTCGAGCTTGTCGTCGTGCACCGCCTGCGAGATCTCTGCGCCGCCGCTCGCCGCCGCTTCGAAGCGCTTGAGGATCTCCTTGAGGGTTCGCGAGACAGAGCTGTTCCAGTCAGTGGGCCGATGGCCGCGCGCGTCCTCGAACTCCTTGCGCAGTCGCTCCTCAACCTCGGACTCGAGATTAGCGCGGTACTCCTCGGCGGTGCGACGGTACTCGAGTTGGTCGGGCACCTGGAGCGACTGCAGCGTCTTTGGCGCTTTGAAGCCCCTGGCAAGGCTGGTCGCGACGCCCTCGGGGGCGAAGAAGGGCTTCCAGCACTTTGGATCGTTGAAGATCCAGGACATCTCGGCGGGGCGCTCAAACAGCTGGATGTTGGCCCACAGGTTGTTGTCGTCAAAGACACAGCCGACGGTGAGCAGGGGACATGCCGAGAGAGGCTCGGTGCGCGCCCCACGCGGGTCCGGGTCGCGCGCGTACACCATGTTTCGGTTCGCGTCCCACAGCTTGATGTCGGGCCCGTCCCGCGTGAGCACGTAATACACCTCGCCTTCGGGCATCTGATCGCCGATGACCACGTACGCCTTCTTGCCGATGCCGAGGAACAGGTTGCACAGCAGCAGCGCGTGCTCTTCGGAGTCGCCCGCGCACAGGTCGAGGAAGGAGCGCGTCGTGTTCCACACGTCGAGCGCCACGCCGAGCGCCGAGTCGTCCAAAAATGGGATGCAGCTGACGAAGCGGAGCAGGGTGCGCTCATCACGGGGGAGCAGGTCGGCTGCCGGCGGCGGCTGCGGGCGCACGAAGCGGCACACGAGCGCCTTCTCCCCGGTGGCCGTGGGGGCGAAGACGGTGATCGGTCGCTCGCGATGGCGCGCGGCCGGCGGGGTGAGCCGCTTGCAATCCTTGCTCCAGTTGATCGAGAAGTCGCCCATCTCCTGGTCCGCTCGAGAGAAGCGCGGAGGCGATTTCTCGACGAGCTTGGGCAGCAGAGGGTTGATGGTGACGAAGAGCTGGAGCGCGGCGTTGGGCACGAGCTTGCGCGAGCTCGAGCGCGCGTCCTTGACGTAGCCGAGCAAGATCGGCGGCAGATCGAGGGAGAAGACCCCCTTGACCTCGCCCGCGCGGTACAGGCTCGCAAACGGCAGCGTGAACGAGCCGAGCCAGCGCTGCTCCTCGCGCAGTGTGCGCACGCTCGTGTCGCGAGGGTCGCTCGAGACACCTTCGGAGCGGTCGAAAAGGTTGAAGGTCACGTCCGCCTTCAGGTTGAGCACCGCCGACTGGTCGAACGTCTCGCCCGCAGGCAGCGTGAGTGGGAAGGAGAAGCGCTGGTTGAACATGGGCGATGAGCCCGCCTTGGCGTCGGTGCGCATAGTGCGGCCCTGGAAGGCGATCTCGACGAACAGCCGAGTGCGGTTTGCGTCGGCCGCCGAGCCGGCTCGTATTGGCAGGTCCACGCCCTGCTGGACAGCGACCTCGACTGTGCGCGGCACGTCCTTCGCGACGTCGCCGGGCTTGCGCTTCATCGGCATCGGGCGCAGCTTGCGATGGGAGGCGAAGGCCTTCTCGAGAATCTCGTTCAGATCGAACTTGATGATTTCGACCTCGCGCAGCGGCTCGCGCACCACGTCTTTGGTCGTGAGCACGAATAGGTTGCCCGTCTTGGCGCGTTGCTGGCGCGCGACGACGCCCTTGGCCCACGAGCGTACGCGGTTCTTGTGCTTCGTCTGGTCCTCAAGCACTTCCTCCTCCTCGCGCGCACTCGCGCTCGTCGCGAGGCCGGTGAGAAGGTCTCGCTGCGCTGCCGACATCTCGGCATCCCGGAGAGGCACCCCACGCTCGGTCTGTGAGAGAAGGAGCCAATCGCCCGGCCGGTCGCGCCGGATCTGGAGGAGCTGCAACCGTTCCGAGAGGAACCAATCTTTGACCAGCTGCAGCTCCTTGGCGAACCGGAAGGCGCGGAAGCCGCGCGCGCGCGCGCCGCCGCGCGAGAGCAACGCGAAGAGCGGCACGTCCGACGGCGCATTAGGGTCGAGGTCCTCAGCGCGGACGTGCTCGCGCACACGCATCATGTCAAGGGACCCAAACGCGCTGCCGGTGTCGCCGCGGGCCACTGAGGCCGTGTACGAGGCCGACGGCACCGACGGTGAGCCCGCGCGCGCGGGTGGGGTGGCCCAGGCCACGGAGACATTGACCTGGCCGCACAGGCATCGAATGGGATGCAAGGCCACCTCGCCCTCGTGCCGGGGCTTCTCATCCGGCGCGCGCTTCGTCTCGCCAAAGGGGCGCTCCGACGCAAACGAGTATTGCTCCCAGCGCGGTGCGGCGGGCGAGGCGGCGGCGGGCACAGCGAGGAAGACTTCAGAGAGCAGCGAGTCTGCAAAGCCCGACCACTTGCGCTGCCAGAGCTGTAGCGAGAGCGTACGTGGCGCCTGGAGCATCTGCAGCTGCACGCACGTGTTGAAGCGGCAGCAAAAGTCGAGCGGGTGGATGAGCGTCGACTCCGTCTGCCCGACAACCCGCCCGTCGACGAGGAGCACAGCATACAGCTCCACCCGCGACGCGGCCTCGAGCCGCCGACGCTCGTCGAGGGGCAGTAGGACGTAGTCGGATGCTGGCGACTCCTCGGTATACACGGGCACTAGGGTGCGCTCGTCCGGCGCCCGGCGCAGCGCCACTTGGCGCTCGGCAATGGCGGCGCGCGCCTGCGCCTCGTCAAAAGGGGCTTCGCGCGCCGCCGGGCCGCCCGCGTCGCGCGCCGTATTGAGCACATGCAGCAGCCGCCGCTCGCTGAGCTCCTGCTCGAGCTCGTCGGCGAGGTCTTCGGGCTCGTCGAGCAGCTGTACCTGCAGCTTGGCGCGCGTGGCGCTGAACTGCTGCTGCTCGCGCTCGCGCTTGATCCGATGCCACAGATCGAGCATTCGTCGGGCGAGCAGCCGGTGCGCGCACTCGATCTCATCGCGCTCCTGTCGTGTCTTGAGCAGCTCGACCGCCAACCTCCGAGCGGTCTCCATCTCGGCTGGGCTCGTCGGCCGGCTCGTGCTCAGGTAAGGCTCCAGGCGGCGGCGGAGGTCGATCACGCGCCGTCGGCAGATGTGGAGAGTTTCTCGTTGATGCAACTCCCCGAGTTGCTCGGCGAGCGAGCGCAGCCGGCGCTGCGAGCAAAAGGGAAAGGGCATCGGAGGCCAATCAGTGGGACGTGTAAGGCATCGGCGGTCAGCCGGTGGGACTTGAAGGGACCTCCGCGGCCATCAGAGGCACTCCCGCCGCGGCACCTGCAGCGTATGTTCCTCGCGGAAGTACGGATGATCGTGCAGCTGCAGCAGACCGATGGCGACCTGCAGCGTGTGCGGCTGAGCCGAGGCACGCGACGCCGCGTCGACCAGGTGGCGGCTCGGTCGCACGTGCTTGAGCTCGACCGCGGGCGCCATGCCCGGGTGCGTAGGGCGCACACGCACATGGCGTACGGGATCGCCTTGGCGCCGCACCACACCGGCGGTGATGCGACGGACTTTCGATGGAGGCGTGAACTCGCTGCCCTCGGTGGCGCCGAGCCGCTCGGCGTGCCGGTGCTGCGCGCGCGCACTCATATGCGGCATCGCCTCCACGTGCAGCCCGTCCGCAGCATCGCGATCCCTGAAGAGCGCCGTACTGGTCGAGAGGTTGAGCGCCGAGGCCAGGAAGCCGTTTGAGCGCGGTCCGCTCCTCGGCACGCAATACAGGCCCGCCTCCACCGCGGCGCTTGGCGGCGCAAAGGTGGGCCGCGCGGGTTCGGTCAGGCCCATCATCAGCCACGAGTGCTCCTCCTGCTCATCCGTCGTCTTCTCGCGCTTATTCGGGACGAGTGCTGCACTGGCGCCAGCGTCCTCGCGGTCCTCGCCGTCGTCGTCGTCCTCGCCGTCGTCCACACCGTCGTCATCGTTGTCGTCGTCGTCGTTGTCCTTGGCTGCGCCCTGAGGAGACTTTGCGCGCGGAGTAGACTTTGCTACCGGAGTCGACGCCCCAGCGGGCCTGTTTTCTTTCTTGCCAAAGAGGCCACGCGCACGCTCTTTGGCCGCCTCGAGGCCTCTCCGTGCGCGGGCCGCCTGTTTGGTGCGCAACGGCGACTGCTCACCGTCCGACGCGTCGTCGTCGTCCGGAGTGGCCATGCGCGGCCGCTCACGAGTGCGGCGAGGCGGCGTGCTCATCTTGGGAGCGCCGGTGGTGGCAATTCCCTCGTCCGTTTTCCTGGGTCGGCTCGTCGGTCGGGAGCCCCCCATTCACAGTCAATGTTTGTAACTCGACACCCAACCGTGGCGCATCGCGGACGGCTAGTTTGTCGCCCCATAAGTCGACCTCGCGTACAGAACCCCTACGCCCTGCCGTTTTTTATGACGCTTGAACTGCCGGGAATTGGGTACCCAATTGGGCACATCAACGTCCTCCTCCTTCCCCCGATGCGCCCACCCCCCACACACGCACACGTAAAATCCCTCACGAGATCTCCGCCGGCGTGCCGCCGCGGAAGCCGTACTCGAGGGTCGTCGCCGTCAGCCCGAGCTTCGACGGCAGCACGCACTCGCCCGCATCACGGCCATCGATCAGCCCGGTGGCGGTCATGTACTCCTTGCCGATCAGCTTCTGGTTCCAGCAGATCATCGCGTCGATCGTGGGCGTCTCGACGCCGATCATGCGCGCGATGTCCACGAAGGTGCACAGCCCAAACGGTAGGTCCGTTTCGAAGAACTTGTGCTGGAGAGTGGGCACCACGCCGCCCTCCACCTGAGTGTACGGGATCTTATGTTTTGAGAAGGCTTTGTTTGTGATGATGGACGAGACCGCGTCCCACTTGCACGTGATCTGCTCCAAGTAGTTCTCGTTGACGCAGTGGTGCATCGAGAAGTTCGACTTGAGGTGCCGGTTGTTCGGATACATCTCCGAGAGCTTCTTGGCGATCGCACAGAGTTCAAGGTCCTCGGCGACGAGCGTCTTGGCCGAGTCGGTACGCAGGTCGGCGTAGATGAGCGTCGGCAGCGTCGCCGGGTCATACGGCGTCTTACCGTCCCAGTCCTTGAAGAGGCCGTACAAGATGGGCGGGTGCAGCGACGGATTGTTGGGCCAGAGGGTCGATGCGATGAAGTCCGTGTGCGTGAGGAAGGGCATCTTGAGGATCTTGGCCAGGAGCGGCACCACGCCGTCCTTGTCCTCGCCGCCCTCGGTCGCGATGCGGAGCAGCCGCTTCGCGCCGAAGATCGCCCCCGTGCGACCGTACTCCTTGGTTCCACAGCACCATGGGATCAGCTGCGTGCCGAAGAGCGAGTACGCACCCTCGCCGAGCGCCTCCGCGGCGACCCAGTTGAAGCCACCGTACGCGCAGATCGAGCCCACGTACACGCGCTTCGTCATGTCCATGTGCGGCTTGATCTTCCGGAGCACCTCCGGGTTGTGGTGGATAGGCAAGCCAGCGATAAAGATCATGTCACTCTGCGGGATGCACTCTGCGGGGTCGGCCGTAACGAGCGCAATCTTGGTACGAAACTCAGTTTTGCCATCGCAGTAGCCCAAGTCGTCGTTTACGAAGCCAATGTCGTTGGCGTCCCAGTCCTTAGGCCGGCGAGTGAGAATCGCGACCGTGTGGCCAGCATCGGCAGCGAGCGCCGCAAAGATGGGAGTCGAGTTGCCGCCGCCGACGACGGTCACGTACTGTGCGCACGAGGGGAGGCAGAGCACGAGCGGATTGTCAGAGCCGTCGCATCCGCTGTTCTTGCAGCGTCGCGATGGAGGGGCGCCGGCACCATCGCGAACAAGGTGCGAAAGAGGAATTCCTGTACACGCGTTGCAGGGAAAACATGTCAAGTAAAGTCAAGTCGAACCAAGTCCAAGTCTAGCCCCTGCATTCGAAAGGCTTCCGTTTGGTTGTCTGGTTTTTTTTGTATAGAGCTGACTTGACTTGACTTGGAAAACAAGGGAATTCACAGCACGTAGTTGAGAAGAGTCTACAGTCTTTAAAAGTGAAGGAGTTTGAGTAAGAGGCTTTTTAGAAAGTCTGTGGTCTCTCGCGCCCGCGACGCCCACCCGTGCTCGCTCTCGCTAGCGAACGACGGTCAGAACATCTCTCATCCGATCTCACGGCTGCTTGAAACCCACACAAATTCACAATGGGTAACCGAATTGCAAACGTTTCTCGTTTGCAATGAAAGGCGCGAAAGTGGACACTAGAACGTCGATACGATATAAAGAGAAGAACTTAGCGCCCTTGAGAGGTTGCATCCTTTCTATAACGTCTGATTGTCTCCGCTCACGAGCGACAGGTGGATGTGCACCCGGGTTTTGCAGGCATGCAGGGTTATGGCAGGAGGGCGGTCCAAAGTGACCTACAGTACATGCAACATGGAACTGAAATCCCGCACCGGTTGATCTCTCCAACCGCGGCTGATCACGAGAGGAAGCCGAGGTCGCTGCCGACAGCCTTCGCCTTCTTGATGAGCGCCTGGTTCATCTTCTTCGGCACACCGACTGCAAGCGCACAAGCCACAGGCGGAACACGTGAGCCAGCATCAAGCCAGGGCTTCCACACGGCTGGAAGTTAGTGCATAATGGGTTCGGTGGCGCGAACGCACATTCAGCGCAGAACTTGTTGATCTCTTGAGAGTGGAGCGCGATGCCCTTGCCACGCAGCTTTTGCAGAAGATTCTCACCGAGCACCACCTTGGCCGCAAGCACGATGGGTGTGAAAGGGCCATCCTTGGCCGCGCCCATGGTCGTCACAGCCGCGCGCGATGCAGTCGCCGAGCGGATCGGAGCCTGCACGACGAAGCCGGACGCGCACGCAAGCAGGACGAGCATGAGGCGGATTAGGAGCGCCATTCCAGATCTCTGCTCTGCGCGCAAGATTCGCGACGGAACAAGGCAAGTCAAGTCAAGTCTTGAATTTCCAGACGTCAAGACCCCCATCATCGACCGGATGCGTTCGCTGTGCGTCGCCGTGGGACCGATGCAAAAGGCGAGCGCAGGCATCGAGAGTCTCGTCCATCTACAGCATGCACCACGGGCAATCAATCATGTTGATCCTGTTCCTCGCGGAGACGATGGCGCTTATCGTGCAACATCGCGTACCACAAGCGATCCACATGTGCGCGGCAGCGGCAAAGCCCGCCTCTGCGATGCGCGTAAAGGAGCTCAAAGAAGAGCTCGACCTCCTCGGTGTTGAGTGGCGCGGAGTCATTTTCGACAAGGAAACACTAGAGCAGGCGTTGGACAAGGCTCGCCAACTGCCGCCGCCGCAGCCGCCGCCGCCGCCACCACCACCTCCGCCTGCCGAAACCACCGTCGCAGCTACTTCGAACGCATCTCCTGAGACGAAGAGTGAGGATGAGGCCTACGCTGTTGCCTACGAGAAAGCATTCGCCGAAGCAATGCAGCTTAAAGTCAATGAGATCCGCGCCGAGCTCGCCGCGCGCCAGACTAGCTGGGGTGATCTCTTTGAGAAGAAGGAGCTGGCGGCACGTCTGGCGGGCCTCAAGGCTCGGGCAGCATCCTTCTCGAGGAGTGGAGCTCTCGTGCCAGGAGAGGCAACGATCGTGATCGGGCGTGATCTGCGGACAGAGATGGCGGACGCCCGCACGCCGCTGCTCATCGACGTCTTCGCCACGTGGTGTGGACCTTGCAAGATGATCACGCCGATGCTGTCCAAGCTCGCCGCGACCCTTGGCGAGCGTGTGCGCGTGGTCAAGCTAGACTCAGACAAGGAAGGGGAGCTCTCGAGCGAGCTGCGTGTATCGGCACTGCCGACGCTCATCTTCCTGCGCGACGGCAAGGAGGTGCACCGGCTCGAGGGCGTGCCCAATGGGCAGGGCGCGCTCGAAGCTCTTGTCCGGCAGCACCTCGGCGTCCAGATTTGAGAGAACGCAGCCGAGACCGCGCTAGCTTAGTTCTTACGCGGAGAGGCACATCCGACATCCCAGCAGGCCCATGGCGCATAAAGATCTCCTGGTGCGCTTCTGAGTAGGCATTGCGGCGATCCGGTACGCTGCGCACTCAAAGGGTCGACTCAAAGGGAGGGTGGGGACGTGTGTGATTACACGCCGGTCTGGGTCTCGTTTCGTGAGCGCGAGGAGACGAGATTGAGATCCACGGCTGCGCGGGCGGATATATAGTATTTATATAGTGAAATGCTGACAGCCCTGAGAGAGCGAGCGCGCGGTCCGCGCGGCGGACGCCGGCGTGCTGCGTTGCGACGCGTCTTGCCCGTTGTCGCGCCGTGCTCCGGCTTCGCTTCTCTGTTCGCGCACATCCACGCATCTCTGCACTTGCTACGCGTCTCTGCTCTTGCTACGCGTCTCTGCGCTTGCTACGCGTCCCTGCGCTTGCTACGCGTCTCCGCGCTTGCTAGTTCGCCACTCTCGGGCGCCTCAAGCTCGGGGGGCTCATTTTTTTCTGTTATAGTACTCCTCCGTCGTCGGCCAACAGTTGCCGCGCAGGGTAGTCTTTGGGGCGTAGACCGGATTCGGAGGCGCGGCCACCATTTGACCGGGAGCAGCGCCTTGCGTGTTGTGGCCCGACTGAGGCGTAGTGTCGATTTGCAGGGGGCTGGTCACGAGCTTCACCTTGTCAACGCCCAACTTCTTGTTGAGCTCAGCCATGCGCTGGTTTTCGGGTGGCACGACGACCGCCTGCGATCCGTACATCTGGCCTGTCCTGCGCGCGTCGTACATCGCCTTGATGCCCATGCTGCGCAGCTCCATGAGCTCGTTGGCCTCCTCGGCCGCGCGCTGCTCCTGCAGCTCCAGGTCCCGCTGTCGCGCATAGTTCTGGTTGCGCATCTGCTGTTCGCTCTCGGGCGAAGGGAGGCGGCGGCGCGTCGCGCGCACGTACTGCGTGCGACCCATATCAGCTGGATCGAAGACCGTGAGCTCGCGGTTGCGGTCGTGGAGGTGGTCGCGGGGCATGTGGCGAGGGAGCACCGGAGGGCCGTCAGCGCGCTCCTTGAGCTTGTTGGAATCGGGGCGGTTGAGCCACTCATGCGCCGGGACCATCTCCGTGATGCGGTCGCCGTCGACGCGGCGTTCGTACGGATGGAAGCTCTTTGTGGGAAGGTGGGACATATGGCAAGGAGACTCCTCAACACACCCCCAGGAAAGAGGCGGTCCGACACCTCTTTCGCCAAATCATGACAAACTTCTCCAAACTTACCGGGACGACGCTCCGTTTGGAGGGGATCGGAGGGTTTCAGGGGTGCACGATGACGTCCGGGTAGGAATGTTGTGATGAGAACTTTTACAATTGTAGGACTCGATGTCGCTCGGCTTCCAAGCTGCCAAGTCGCGCAAGCGCAGCCAATTCTTCGTGGCGGATGCGCCCTCGTCGCGCAAGCGCAGCCAATACTTCAAGCCGGATGAGTCGCTGACCGACGGCTCGCCTTGCCCAGTCTGCGGTACGGGCGTGATGAGGCCGCGTGATGGGCGCTACGGGCCATTTCTTGGCTGCTCCCTCTTCCCCGAGTGCCGCCATACTGTGCATCTCGGGCGCGAGAGCGAGCAGGTGCTCCGGCGTGCTGCACGCGCAACAGTGCGTGTCGAGGTGGATACGCCGGACACGCTTCGTGTGTGGTCAAGTGACGGCACCGCTGAAGGGCAAGCAGTGCTGCGCACGGCCCTGTCACGGGTGACAACAGCTGCGTGCAGTAGATCACCCCGGGCCGACTGGGCGGCAGCCGCAGCGAGTGCGCGAGCAACGGCCACCTTTCGTCTCGAGGAGCACGACGACCTTTTGCGGCAGCTCGGCAGTGGGAGCGTGGGGCTCCATGTTCAGCCGGTACGTAGCTTGCGTCT
>Ga0209550_10006830_pt1 | contig 10608 bp, 12 predicted proteins | sample LauGreSuBDMM15SN_2_FD_187567 | JGI IMG/M metagenome (GOLD analysis project Ga0209550, IMG submission 187567) | Freshwater lake microbial communities from Lake Michigan, USA - Su13.BD.MM15.SN (SPAdes) (version 5) | ecosystem: Environmental > Aquatic > Freshwater > Lake | place: Lake Michigan... | reverse complement strand
ATTTAGAAAAGCGTCCCTACGCACCAGGCGAGCACGGTCGCACCAAGCGCAAAGCAGATAGCGACTTCGCCGTTCGCCTTCGCGAGAAGCAGCGTCTAAGGGCGCAGTACGGTATTCGCGAAGCACAGCTTAAGAAGACTTTCGAAGAAGCAAAGCGCGCACCTGGTCTAACTGGTGAAAACCTAGTTGAGCTTCTAGAGATGCGTCTCGACGCAATCATCTTGCGTGCTGGTTTTGCTCGCACAATCGCACAGTCCCGTCAGCTAGTTGTTCACCGCCACATTTTGGTCGATGGACAGAGAGTAGACCGTCCTTCGTTCCGCGTAAAGCCAGGTCAGCTGGTTCACGTGCACGCAAAGAGCGAAAAGACTGAGCCGTTCCAGGTTGCAGCAGCCGGTGGACACGTCGACGTTCTTCCTCCGCTTCCTGGCTACTTGAGTGTTGAGCTAGAGAAGCTTCACGTCACTCTTGAGCGTCGTCCTCTTCGAGCCGAAGTTCCAGTAACTTGTGAAGTTCAGCTTGTGGTTGAGTACTACGCCGCTCGATAAGAAAAGAATTAGACAAGGAGGGCACCATGTCAGGATCTGAAATCGCGAGCTTAATTGCAGCGGGTGGATTCGTTTTACTGGTGCTCTTCCTTGCAATTCCTATTCTGAAGCTTGGGAAACTGTTAGACAAAAGCGCGGACTCAGTTTCACTAATGACTGAAGAGCTGACTCCGCTGGTATCCGAGCTCACCGTCACCCTCGAGGAGACAAATCGTCAGCTTAAGAAGATTGACTCGATTACTACTGATGTCTCATCAGTCACAACAAATCTGTCATCTCTGGTAAGTGCCTTTACTGCTTCCATGGGCGGAACTCTTGCCAAGCTTGCTGGATACGGTGGAGTATTAAGCAACCTACTCGGAAAGAAGAAGAAGTAGAGAAATGAAGAAACTTGTTTGGTTCATCGCAGGCATAGCTATTGGTGCTGTTGCTGCAAGACAGATTGAAGAGAACCCTGCTGCTCGAAAGGCATATGACGAAGCTAAGGCTTCTGTGTCTGAGTTTCGCGATGCAGTACTTGAAGGATTCCAGGAGCGTGAAGCAGAGCTTTCCAAGCCAAAGCGCAAGCCGGCAGCTACAAAAACCACAGCTGCTAGATCTAAGTCCTCTGCTTCAAAGAAGACCGGACCAAGATCCAAGCCTGCTGGTAAGTAAGGGTTTAAATTGAAGACCGCCGAGATTCGTCGGCGCTGGCTCGACTATTTCGCCAGCAAGGATCACGAGATTGTGCCATCCGCGTCTCTAATTTCTGAAGATCCAACTTTGATGTTCACTGTTGCAGGAATGGTTCCATTCATTCCCTACATGACAGGGCTGGTTCCCGCCCCATACAAGAGAGCCACCAGCGTTCAAAAATGTGTGCGAACACTAGATATCGAAGAAGTAGGAAAGACAACCCGTCACGGAACCTTCTTCCAGATGAACGGAAACTTCTCTTTCGGTGATTACTTCAAGAAGGAAGCAATCGCGTACGCGTGGGAGTTCCTAACTTCTAGCCAGGCCAAGGGTGGACTAGAGATAGATCCTGAATTGTTATGGGTCACCGTCTACCAAGATGACGATGAATCAATCAAGATTTGGCGGGATGTGGCAAATGTTCCACTCGAGCGTATTCAAAAACGAGGGATGAAGGACAACTACTGGTCAACTGGTCAGCCGGGCCCCGCTGGTCCTTGTTCTGAGATCTACTACGACCGAGGCCCGGCCTATGGTTCCGAAGGTGGACCTGAAGCTGACGAAAACAGATACATCGAGATTTGGAATCTTGTGTTCATGCAGTTCGAAAGAGGCCAGGGCACAGGCAAGGACAGTTTCGAGATTTTGGGTGAGCTGCCTTCAAAAAACATTGACACAGGCATGGGCCTTGAGCGAGTTGCGTTTCTCATGCAAGGCGTAGACAACCTCTATGAGATCGATGAGGTTAGACCAGTACTCGATTTGGCTGCAAAGCTTTCAGGAAAGACCTACGGCGCAGACGCGGACGATGATGTTCGCCTTCGCGTTGTAGCCGATCATGTTCGTTCTGCTCTGATGCTTATAGGCGATGGCGTGACCCCTGCTAACGATGCTCGGGGTTACGTTGTTAGGCGCCTTTTGAGAAGAGCTGTTCGAGCGATGCGATTGCTCGGCGTGGAAACTCCGGTTTTCAAAGAACTTTTTTCTGCTTCAAAAAACGCAATGAAGGCAAGCTACCCAGAGCTGGAAACAGATTTCGAACGAATACTTCGAACAGCGGTAAACGAAGAAGAAGCATTCCTTCGCACCCTAAACTCTGGCCTTTTGGTCCTTGATGAGGAGATTGCAAAGGCTAAAGATTCAAAGTCCTCTTCCCTCACAGGCGAGAGCGTGTTCTTGCTACATGACACTTATGGATTCCCTGTAGACCTAACTTTCGAAATTGCCCAAGAAGCTGGCTTGGAGATTGACAGGGACAAGTTCACATCGTTGATGAATGTTCAGCGCCAGCGCGCCAAGGACGATGCAAAGCAGAAGAGATCTACAAATGCTGACCTTTCCGTTTATGGTGAGTTTCGATCTCTTGGAGTCACAAAGTTCACTGGCTACGAAGAACTTGTATCTGGAGCCAAAGTTATTGGCCTTATTCGCGATGGTCTAGTCGTGAAAGAGCTCAAAGAAGGCGACGTGGCGGAAGTATTGCTGGATGAGACAAGTTTCTATGCTGAATCCGGTGGTCAGGATAGTGATTCTGGCTTCATCACTGGAGATGGTCTTTCACTCGAAGTTCTAGACGTTCAAAAACCTGTAAAGGGCCTCGTTTCACACTCTGTGATCGTAAAGCGCGGTTCAGTTTCAGTTGGTTCAAAGGTTTCAACGGAGGTTTCGCCCGAGTGGAGATTAGGTGCAGCCCAAGCACACTCGGCGACTCATGTTGTCCACGCTGCGCTTCGTCAGGTTCTTGGCCCACAAGCTTTACAGTCAGGTTCCTATAACAAGCCTGGATACATGCGATTGGATTTCTCATGGAGCGAGGCTCTGTCTCAAGCAACAAAAACTGAAATCGAGGAAGTGACAAACCTTGCCATCCGTCAGGATCTTGCTGTGAGCGCTCAGTTCATGAGCGTAAAAGAGGCAAAGGATTTTGGAGCAGTAGCACTTTTTGGTGAAACCTATGATGAGAATGTTCGAGTGATTCAGATTGGTGGACCTTGGTCTCGAGAGTTGTGTGGTGGAACACACGTCTCACGTAGCTCGCAAGTGGGCTTAGTTTCCGTAATCGGAGAAGCTTCCGTTGGCTCGGGCTCTAGAAGGCTTGAAGCATTCGTTGGTTTCGAAGCCTTTCAAGCTCTTGCTGCCGAGCGCGCCCTAGTTGCAACGCTTTCAGAATCTTTCAAAGTCCCGCGGGAGCAATTGATTGAGAAAATCCAGTCAACGGTTGAAGAGCTCAAGGCAGCACAAAGAAAGCTTGCTTCGTTATCAATGGATCAATTGATTGCTCGACTTCCTTCGCTTAGCCAATTAGCGAAGTCGATAGGTGACTCAAAAGCAGTGCTAGTAAACGTTGGAGATGTTGAATCAGCAGACCAGGTTCGCGAGCTTGCGGTAGCTCTAAGGGATAAGTTAGAACCTGCTAACGCAGTGGCTGTCATGGCTGGGATTTATGGCGGAAAGATAGTTTTGGTGATCGCCACCACAAAGAATGCTCGTGAAGCTGGAATAAGCAGCGGGAAGCTTGTTAAGGAAGCTTCAGCCATTCTCGGCGGCGGCGGTGGTGGTAAGGACGACATCGCACAGGGTGGCGGTCCAGATCTAGAGAAACTTGATGAGGCATTCGCTGCAATTGAGAAATCCATCGCAAGCTAGATGGACAGGGGTTCTCGCCTAGCCATTGATGTTGGGACAGTGCGAATCGGATTGGCAGTAAGCGATCCGGACTCTATCCTTTCGACTCCGCTGCCGGCGCTTATTCGATCAGAAGAGCTCACTGAGTCTCTCCAGGAAATACTCAGCTTGATTACTGAAAATGGTGTGATTGAGGTCTATGTTGGCGATCCGCTTTCACTTTCCGGAGCCGAAACCGCCTCCACGCAAGACGCACGAAAGTTCGCTTTACAACTAGCGGAACTTACCTCCGTCCCCGTGCGGCTAGTGGATGAGAGACTTACCACTGTGACTGCCTCTGCAAAGCTCCGACTTAGCGGAAAGAATGCCAAGGCAGCAAAAGCTTTTATTGATAGTGCAAGTGCCGTAGAGATTTTGGAGCAAGCTTTGAACATTTCAAAACAGTCTGGCAAGCCTGCCGGATTGATAATTGGTGGACTCGATGACTAGGGCTTTTGTTCCAAGGCGAAGAAGGTTGTTTTTCACTATTTCAGCACTAGTGCTGAGTGTTGGATTAGTTGGAGCAACTGTTGTCGCGCTGAACTACGACACACTTAGGGCTCAGTATCTAAAACTGACGACTTTGGATTTCGAAGGTCCCGGAGAGGGCGAAGTTGTCGTCCGTATTGAAGCTGGCGAAGACGGATTGATCATCACCCAAAAGCTGCTTGATGCCGGAGTAATCAGAGATTTTGACAGTTTCTATAGGTACCTAATCGAGAAGAACCCAACTTTCTATCCAGGTAGCTTCATGATGCGCTTCGAGATGAGCAACGAAGCCGCGCTTAGCGTGCTTTCTAATGCTTCGAATGCTATGACTTACCGAGTGACCATCCCAGAAGGTTATCGAGCTGTCCAGATCTTTGACGAACTTGCTAATGTTTCCGGTATTCCATCAGATGAGTTTCGATCAGTTGCGAAGAACCTAGAGAGCTTTGGAATCCCGGCGGAAGCACCAACAATCGAGGGCTATTTGTTCCCTGCCACTTATAGTTTCGACACCGAAGCAAGTGCGGCGGACATAATTCAAGCAATGGTCTCGCGAATGAAGCAAGAGCTCGAGCGATTGGGAGTAGCGGAGAAAGATTGGCACTCCGTCGTGACTCTAGCTTCTATCGTTCAGCGAGAAGCAAAACTTGAACCAGATTTCTTCAAGGTCTCCCGCGTGTTTGCTAATCGACTCGAAATAGACATGCGTCTAGAAACCGACCCGACAATCAGCTACAGCTACAGCGGTAAGGATATGTCGGAGGTATCTAAAGCTGAGCAGTTAGAGCACGGATACAATACATACTTGGTCAAGGGCTTGCCTCCTGGCCCAATTGCATCACCAGGAGCTCTTGCCCTGGAAGCTACCCTTTCACCCGCTGATGGTGATTGGCTGTTTTTCGTGACTATCAACCTTGAATCTGGCGAGACAAAGTTTTCAAGAACACTTGCTGAACATGAGAGTTATGTAGTCCTTTTGCGCCAATGGGAAAAAGAGAATCCTGGTTGGTATGACAACTAGTTTCTGCGTGGTTGGCTCACCAATTGAACGTTCCTTGTCACCAGTGTTGCACTCGGCGGCCTATGAATACCTGGGACTTGATTTTGCCTACGAGAAGAACGAAGTTCCTACTGGGGCACTTAGGGACTTTCTGAGTGCGTCCGCGCTAAGCGGTGTATCAGTAACTATGCCTCTGAAAACTGAAGCTTACGATCTAGCAGCCAGTCACGATCAGGATTCACTGACTACTGGCGTTTCTAACACTCTTGTGAAATCGAATGATGCGTGGAAGGGATTCAACACCGATGTCTACGGTATCTGCCAGGCTTTAGCCAATGTTTCCGAGCCTGATGTCACCGTAGTAATCGGATCTGGAGCAACAGCTCGATCCGGAATTGCCGCTTTGTCAAAACTTTTCCCTAAAACAGAAGTGCTTGTAGTAAGTCGCAATCAAGTTGCAGGAAATGACCTTGAACAACTTGCCAGAAGACTTGGGCTTAGTGCTTCAGAAAGTACCGCGACAGTTCAGACTCTATTGGCAGCAAATCTAGTTATGTCGCTAGTTCCAGCCGGTTCTTATGCCGAACTTTGGGATGAGATCAAGCGCAGTAGTAATTCGCGCTCTGGCACTCTATTTGATGTCGCATACAACCCATGGCCGTCTCAGGCCGGATTGGCCTGGAGTCCGTCAACTGTTATTTCCGGAATCGAAATGCTTATTTGGCAGGCAATTGAACAGATTCAGCTCTTTGTTTCAGCTAATGCAGGTATCGGCGAAGTAGACCGAAACGCTCTCTATGGGGTCATGAAGGCAGCTGTTTCTTCAAAATAAGCGACTCTACTGATGGTCTATGCCAGAATTGAGTTATGTTGCGCTGGTTAACTGCTGGAGAGTCCCATGGACCTGAGCTTGTCGCGATTTTAGAAGGATTACCAGCTGGTGTCCCTGTCACAACAAGTGACGTCCAGAACGCACTTGCTAGAAGACGTCTTGGATTTGGTCGCGGCGCACGAATGAAATTCGAACTTGATGAGGTGAACCTCTCGGGCGGAGTCCGTCACGGACTAACCCAGGGTGGACCTGTTGCAATCACCATCCAAAACACGGAGTGGCCGAAATGGGAAAAGATCATGTCATCCGATCCAGTGGACCCGTCGGAGCTGGAAGGCGCTAGGGCAGAAGCGCTCACCAGACCGCGCCCCGGGCATGCAGACTTCACTGGTATGCAGAAGTATGGGTTCTTGGACGCTCGTCCAGTTCTGGAAAGAGCAAGTGCCCGTGAGACCGCAGCACGTGTCGCTCTGGGGGAAGTAGCGGCTAAATTCCTAAAGACTCTGGGAATTGAACTAGTCACCCACACTGTTGCTATCGGGCCGATTTCAAATACTGATCTTGCTTTGCCAAAGCCAAGCGATGTAAGCGCTTTGGACGAGGACCCTGTTCGCTGTTTTTCCAGCTCTGTTTCGGAGGCCATGGTTGCTGAGATTGAAGACTGCCACAAAGCCGGCGACACTTTAGGTGGGGTAGTTGAAACTTTGGTCTACGGTCTACCACCAGGCATTGGCTCATATGTTCACTGGGATAGACGACTGGACTCTCAACTTGCTGGTGCTCTGATGGGTATTCAGGCAATCAAGGGGGTAGAAGTCGGTGATGGTTTTGAAACCACTCGTCGACGTGGTTCTTTAGCACACGATGAAATCGAAAAGGACTCATCTGGAATCGTTCATCGCACATCCGGGCGCGCGGGTGGCATCGAAGGTGGAATGTCAACCGGGGAGATCCTTCGCGTTCGAACCGGTATGAAGCCAATCTCAACAGTTCCTAAAGCGCTTGCAACTATCGATGTATCGACCGGAGAAGCCACCAAGGCTCATCACCAAAGATCAGATGTTTGCGCAGTTCCAGCTGCTGGAATTGTCGCTGAAGCAATGGTGGCTTTGGTAATTGCGAATGCAGTTCTTGAAAAGTTCGGGGGAGACTCAGTTGCCGAAACAAGGCGCAACATGCAATCCTTCTTGGCTAGCATTCCAGCTGTACTTAAGTCATTTGAGAGCTGATGAATACCCCAGTGGTATTGGTAGGTCCCATGGGGGTTGGGAAAACCACAATCGGAAAAAAGCTCGCTAAGCAGCTTGGTCTACCGTTCGTCGACACTGACAAAGAGATAGTGAAGCAGCACGGTTCAATTTCAAAGATTTTTGAAAAATCAGGTGAGCAGCACTTTAGGGCTCTGGAGCATAAGTTTCTTCTGGCCGCACTTGCAACTAACTCCGTTGTTGCTACTGGAGGAGGCGTCGTCACTCAAGAAAACAACCGCCAAGCCCTTAGGAACTCATTTGTAATCTACCTATCTACAAATGGGCGGCACATTGCCTCTCGACTCTTGGCTGGGCGTCGACCTTTGCTCAAAAATGGAGTTGCCGACTGGAAGCGTATCTATCAGGAACGCAAGCCGCTGTACGAACAGGTTGCTTCTGTAGAGATTGAGACCAGTTCAAAGTCTCTAAACTCTGTGGTCTCTGAAATTGTTGAGTTGGTGAATAGCCGTGGCTGAAATTTCAAGAATCCTTGTGGGTGCAGAGCGTCCTTATCCAGTAATCATCGGGCGATCACTTTTAGATCAAGTTCCTGAACAGCTCAAGGGTGCAAAGAAAGTGCTAGTTGTTCATCCTGTGGGTCTAGCTGTGAGCGCTGAGGAGCTTCGAGACTTCTTGCTAGCACAAGGGTTTGAGGTCCTGCTTGCGGGTGTACCAGACAACGAGGAAGCCAAGCGCATTGAAGTAGCGGCATTTTGTTGGGGGATTCTAGGAAAATCTGAGTTTTCGCGAACAGACATGGTTATCGGATTTGGTGGGGGAACGATTACCGATCTTGCAGGTTTTGTAGCGGCCACTTGGCTTCGCGGAGTAGGGATTGTCCAGATCCCGACAACACTTTTGGCCATGGTTGATGCGGCGGTTGGCGGCAAGACTGGAGTAAACACAACTGAGGGAAAGAACTTGGTCGGTGTCTTTCATTCGCCAAGTGCTGTGATTGTTGATTTAGAAACATTGAACACTTTGCCAAAGAATGAATTACTTGCAGGCTTTGCTGAAGTAGTTAAGTGCGGGTTCATCAGTGACCCTGAAATCTTGAGATTGATTGAATCTGACTTTGAGCAAGCGGTAGACCCTTCCACGGGAGCATTCGAAGAGCTTGTTCGCCGAAGTATCCAAGTTAAGGCCGACGTAGTAGCTGTTGATTTCAAGGAATCAGGGCTTCGAGAGATTTTGAACTATGGCCACACTTTAGGCCACGCTATAGAACTAGCTGAGCGCTATAAGTGGAGGCATGGAGCGGCAATCTCAATTGGAATGGTCTTCGTCGCAGAACTTGCCCATCTCAATGGCAGGCTGTCCATCGAATCAGTCCAGCGTCATAGGGACATTCTTGTGAAACTGGGGCTACCGGTTAGCTACCCTGCGGAGAAGTGGCCTCAGCTTCTTGCGAACATGCAGATCGACAAGAAATCACGAGGCGGGAACCTTCGTTTTGTAGTGCTTGATGAGATTGCCAAGCCAACAATCATGCATGCTCCGACAGAGGAAATACTGTTCGCTGCTTTTCAAGAGATAGCTCAGTAGGCTAGAGAAATGAAGAAAGTAGTTATCCTAAATGGCCCCAACCTGCAAAGGCTTGGCACAAGAGAGCCAGAAATTTACGGGGACATGAACCTGGACGCTTTGACTAAGGAACTAACAAAGTTAGCCGAGACGCTTTCAGTATCTCTCGAGTTTCTGCAAAGCGATTCGGAATCTGAACTGATTGCGGCCGTTCATAAAGCCACCGATGCAAAGCAGGACATCGTAATCAATCCGGCTGCATTCACTCACTACTCTTACGCTTTGGCAGATGCCTGCAAGGCTCATACTTCCTCTGGTGCAAAGCTCATTGAGGTGCACATTTCGAACCCACATGCTCGAGAAGAATTCCGTCACAAGAGTGTCATTTCAGCTGCCGCTAGCGGTGTGATTGCCGGATTTGGGTTCGACTCATACAAACTTGCCCTTCGTCAGCTTGCTGGCTAAACCGCTAGAATCAAGTAATCCCAACCAACGAGAAAAAGAAATCAGAGTAAGCACGACTTATGGCAACCTCAAATGATCTAAAAAACGGACTAGTACTAAACATTGACGGCCAACTGTGGACTGTCATCGAGTTTCAGCACGTAAAACCAGGCAAGGGACCCGCATTCGTGCGTTCAAAACTTAAAAATGTACTTACCGGCAAGGTTGTCGAGCGCACTTTTAACGCAGGGGTGAAGGTAGAAACTGCCAGCGTTGACAAGCGCGAGATGAACTATCTATACAACGACGGCTCAGGTTTTGTATTCATGGACAACCAGAATTATGAACAAATGACCTTGTCTGAAGATGTAGTTGGCGAGGCTAAGGATTACTTGTTGGAGAACCAAGGAGCCGTTGTGGCTGTGTATGAGGGCAATCCAATCTATGTTGAGCTTCCGGCATCCGTTGTCTTGGAAATCACTTACACCGAACCTGGACTTCAGGGCGATCGCTCAAGTGGAGGCACGAAGCCGGCAACTGTTGAAACAGGCCTTCAGATTCAGGTTCCTTTGTTCATCGAGCAAAACGTAAAGGTCCGAGTCGACACTAGAACCGGCGAGTATCTCGGCCGCGTTACTGACTAGCTAGTGAGCTCTAGAACTAAATCCAGAAAGATGGCGTTGGACGCCATCTTCGCCGCTGACATGCGCAAGCAAAACCCCAGTGAGCTTCTAGATGTGTCAGCCACAACTCAGCAGGACCGACAGAACCAAGACGAGATTGTCGGCTACGCCCGCGAGATTGTAGAGGGAATCGTGAACTCGCATGCCGACATCGATGATCGAATTGCCTCCTTCTCGCACAAGTGGTCAATTGATCGGATGCCAGCTGTTGATAGGGCCATTCTTAGGGTAGCTGTTTGGGAGATTCTGTTTAATGATGAGGTCCCAGATGCCGTTGCTATTGCTGAGGCCGTGGAACTTGCTAAGGAATACTCAACCGAAGAATCAGGCCTTTTTGTGAATGGATTACTCGCCGCAATTTCTGGGACTAAAACCGCAAAATAGCCAGAAACTGCTAAGCTTTCCAAGAATCATCCTTTAACTACCGTCCTGTGAGGCGGAGAAGGAGGTGGGCGTTGACAAAACGCACCGTCTTGAGCGCCGATGACATCTCTCGGGC
>Ga0209550_10006829_pt1 | contig 10610 bp, 11 predicted proteins | sample LauGreSuBDMM15SN_2_FD_187567 | JGI IMG/M metagenome (GOLD analysis project Ga0209550, IMG submission 187567) | Freshwater lake microbial communities from Lake Michigan, USA - Su13.BD.MM15.SN (SPAdes) (version 5) | ecosystem: Environmental > Aquatic > Freshwater > Lake | place: Lake Michigan... | reverse complement strand
GATTCATCGCATTCTTATAGCCATGCGAAATGGCCGAGAGGGAACACCGACGCAACTAGCGAAGTACGCGCGCCGTCGCCTTGGCCCCTATGCGGGCTACGTGCAACAATATCTCTTCCACCAAGCCAGAACGGATAAAAAGAACTCCCGCGCCAGCGTAAAATCTCCCGCCTAGATTCCAAGTTCAGATCGCCTGTGTATAGACTAAGAGTATATCAAAGGACTTTGCCCGCTTGGAGTCGCTTTACTTATCACGGTCGTAAAGAATCCGTAGCCATCCGACGTCAAATAGGCACACCATTTGCCCATCGATAATGATTTCCGAGAACTCACGAACGAGTATAAATAAAAAAACGATGACGAAAAGTTTCAGCCTCTTTCTAGCCCTTCGCTACCTTAAGCCGAAGCGGACGTTTCTCTCCACAATCACACTCGTATCCATATTGGGAGTCACATTGGGTATCATGGTTTTGATTCTCGTGATCTCAGTGATGACAGGATTTGAGCAGGAACTAAGGCGAAAAGTGATCGGCTTCGACGCCCACGTGATTGTTGCAAATGGGGGAGTCCTCGAGGACTGGGAAAAGACGCGCGACATTTGCATCGGCACGAGTGGAGTGACAGCGGCAGCTCCATTTGTTCAAGGTCCCGTGATTGTGGAATACCAGCATCGGCGTCTTGCCCCCAAGATTCGGGGGGTCGATCCTGAGCTTGAGAAAGAAGTCGTCAACATCGCGGATTTCATCATCGAGGGCACATACGATCTGAACGGAAGCAAGACCGTTCTTGGCTCCGAGTTGGCAAAGGAATTAGGGGTGAACGTCGGAGAAATCATCACGATATATTCTCCAGGAAATTTCAATAATATCTTGGATGAGATTGACCGCATCCAGAACTCTCCGGACAAAACCAAGGACGTGTCTTCACTTAAGGAAATGATTCTTCCCACAGAACTGGAAGTCGCCGGCATTTTCGAAAGTGGACGTTACCTCTATGACAGCGAGTTTCTCATTGTTCCACTGCACATCGGGCAGGAACTCTACAATCTCGGCGGCGCCGCCCACGGTTTGGCATTGAAAACGCAAAACGCCAATCTGGCCGATCAGATTCGAGACAAGCTAGCCCCCCGTCTTCCCGACTCCCAATATGCTCTGACTTGGATCGATATGAATAAGCAGATCTTTGATGCGATTCGTATGGAGCGAAGTGTCATGTTTTTTCTGCTCATGTTCATCATTCTCGTAGCGGCATTTGGCATTATGAATACGCTTATCACCGTGACCGTGCAGAAGACCCGCGAGATCGGGGTGATGAAGGCCCTCGGTGCGCAAACCCACCAGATCATTGGTGTCTTCTTGGCTCAAGGCATGGTCGTAGGTGTCTTCGGCACAGCCACTGGCCTAGCGCTCGGGATTAGCATGGTACAATATCGCAACGAAGTGAGTCGCTTTCTTTCCAATGCCTTTCACATTGAGATCTTCCCCCCCTCCGTTTACCAATTCAGCGAAATCCCGGCAGAAATCGTCACCTCCGATGTCGCTATCATTTGCGTGAGTGCATTTGCGATATGTTCACTGGCCGCCTTGATTCCTGCTTGGTTTGCGGCGCGCCTAGACCCTGTGAAAGCACTCCGTCACGAGTGATTTGACAAATGCCCCCGGCTTCTATTATCTAAAACCATGTCTGAAAAAATCTCCGACCCGCAAGACCCATTTATCCGCACCATTTTGATCTCAGCCAGCATCGGTGCCGTTATCGGATTTCTTACAACTGTCTTGGTTGTTACTGTGATGATTTCCTTGAATTTCAATTTTCTGAATTGGATGGAGTAATTTCCTCGTCAAGTTCCCCTTGTTCGGCGGCCGCGCAAAAACAGGCTCCCAGCAAAATCAGCCCCCCAGCGATATACACCCACATAAGCGCCAGCATGAGGGCGCCGAAGGGTCCGTAAATGGCGTTATAATTTACGATTTTGGCGACGTAGTTTCCAAAGAGTCCCTGCCCCACCTGAAGGGCCAGAGTGACCATGAGTGCCGCTCCCCATATTTGCTTAAAGAAAATCTTGCGTCCGGGTGCCAGCACGTAAAGCGCACTCAGTGCATAAAACGTCAAACCGCCAGCCACAAGATACCTCCCAGCAGTGAGAATCAGCGTGATCATATGAAACTTAATGGTAGGCACCTGGTCTTGAACCAACGCTTCCAAGGCCAAAAAAAGTTTTCCTGCTGCCTGCAACACGACTGGGGCGAAGAGGCCGATACCCAATGCGCTAGCAAGGACTCCCATCATGAGAAGATTTTTGAGGGGAAGCTTCCACCAAGGAATGTCAACGCGATGCCAAGCTCGGTTTACCCCTTGTACCAGAACTTGAAAAAAGCGAATCGAACACCAGGTCAGGATAAGCAAGGAGAGAAGACTGACGCCGTTACGGGACTTATGGAGGGATTCCGCCATGTGCCAAACCAATTTTTGTTGTGCCAACTCCATAGGAAAAAAGTTCTCGGCGGTCATAATCACCACCTCGGGCTTCACGACTACTGATCCCAGAACAAGAAAAAGAGCGAATAGCGGAACCAACGAAAAGAGCGCGTAATAAGCAAAGGAAGCGGCACGTTGTTCACCCTCGATTTCAATAAAAATTAAAACGGAATCGCGAGTGCGTTTCCACCCATTCCGAAAAAATGTTTTGGTATTGGACATCGTGGGAGGTTTTATAATTCAGGCGCAAGTGAGCACCCAAATCGCTTATCCAACAGGCTGGAGACAAAAAAACGCGAGTGGCATTTCTGCCAATCGCGTTTGTTAATGTGGTGAGAGAGGGATTACAAGCTCACTTCAATAGTGAGAGACTTCTTGGTCTCTTCTTTATCATCCGTACCATCCTTTGATTTGTCTTTTTTACAACCATCACAGGATCCGGCAAAAACCGACGAAGCTGTGAAGATTACGGCCACTGCTGCACAAACGATGAGGTGTTTCATAAGGATTCCAAGTTCGCGCAAGGGCAAACATTGTCAATGCGATATTCTGCGTAAAATTAAGCGCGGCTCATGTAGGTCCCGTCGACTGTGCTGACCTTGACCAATTCGCCTTCTTTAATGAACAAAGGCACGTTGATAATCTTGCCAGTCTCAAGTGTCGCCTGCTTCTGCACGTTATTCGCGGAGTCACCACGAACGCCTTCAGGAGATTCCGTGACTTTGAGGACTACAGATGATGGCAACTCAACTTGGGATGGACGACCTTCAATGCTAAGGACCTCGACCTTCAGATTTTCAACGAGATATTGTTTCGCGTCAGCAATGAGTTCTTCGTTCAACGTGATCGTCTCATAAGTAGCGGTATCCATGAAATGGTAGCCGTGATGGTCACTGTAGCTGAACTCGAGCGGCTGGCGCTGCACGTCCACTACATCTACCTTTTCCGTCGAAGAGAATCGGATATCGGCCGACTTGCCTGTTCCGATATACCGGACAATGCATTGCACGAAAGCACGAAGATTGCCTGGTGTGCGGTGTTGAATTTCAAGAACAATGGCCGGATTTCCGTTGTAACGGATGGCCATCCCTTTGCGAAGATCGTTGGCTGCTGGCATAAATAGAATCTCGAACATTATTCCTATTCGAAAGTTTGACAAGGCGCGAAATGAATGCGCAATCGCACGGAACCACATAATTTCTAAAAAAGATTTTTTTGACTTCGCCATCTATCAAGATGGAGCCGGAAAACCACTTCAAGAAATACATAGATTTCTTCTTATCAATGAATTGCTATCGTTTTTTTATTTTTCGGATAGCAAGCATTATCGACACACTGTCAATTGATTAGTGATACTGGACCACACTATGCCCAACATAAAAATTCACTATTTTATAGTGGTGTAGTTAACCCCGAAGAAGAAAAAGCTAACATCGTAATATTGGGACCGACTCACACTGCAGGAGGCTGACGCGCAAGGCGACATGCGCGGGAGCGAGCGAGAATCTGGCGCTTGCACGTATTATTCTGAACGTGGTCCTTGGTTCCCTGTGAATCATTTTTTCTCCCCTTCCTAGATGGCCAAAATCTCGCCTATGAAATTCGCAAGGCTCAGCGGGGAGTAAATCGAAACCCCAGCGATAGTTTGGCCGTAGAGTCGTCCAAAATGAGTTTTGTCGCCGGTCAGGAAGGCTTGGCATCGGTGCTGGATGGCGGATGCGAGCACGGGGCGGTCATTTTCTGGCAGGAGCATGGCGAGGCTTGGAGTGGATAAGGAGGGCGGGCTTGCGAGTCGAGAAATGCCGTGCAGAAGATTCTCGAAATCGTGCAAGATAAAGGGGAATTTTTGTTCCAAATTCCGGCGGGCCTCGGCGATCACATATTCATCAGCGACGCATTCATGGCAGCAGACTTGGATTTCCTCGACGAGTCGGCGGATGGCTCCTACGGATTTGGCCGCAGAGAATAGGATATTGGCATCGAGGAAAATGCGCATTGGCTACGGGGTCTAAAGGGGCGCTTGGGTTTTGAACCAGTCGGCCAACTCGGCCTCGGCCTTGTCGAACTCGGCGATTCGCTCGACCGAATAAATTTCGATGGGCACGGTAACAGCAGGACGCAGGAGAATACCTTCCGCCGTGGTTTCAGCAATGAGGTTGTCTAGTGGGCGCATTCCTGCGGCCTCACGCATTTTCGCAGGCAAGGCAATGAGTCCGCGACCGGATATGGAGAGTGTAGCCTTCATAGGACCAATAATGCAGAAATGCAGAAAAACTGCAATTTCAATTTCCAACATTTCAATTTCCGACTACACCACAATTCAACTCACAGTGAGTGCTGGATTTGCCGAAACGGTCCAGAGTGAGTGCTGGGGTAGAGTTCTCGCGAGAGTAAAACAGTTTTTTATTCATCAAGAAATCGTTCGTTAAGCTCGGTTACTAAATTGCGTATCTTGGTAATGCCAACATTGATCTTATCGGAATTTTCGAGAAAGATCGTCTTTTCTAACGAGAGGCCCATGCCCCCAAGGCCGCCTGCCCTTTCTTCGCCGACATCACACGGAACCAAATCCAGAAAGGCCATCGCGGCCGTTAGCTCTGGCGCGTAATCGGTAAATCTATAGCGATCAAGAATCGCATCAAATTGCATTTGCGCATCGTCATCGGAGTCCTCGTCGTCATCGGAGCTCTCATTTATTAAATCCAAGATTTCATTCATTGTTTCGATCGCGACTTCCCACTCGCTCTCGAATTCCGAATACTTGGGATCATTACTGTCAATCTCGTCATCGACTATCACTGCCCAATGGTGCTCACACGTATCTTGTTCGTCGGGGTTGTTTTCTCTTCCGCAAATTGGACAATCTTCTAAAGCGCCTGGCTCTGGATACTCGTCCTCGTCAGCTTCGTCGCCCTCGTCAACTTCGTCGCCCTCGTCAGTTTCGTCGTCTACTGCAGGGACTTCTTGAGGGGGCCTCAAAATATCACCAAAGAGCTTGATGTAGGCGGTTTCTTTTCTGCGGTCCTGCTCCTCGGGCGAGTCGGGTTGCCAAAATTGGCAAATGTGGTGCGCGTAGAACTCGAAATCGCAAAGCCCCAGAAGAGTGGCCAATGGCAGGAAGAGAACGGCGCTGTGCATGCCATTCATCAACATGAATTGGGCTCTCTGGCTGCGGGTCAGCTTGGCCAGTCCTCGAGCTAGGATGGAGTCGGCTTGTTCTATCTCCATCTTGATGCCGCGACCCCAAATAGGCTGCGAAAGCAGGCGGTGCTGGGTGGTAACAAAAAGATTGTGGATGTCGGCGGGGACGTCCTCTGGATCGTATTCAAACTGCCTCGCGAGGAGCGCGCGAATGAGAGAGACTGGCATCTGGACGGCGTCTTCAAAATCCCGATAAGTGCAGAAGGCCGAGTAGATGCCGAAATTCCCAACTGTCAGGCTTGGGTATGTGGCTTTTTCAAAAGCGATGGCCACCAGCAGCGCTTGGGATGGCGACTGGACAGGATGTCCAGCGGCGGTATTGAGCCGTGGAATAAAAAAATCACCGTCACGCTCGATTACTTGTTCCCGGGCCTTTTCGAGAAGCGGAATGTCGCTTTGGAGTTTGACAGTGAATGCAGGCTCGATCGAAAAGATGACACTGTCTTCAATGTGAAACTCCAAGTGTTCAGGATTCACCATACGCATATGGAGGCCCGAGATTTCGCCGACTATGGGCGAGGAACTGCGGTCTCCAAGCTGATCGAAGACTTTTTTCATCCGGGCCATTTCGCGAACCATCTCGTAGCGCGGGATGTGCCACTGGCGCGTCTGAAATAGATTCCCCTCCCCCGTCACGGCGACGAAATGCCAGACGCCCATGACATGGGTTTGCCAGGGTCCGTTTGCAGTAGTGACAAGCTCGGTGCCGCCTGTGCGCAAAGCCCCAAACAGCGCAGATGAGCCGCAGATACTGATCAAATCAACGTCAAAATCAATCTTGGTTCGCGAAATCATAAGGTCATGGGAGGTCATAATGGTGGGAAGGTGAAAGGTGAAAGTGGCGACTAACTGGTGGCGTGTCGCGGGATGAAATCGTAGTGAGGCAGATCATTTTTCTTTAAACAGGAAACATGGTGATTTTTGCCGTGCATTATAGCACGGATGAAGTCGCAGGAAATGCAACACGGGGAAAAGAAAAAGCTGAAACCGAAACGCATCCCAGCGGATTGCTGGCCGGGTCGACTGCCGAAGCCATCCCGAAGGGCGACAAAATCGAACTTAGGGAGAATGACTCCCAGAAGCATACTGAGAGTCAACCCCTCACACCGTCATAATTGAAGGAAGAAAACGTAATGACCCTTGTTCGCACATGTCTGAGTAGTTACTTTTTCTAAATGTATGACCCCCGAATTCTAAATCCCGCAATCATTGTTCCGATAGAAACAAGGGAGCGCGCCAATGTCTACTTGGGCCAACTTACTGCCGGAGCGAGCCAAGCAGGGAAATTCTTTAACACTCGAATAAATCAGAAGCCGATCAGAAGTTTTTCCGATTCCGATCTTCTTGCCGAATTGCTCAAAACTAAAATTCCTCAATTTTTTGCCGAGAGCATGGTGCGGGGTGATGGTTCCGATTGGAACCTTGTGGAACTCGGTCTGCTTGGTGACATTTCCGTTGGTGTGCCAGTGGAGATTTATGACAACGGGCATCACACCTCTCCAGTTGTTTATGATAGACCATTTCAGGGGACGCTTGTCTTCACTCCCGGAGCTCTCCTTCGGAACGGCTGCGGTTGCACGCCAGCCGATTGGGATGAGGTTGTAGGCTCGGATAGCACGATCTCCCCCAAGGGCTTCTTTTCACTCTATGAGCGCCGGCTTTTGCCGGTCCTGAAATGGATCAACGCACGCTCTCAGGAAACCGGATCGCCTGCATTTATTACAGTTCCCGGATTGGGATGCGGGCAATTTGCAGGCCCATTTTGCGGAACTATTGGGAAAATGCTTGAATCAGCTCTACGACGAATACTCACAGAAAACGCTGGCGATCTGCCACACATTCACGCTCTTTATTTCGACCCTTACATCGAGTGTAAAAACCACCGTGAGAAAATCCACGGTATCGATTTTTTGGTCCGTCCACTCCGAGCTTCAGGAAATGCAAACAAGCCCCAGCTTTGCCCTCCTAAAGCTTACGAAGAATCGTCAGGAGAATTTGATGGGTGTGAATTATACAGCATCGTTGCTTGGGACCATGTGTCCTGGCCGGGCAACGATTTCTTCATCGGGGCACGTTGTACCGACGATGGAGTCAAAGCAGCCGCCACAGACTCCATGTACCGACTGACTGGCGTTAAGGGCAAATATGACAAGAACTCTAACAAATACCAACCGCCTGAAGAATTCGATAACTGGGGTGACGTTATAAAACAGAGTGGCAAACAATTCCCCGTGGATTTCTAAACCCTGTTGTCACGTTTCTGGAAAGGGAGAGTGGCGGATAGCTCAGGACGGAAAAAGGGCAGCAGTCACAGGGATACTCCAGAGGAAAGGTCAATCAAAGTGCGGCTTCTAAAGACGCAAGTTCACGGCCTTCAAACTCCATCATAATCACATCGATCGGGAGAATGACTTTGGGAGATACTTGAACAAAATTTGCAGGGTGGACATCAAACATGGCAAAACGCCAAAAGATATAGGAATGCGATTTATAGTAGCCCATCGGTGCAATATTCAACTTTCGGAAACCAAATTCGCAGCACAAATAATCGTTCAAGAAATCTGGAGTTGGCGCCTCCCCCTTCACATCGGGCTGGGTCGTAACAATCCTTGCGCTAGGCACTTTGATTTGAATGACTTCAAGCCGGACATCATCTCCCCAAAATCTATTCTGGAGGTGCAGGCGCTTGAGATATTGCAAGGGCGTGCCTGGAAGCAATAACGGACACCCATCGGCAAAATCCACGATGAGTCCGCAACCATCCGGCTTGGTGAACTTCTGCCAACGGCGCTCCGCTGACAAGGAAAGTCAAATCGTGCTCACGACCTCCAACGCGCTCGGGCGCTAACTGCGGCGTGATGACACTGCATTCTCTCTCCGCCCAGATAAATATCGCACGCCACTCATGTCCAGCGCGCTCGCCGTCTGGGATGCCCGCATCGCCCGCTCCATTTGGGCATAGGCTTCGCCCGATGTGCGCGATGGCTGATTCAAGCGCACTTGGGCGAGTTGCTGGATTTTTTGTGTCATCTATGGAAACAACCCATCATCGGAAAAGGATGCTTTGCAAACCAAAATCTGTAGGGAAAGAAAAATCTAGGCAAATAGAAGAATGGCAAAGAGAGATCGCGGGTGGCGAGTAACTGGTGGCGAGTGGATGTCCTCCTTCGTAATTCGCAACTACGGCGTGAAGCTGTGGCGGGATGGAAGTATAGCCAGACAGAGCCTTTTTATGGCTGTAGCTTATTGGAAAAATCGAAATTGAAATCTTAGCACCTGCGATTTCGAATTTTTTTAGTCAGTTGAATCCAATTTATTCTGATTCCACCTGCCTATAATTTCGCCTTTAGCCGAGCCGCGTTTCCATGCGCATCTTTCCTTACTGGAGACCTCAATCCAATCGCATGGCAAGGTTGCGCCTCCCATCATGACCTCGACTACGCACAATTCTTTCCAAAAAGTGACCCCGTCCGCTGTTTTTCCAAATGGGGTAAGGCCGTGCCCCTTCCAAAAATCCACCACGCAACTGACATCCTGTGGACTCATTGCCCCATCACGAAAAAGGTAACTGTCATGCCAAAAGCGACCACGGAATAGATCCGTATTCTGCAACTTGAATGCCGCAAATCCGCCGGGGTAAACCGCATCGATTCGCTCAATCGGCACAATCACATCAATAAATTCACAAGCAACTGCCATTTTATGTATCCTTATTTTCTGGGTGTTTAAATCTATGGAGAATTCTTTTTCTTACTGGATTTTTTAGGGGTTTTTTTGGCCTTCGGATTCGCTTCGGGTAGCAAGGTGGACAAATCGACAAGGATCTCTTGGTCGTTATTTCCATTTTTGGGGCCTATGATGCCACGTTGCTCGAGAATCTCCATAACCCTAGCCGCACGGATGTTGCCAAGCTTCAATCGACGTTGCAGCAATGATCTGGCGGCACGATTTTCATCGGCAAAGAGCTCTAAGCATCGGGCTATCAAAAGTTCATCGGATTCCGAAATATCCGATTGCTCTCTATTCTTGAGTCGCTGAGGGGTTGCATTCTGAATCTCGGCAGGAGGCGTTTTTGTCACTTCTTCGTCCTCCGTTGTCTGATAATCTAATTCACACAGGTAGATGGCATCCTGTGGGGTTTCGCCAGCGAAGAGGGTGCGCATGGCACCAGGAAAATAGCGGTCGCAGATCCCAATGGCGTTGGACACCAGTCGGGTGACTCCCTCATCTGTGAGTCCTCCATCGGGAATAAGACACCCCATGTGATAGAAAATCTCCCCGTCACGGTGATCGATCTGGAATCCCCCCAAGACAAGTCCGTAATTCGCCCGCGTAAAAAACTCGATGAGTGAGGGGCGCATTTTCTCATCGTTTGCAAGAAATGGAAACACGAGATCAACATGAAATATCTCATCATCATTCGTGAGGCGCAGGCTGATATCGTAGTAGGTATGGGGGCGGTTGAGCTTAAAGTTGATGCGCTTGTTCTCGCGGCAAACTGTGAATTTTAAATTCTTAGATTCGCAGTGCTCTATCAACCACTGCAAGGCCTCGTCGCTATCGGATGAAGGGGTATCGTCAGTATCTTGGTCGGACATAAAAAGGGTTTTCTATTGAAGATTTTTAAATGCGTTTCAATAGTATTATACACATCCATAGTCGCAACAACTGCGACAGGCAAAAAAGAATTTTCCGCACTTAATGCGGTCACGAGATTATCTGCAGTCGTTATTTCAGCGCCTCGGAATTGGGGGGGTGTTCGAAGCGGTCTTCGATCTGAGGTTCAGTGTCTCGTTCGTTCGAATAAGTTGGAAGTGAACAGTGACTGCCGGACGTACGAGAGTACCTTCTGGTGTGGTTTCGGCAATGAGTTTAACGCGCGGCCTTCGTATGTTATCGAAGGCAAGGCAATGATTCGCAATCAATTCCCC
>Ga0209550_10006827_pt1 | contig 10611 bp, 5 predicted proteins | sample LauGreSuBDMM15SN_2_FD_187567 | JGI IMG/M metagenome (GOLD analysis project Ga0209550, IMG submission 187567) | Freshwater lake microbial communities from Lake Michigan, USA - Su13.BD.MM15.SN (SPAdes) (version 5) | ecosystem: Environmental > Aquatic > Freshwater > Lake | place: Lake Michigan, USA... | reverse complement strand
GTGGCCGCCCCCGCCGTGACCAATGCTCCTGACTCGGTCAGCGCGGCCGCCGACGGAGCTGGCCACGTATCCGCGTTGGCCCAGGCGGCGCCATATGCCGCTTTCGACGAGCTGATGGCGTGGACGGCCGCGCGCGCGGACGAGGGCTTCGAATTGGCCATGGGACGTTTGCATGCAAAGCTCCAAACCCTCAACGTGTCACAGGACCGTGCGATCGCCACCTCCGAGGCCGCCGGGGAGGAGGTGCGTCGCGCGGCGGCGGCGGCCGGGCGGCGACCCGGGCTTCCCGCGCGCGTCGCCGTCGTGCCAGGCCTGCAGCTCCGCTACACCGAAGAGGGCGCCATCGAATGCTACGACGCTCGGCGCGACAGGACCTTGCGCACTCGCCTCGGGGGCGTGTCACGCGCAGCCGTTGAGGCGCTCGAGGAGCTCACGCGTCGTGGGCAGCCCTTTGCACCGGCCGAGCTGCCGGGCTGCGACGATCTCGAGCGGGTCGCCGTGGTCGCGCGGCTGCTCGGGCTCGGCGTGCTGTGCGACGCCGAAGCGCTCCACGCTATTGATGACGACGGCGCTGACGGCGACGCCGACGAGCATGTAGGTTCCGGTGGTCGTGGCGCTGGAGGAAGGGCTGGGGGCGCGCGCGGCGGAGGGGCCCGCTCAAAGCGGAGCGGCGGACGAAGATAGTGCGTGCTAGGCCAGAAAAGACAGTGGCAGACGTGTGACGATGCGCCCGCGAGCTATGATCACATTTGTACGGTAGAGGATAGTGTAGTCTCTAGAGAGGGCGAGTGAGGGACGCCCCCGGGCTGACGCGACTCCAGTCTCGCCGGTCCCCGGCGTGGAGGCAGCTTGTCACTCGACTGTCCGACGCGTCAGAACCGCTTCACGGGGTTTGTACATACATTGTAGCTTTTGTGCGATTCCTAAAAAGTCTTACCGACTATTCGGCCCCTATCTCCCGTCACACGTCTGAGCTGCCCTCACACCGGGGGTCACCGCGGACCCGCCCGGACCTCCGGCCTCCTAGACTCCTACACACGAGGACCGAATGCTCCGGTCAACAGGCGTTACCGCGTTTACACATGTTCGATAGAGACTTTGATTACTTGACTTCAGGGGCAAGTCGAAAAGGACGCCGCTCATCGCTTGCTCTCGAGCCACACAGCGGCGGCGAGGTGTTCACAGCCCGAGATGCCGCTAGTCTGCACGCACGCGAGGATCGCATCGAAGGCGTCTCGCGAGGTCGAGCGCTCCTCAAAGTAGAGAACCCGCAACGAAGTTTCGTCCGTCGAGTCGACGACCGCAAAGCCATACTGGGAGCATCCCGACATGCCGTGGCCGCCCACCATGAAGCCCACCGCCTCGTGCTCGCCACGCTGCTGGATTTGGTTGCAGTGCGTGTGGCCGTCGATGAACTTGAGACGATCGCCGAGCCCCCTGCACCCGTCGATCGAGCCGAGCAGCGCGCGCACGTCGGGCGTGTCCGCGCCGCTCTGGCAGCCGGAGCTCACATCGTTCCAGTGGCCGAGCACGAAGATCGCGCGCGGCGGTGGCGCGACGGACCCGAAATAGGCGCATGCCTCGTTCAAGTGAGGCTTCAGGGTTTGGAGAGGCGCGGCGCCCGCATAGCCGACGAAGCCGAGGTCGCCGATGGTGTGGAAGAAGAAGGAGTTGCGTACGTCGTTGTTGAAGCCGCCCCACTGCTTCATTACGTCGGGGCCGCCTGACTCGAAATGCATGAAGCCGTTTGGCGAGGTGAGCGCTGCGACGGTGTCTTGCGCATAGAATTGGGAAAAGCCCCACGCAAATTGGTCGGTGTAGTCGCTGGGCGGGCCGCCCCCCACCCAGATGTCGTGGTTGCCTGGCACGGTGAGTAGGTAGCGTCGCTTGAAGTCGATCGAGAGCCGATCCCAGATCGCTCGTGTGGGGCGGCCATCCTGGTCGTAAAAGTTGTCGCCGAGAACACCGAAGAAATCAACGTCGTCGTGCGCCGCGATCGCGTTGAGCATCAGATGTGTTCGGTTGTACACGTCCCACGACTCCGAAAACTCGCAGTCAATCCAGCGTTTCGAGAAGCAAGGGTCTGAGATGACGACGCCTCGTACCCCCGCACCCGGTGCGGGCAGCGACACGACCACATCATTGCCGCCCACACGCACTCTGTTCGCGCCCACTTGGAGAGGCACGATTGCCGACGATAGATGGTTCGTACCCAGCTTGACGTACGTCGCCTCGGCCGCACCGTCCGCCTGGAACGTGCACGCTGCGCCACTTAGCTCGCAACGATGCGCCGCCGGGAACCATGTGTAGTGCTTGCACGCGCCATCGTGAGTGCACTTGAGCAGGCAGTCAGCGTCCCATGTGAGGGTCGACGTGTTGTACACGGCCGCTCCGCAGCTGGTCGTTGCGACGCCCATGTCAAAGGCCCCCTCCCAGCGGAAGCGGAAGCTATCGTTGTAGCTTGAGCTCGGATGCAAGTGGCTGAGGTCGACCGGCCCATCGGTGCTGATTACCGAAATGCGCACGGAGTTGTACCCGGTGGGCCCCATGGCCTTGGCGACGCGAAAGTCGATGGGCGCGGCGGGTGGCTCCGCCCTCGAAAGCTCGCGCAGCCACGGCTCAAAGTAGCCGAGGCCGGGCTTGATGATGGAGGGGGCGCCGATGGAAAGAGCGTTCAGCGGTAGCATGACGCGGCGGAAGCACCGAGCTCAACACTTGGTTTCGTGTATGAATTCGTTGTGCCCAGCACGGCGCCTTTTCTCAACGGGGGCGGATGCTGGCGTGCGCGAACATCCACAACATGCAAAACCTCGAGTACCGTACCATTGTTCGACGTCGAGAGAGACTTCGACTTAAACTTCCGGACTGGTTTAGGACTGGTTCGACACCGGACGATGTTTGTCTCTTGACGCATGACCCGATGACGGGCGCTGCGTGATCCGTGATGTCAGATGTGCATGCATGGCCAGTACCGCCATAGGCCCCTCTGCAGGGGCGTACACGGAGTACTCGCTGTCGCCTGAGCACGAGCTCGGGTGGTACGCGTGACACAGGACATCAGGCACAGCCTTAAAACTTGAAGGGGTTCGGAGTTCATGATCAGTCGTCACTGGACACGGCACGCCCACACCCACTCATCACTGCCGCCTCGCCCGTGCCTTCTCAGCCGCCTCGTGCTCGTGCCATCGCCATCATCACGCGCGCCGAGGCATTCGGGTACAGCCCGTCCACATAAATCCATTCCATCGCGCGTGCCGGTGAGAGCAGCTTGCAATCTGTAGCGGGTGGCGCGAGTCGATCCGCGGCCAGCGACTCTGAATGCAGGTGCGAGCGTGGGCAGCAGTGTGCAGCAGTGGGCAGCAGTGTGCAGCAGTGTGCACGGCACACGGTCGAGGCGCACGGAATGCAACCTCCCTCGCCTCGTCCATCCGAATAAACCTCGAAAATACGCGACGCTTCAGTTGGGGCCGAGGGGTAGGGGAGGGGTGGCTGGGCTTGCACGCGAGGGGGTTGGGCGCGGCGCGCGCGGCGCGCGCGCACAGTGATAGCCGACAGTCTCGAGATAGATCACGTCCCCAAGATTCTTATTCTCGGTCGCAAAGTAGGGTGCGGCCACATCGACCACGGGCCTCCCGCCATCGGAGCTCGGTGTGAACGTGAGCTCGTCATGAATCCAAGTGGGGCCTGTGATCCCGATCGAGCTCCACGTGTCCTCGACAAGGCGCAGCGCCGTGCCTAGCGCCTCGAAGCGCGAGTGTGCCTCGGCTCCGGCGTGCTCGAGAGCCCATTGGTACGCCGCCGCGTTCACCGCGCGGCAAATGGACGCGTTCAGCCGGTCGGTGGTGTTGAAGGGCGACAGCTCTTCGGGCACTCCCGCCGACTGCCAGATCGACTGACGAGATTTGAGCTTGGTGCGGAGCTCGCGCGCCGAGATCGGGTACAGTCCCGTGTCCAGTTCGTCCAGACGGTCGAGAATGGGCATGGTGACGGTCGTGGTGAGCAGCTTGCACGGTTCGCCGGCGGTGCAGGCTGTGCCCGGAGGCGGCGTGAAGATATGGGGCAGGTGGAACGGTCGGGTGTCGGACACGTCGTGGAATGCGTCCTTAGTGACGATGGACGCCGACTGCGCCGTGGGCGTGGGGGCAAGCTCAACGGCGCCCATGAGCCGTTGAGCCGTCTGCATCACCCACGCGCTGCCACACGTACAGTCCACGGGCGGCAGCGGATCGGGCGGCGGCTTGCGCGGGCCTAGCGACGTGTTCGGGAACATCGGGTACTCGCAATGCGGGTTGGTTGGGTAGTCACTGTCACAAGGCGTCCCGACATGAGTCGAACCTTCAAGCTCAAGCGCCTCCACCAGAGGGGCCACAAGGCGAGCGGTGCTATTGTAGGCGTCGCTGAGCGCCTTCACCGCCGCCACCTGCGCCGCACCCGCTCCAAAGGAGGCCGTTATGAAGCTTGAGAGCGCCGTCGCGAGCGCCGCGTGCCCCACCGTCTCGTTGAGACTCGCCGAGAGGTCGTGAGCGCGCACAAAGGAGGGCGGTGGGCCGGAGGAGATGCTCCAGTGGTTCAGGCCGTCGAGCAGGATGAGGGGCTGCGGCGGCTCAGGCCTTTGGCCACCTGGGCTGCCCACCTGATGCCACCACGCCTCGGCCTGCCGCGTCACGCGCAGCAGCCCATCGAGCGTGCCATCGAGCGTGAGCACCGGCGCGCCGAATGGTGTGGTGCGGTACTTGCGCAGGACAGTGGCGCCGTATAAGACGAGGGCGTCGAATTCGCCCACATGCGACGTCACGTACTGCTGCGCCATCACACCGCCAAGCGAGTGCCCGAGAATCACGCTGCGATTGGCGGACATACCAGCTTTGACCATCTGCTCGGTCACATTCTTGATCTTGCTGCCGAACTGCAGCGGCTCGGGCGTGTCCGCCACAAATTCAGGCACGCCAACCCACACGGGTAGCGGTGACGCAGCCTGCACAGCCTCGGCAAACGGCCGGTAGCCGCCTGGAGGCGAAGACTCTCCCTGGATGAGAATCAAGCTGATGGTTGCGCCCTGCTTGCCTGCAGGTGGCTTCAGGGTGTACGAGTTGTCGCTGGATGCTGCGCTAACGAGTAGCAGGATGGCCGCCATCGGGACGTGGAAGTGACCCATGACGCCTTGACCGCGAGTAGCGGCCGGACCGAGATCGCGTTCACTAACTAATTGCGAGCACGCTCTCGCCCAGGACGACGCGTTTGGTATAGGGGGTTTCTCACCCCCAAACGGCATATTTCTCTTCGATCTCTAAGCGGTCTGAAATCGACCTTGCTCCTTGGCGCAGACCTGCTAAGTGCGCGCTGCCTCGAGACTGCACCTCGAGACATTGTGCACAGCGTACTTTGAGACGGTGGTGGAGTGAGCGTGGGGGGACCGCGACGAAACTGAACTGAACTGTACACAGCGAGACAGCGTACAGTCGAGTATTCCTGTATTCGAGAGCCTCAAGTCAAAAGTGTACGTAGCTACCGAGTAGAGCGCCGAGCTAGCCCGCAGCCAGCAAGCCCGCAAAGGTCTGGTACGCGCTCGAATCTTCGCCCATCGAAAGGCGGGCGGCGGAGGCGCCCACCTTGGCCCATGTGGCCGCGCCACGCGCCTCGCCCGCCTGCGCGAGCTGCACGATCGCTAGCAGCCAGCCAGCCTTTCCTAGAATGAGAGGAACACCTTCCTCACGCATCAGCCGCAACTGCTCCTCGACTAGACCGACCACGCGCGCCGAGCAGCCCTCCGCCTCGAGCTGCCGATGGATCTCGACCAGCCGCGCGTGCCGCGCGTCGCTGCGCTCGAGTGCCATGCCTTCCAGCATGCAAGTTGAGCATGAGCATGTAAACAAGTACTTGTGCTCGAGCAGCGCACGCCGGCTTGCACGTGCGCCTGCTTCGGCACCCGCCACATAAGCGATCGTGAGCTCGGTGCCTGCATCAATCGGCCTGATCGCGTGCACCGTCTGCCGCCCGAGGGCGCCACTCCAGGCCACGAAGCAGTTGGGATGGCACGCATGATTGAATCGAGAGCATACTCGGAAGACAGCGGCGCGATGCACGCCGTCATTGACGCCCTCAGACGCAAAGTAATCCTGCGTCACGAAGCTGCTTGTGTTCCAGATGCCAGCTGCCGTCTTGCCTCGGCCACCGCCGGCAAATGAGTCGGCCAGCGCAAAGAAGCTCTCTCGGGCTTCTGGATCCAACGCCTCGACAAGGGCGTTGAGCTGCGCAAAGTCGTCCGCCTTGTCACCGCGTCGGCTCGCCCAGAAGACGAGCGGCACCTCCGCGAGGATCCTCTCACCGGGAGCGATCGCTCGAATTGCGACGCAGCCCAGTCCTCGTCCGGGCAGCGCGCGGACGGCGAGCGCGTGGCTTGCAGGATGCCAGCTGCTGCAGGGCGCAAAGGTCCAGCACGTGCGCCCGTCTGAGAGATTTATCCGGCGGGCAAGCGAAGGTGCGTCAGCTACGCACACTTGTTCGGTCGAAGACTCCATATCATCACAGAGGAAGCGCTCGCACAGAGGGCACAGCCTCACACACCGCCGCTCTGTGGTTCGTCATGTATGGGGTTCGTCAACTTTCAACAGGTCAGAACCCGATGCGCCCGGAGGGCCCAGCTCTAATATCGGCGAGATGACTGGCGCGTCCACGGACACTCATATTAAGCGATAAGGTGTCTCGAAATACCCGTAAGGTGAGGTAAAAGTGACTCGAGCTCAAAGCTCAGGAGGGCGTCGAACCCGCGACCCACGCGTCCTCGTGAGCGTCCTCGGCTCGAGCCGCCAGCCGGTGCGTATCCACGAGATGAGCCCGCGGCCCTCTTCCAACGGCGGCCAGACGGCGTGTTTGGGCCGAGGGCTGGGTGTGAGCTCGCGGAGACGCACGCCCCCAGCGGCTGCCGCCGCCACCCTCGCACGCTGCACGGCGCGGCAGAGCTCACAGAAGAGCGCGGGCTTGGTAGCGGTGCGTGCGGCGCCCGTGAGCGCCTGCATGCGCTTCCACCAGCGCTGGACCAGCGGCCCGTCGTCGCGCCACGCGAGATGCTCCCGGTACAAGCTCACATTGGCGGCCATCTCGACCAGCTGTCGCACGAGCTCCTCGAGCGTCGGAAAGGCGAGCACTCGCACGATGGCCATCGGGTGGGGCAGCAGGCGCTCGACAGAGCGCGCGCCGTAGTAGACGGGCACGCAGCCCGCGGCGAAGGCGTGGAACAGCTTCTCCGTCACGTAGTCGCGCGCAATCGAGTTCTCTGCTATGAGGCAGAAGGCATACGCCGAGAGCGCACGTGCCTTGGATCTCCACGTGGTGCCATCGCGCGGCCGGCCCGCGGCTGGCTGCGGCACGAGCGCCGGCGCCGCGTGCGTGCGCAAGCATTTGCCCACGCTGTGCAGGGGCAGCGTGGGCGGCAGCGCCGCTTGCAGCCGGCGCACGAGCTGCTCGCGCTCGTTGCGCGAAGCGCAGTTGGAAGCGATGTAGACGATGGCTGCTGGCTGCGAGCGTGCTGCCGGCTCTCGGAGCCACTCGTCGGGCGGTATCGTGCCACCCTCGACCATTGGATGCAGCGCCGTCATAATCACATCCGAATCTAGCTCGTAGCTCACCTTGAGGTCGAACTGGCGAGTGAAGAGCGCGTTGTGCAGCTCCGGATAGTAGCCCGGCGATTCGGAATACTCCAGGAGCCATGTGTGAGAGAGCAGACGAGGCGGCAGGCAGTGTGCCTGTGGCCGGGAGCCCACCCATACGACCACACCATGCGTGCTCGCAAACGCCTCTGCGCGGCTGTCGCTCACGCAGCGCAGTGCCCGGCCACAGTGCTGCGTCTCTGGTGCGAGGTGCGCTCGTCGTGATCCGCGGAAGCGGTGCCACCAGAAGAGGCGGATTTCGGTCACGCCGTCCGTAGCCGCTGGAGCGCCAATCACCATCGATGCAGCCACGGTGGTGGCGGCGTTGCGCTGGAGGTGCTCGGCGAGTGCGCAGGCCGACATTCGTGTGAACGAGCGCCTTCTCACCGCCTCAAGCTCCGGCAGCCTTTTTTCCTGTCGCTACCGGTACTTTGTTGTACAATAGTACCGTTCCCGGGAACAATGTGGTTGTCCATGTGAAGGGGCTGTTTGATGGAGGGAAAGTGAATACATGTAGATTTCTGTCACCACGCCTTTGCGTTTCCCCGTGCGAGAGAGGCGTATTCATACTGCTGTTTTCACTAAAACTCCTGTGACGGCTGGCATTAGTCGATCATATCCAAATTTAGGTTTTTGTGCTTTTGCCTTTTGTGGGGGTCGCGCCAATGGCTCCCTCGATGGAGGCGATCGAGGCAGTAGAAACAAGCGACGATGAAGCTGGCAGAGATCACACACCCATGGAAGACCGCTTCTTCAGCATCTTCATCGGCAATGGTTTTGCCGACTTCAACGAGGTTGAGGACTCATTGGAGGCACGAGCTCTACAAAGGGACTCCTCGCATCTCGCCAAGCAGCAGGACAAGGCCCTCGAGGGGAAGCTCGTTCTGAACTCCAAGGGGCAGCTGTCACGAAGGTCGAAGCCGGGTGTTATGGACGGCTTACCCGTGCGCACGGGCACGACGGCCCAGCCGAAGCCTGAGCGACTACGGCCCGCATTGCGCACTCGTGGTGGGCGCGGCGTGATGCGCAGGTGCCAGACGCTCTTCTGTTCGCTGCTGCTGCCCGTGCTCATCGCCGGCTTGCTCGTGATGTATGGCCTCGCGTCCTGGCTGGGCACGGCCAACTGCATCGGCTGGCTCCTAGTGAGCACCGTCACGTGCGGCATCATCGTGTCGAGCTTGCAGCGGATGCATGCCGGCAAGAAGCCCGACGTGCTCCCGTCGTGGATCGTGCGCCTCTTCAGCTGTGTATGGCTCGTCGCTGCCTTGCTTGAGGCGGGATCCTCAGCGGTCGAGATGTCAAGGAGCGCCGGTTTCATCGAGGAGTACGCCTTCAACCTGGTGTTTTCGCTGCTCGCTGCCACGTTTCTCGCCTACCTGCAGTACCTCGAATGCAGCTCGTGCCATCAGGACCGCGAGGGACTCGAGAGCACCACGTGCGTCGAGGCGACGTTCCCCTGCCAGAGCCGCGAGATGTGCTTCAAGAGCTGCGCCCGGTGCACAGTGCGCTGCTCGTGCTGGCTGTGCTTCGCGCTCATCGGACTGCCCTCGGTACTCTTCGCGCTCGTCTCGTGCTACGACTCGAGTCAGACGCTCGTGTACGCGCTCTCGATCAACGGGCACGACCTAGGAGACGCTTCGGTCGCATGCGGCGCCGATGGCGTGTGCCTCTCATACCGGTGCGAGGGCGAGGTTCGCCATGGTGCGATCGCGCTCGTTGTCAACGGCTTCGGCCAAACGTCGGACACATACCAGTTCCTTCAGGAGGGGCTGGCACGAGACTTTACGCGCACCTGCCGGTACGACCCACGCGGAATGGGATGGTCGACCTCCCCGTCGCGGCACAATGCGAGCGCCGACTTTGGCTTCAAGGCCGACGCGGCTGATGTGCAGACAATCCTCGACGCCGAATTCGGTGACGAGTATCCTCTGACGCGCGTCGCCATTCTGGCCGCCCACTCGCGAGGACGTCTCGTGGCGCTCCAGTTCCGCAAGCAATACCTTCCCAAGTACCGCAACATCATCGTGCTGAGCTTCGATGGGTCCGAGTGCGGCCCAATCCCGGCCTCGTCCGAAGACGACCTCGAGCTTTCCACGGGGTTCGAGTTCTCGGAGGGCATCGTGCGGTACGTGATGGCTCCGATCATGCCTTTTGCTGCCGGCTTCATCGATCTCGCCATCGATCTCGCGCCCGCGAGCATGCAGTCCTACTTCTACGCGGGGCAGATCAATAAGCCGGAGACGGTGTCCTCGCTGCCGCCCGACCTCATGATGCTCCTTCCTCGGCCGGCGCTGCGCGGGTACAAGCACAAGTTCACTCTCGAACGTACGTGGCTCGCGGGCGCGATGGTGCGGCAGGCGTGGCAGGATGATTATGACGGGCCGAGCGTCTCTGAGTGTGCTGCGACCATCTTTGCAAGCGAGTGGTCGCTCTCCATCGACAAGGAGGACGTCTGCATGAAGGTCCTGCTGGTGCCAGGATCGACAGCTGACAGCGACGGCGACACCGACGCTCCGGCGGTGGGCGCTCGCCCTGCTACCTCGCACGCGCCGTCGTCGGTATACGCCCGCCCGCCGCCGCCGGCTGCCTCGCAGGCCATGCCATTGCCTGCTTCGCCACCGGCATCTCGTTTGAGGTATGCCCCACCTCCGAATACGCTGCAAATGGAGCCGCTACTACTGCCGCCGCTTCCAGCTCTGCTGGTGTCACCGCCGCCACCGCCGCCGTCGCCGCCGTCGCCGCCGCCGCCGCCCTCACCGTCACCCTCACCGCCCCCGCGACCATGCGAGGCGTGGTGCTCGATACACACAGCGCCAGCAGAGGTTAAGTGCACGTTTGCCCCGTGCAAAAGCTGTGATGAGTGCTGCATCCTCCTTGGCACATGCATGCCGCCCTCACCACCACCCTCGCCCTCGCCACCGCCGCCGCCGTCGCCACCACCGTCACCGCCGTCGCCGCCGCCGCC